>JACCEA012167755.1_pt1 | contig 20042 bp, 16 predicted proteins | sample 7449851 | NCBI WGS metagenome assembly JACCEA01 (sample SAMN15323453, study PRJNA562643) | freshwater metagenome | isolation source: river surface water | place: USA:Blue River Watershed | collected 2017-08-18
AAGGGTGGATCAACCCGGGAGGCTAAGCGAGTCTGCCTTTCCTGTGATGTTCGTTCAGAGTGTTTGGAGTACGCCCTGGCTCATGATGAGCGGTTTGGAATTTGGGGTGGATTATCCGAACGTAAGCGTCGTCGCTTAAAGCGCCGTACCGCTTAAAATAACGGGTGGCTGAAAAGCAAAGTACCGGGGTTCAAACCCAACTTAAAGATCAATTTGTAACTGCGATTGTAGTTACGCATGATGGTGTTACTTGGCTCAATGAGGTTGTAGCTTCTTTATCTTCTCAAAAACATAAGATCGATCAGATTATTGCCGTAGATAATGGTTCAATTGATGATTCTGTTAAATTATTAAATAAAGCTGGTATTGAGGTAATCAAAAAATCTCGTAGAACTGGCTTTGGAGCTGCCGTAGCAGCAGCAGTTGCAAAATTACCACCACTTGATGATTCAGAAAACAAACAAGAGTGGTTATGGATTTTGCATGATGATTGTGCGCCAGATCGTTATGCGCTCGCCAAATTATTAGGGGCTGTAATAACTCGACCGCAGGTTGGAATTGCTGGACCAAAAATATTGGGTTGGTATGACCGTAAGCATATTTTGGAAGCCGGAATAAGCATCACTGAAAATGGCACTCGCTGGACTGGACTCGAAGAACGAGAGCATGATCAGGGACAGCATGATGAGGTGAAAACAGTCTTGGCCGTAAGCACAGCCGGAATGTTAGTAAAGCGCTCTTTATTTGAAGAGTTGGGTGGCTTTGATCCAAGCCTTGAATTATTCCGCGATGATATTGATTTAGGTTGGCGTGCAAATATCGCTGGCTACTCAGTAGTTTGTGTTGGCGAAGCAATTCTTTATCATGCCGAAGCAGCAGCTTCCGAAAGACGTTCGGTTGATGTAAAAGATGCTATTTTGCATAGACCATTGTTGCTAGATAGAAGAAATGCGGCTTTGGTATTGCTTGCAAATTCAAGCTGGTGGATTTTGCCATGGGTTGCAATTCAACTTCTTTTTACCTCAATTGGACGAGCAATTCTCTATTTACTAGCAAAACTTCCCGGATACGCTGCTGATGAAATTGCAGCGATTGGCTTGTTGATATTTAAGCCAGCAGATTTAATAAAATCAAGAAGGTATCGAAAGTCAAGTCGAGTATTAACTGCACGAGTTATAAAACCATTTATTCCAAATCGAAGTATTCAGATTCGAACAATTTTTGGAAGAATTTCATCATCATTATCTAACTTGTTTAGATCTAGTAAACAAGAAATGGCGTTAGCCTCACCAGGTAGCTATTCAGATATCGGAGTAGTTGATGAGAGTTTTGATGAATTAGATTTTCCAGTTAAACAAAGTTTTAGCAAGATTAGGTCTCTACTAAAGCAGCCATTCTTATTTGGAGTGCTAATCACAATATTTATATCGATTCTCTACTCCCGTAATCGTCTTGGGTCATTGTCTGGTGGGGCGATGGCAGTTGCACCGGCAAGTGCTATGGAAATGATTACCTCCTATGTTAATTCCTGGCACTTAATCGGACTTGGTAGCAGCTCTGCTGCTCCAGCCTGGATTCCAATAATTGGTATTTCATCTTTCATAGCTGCCGGCAATCCACAAATATTCTTAGCTTGTCTATTTTTCTTTTCTCCAACTTTACTGTTTATTCTTAGTTATCGGGCAGCGCGGAAATATACATTAACCAACTACTCCAGTGTGTTTGTTGGAATTATTTATGCTCTATCACCAGTAACTTTGACGGCAATAAATCAAGGACGACTTGGTACTTTAGTAATAGCGCTTATTTTGCCAGGCTTATTCACTTTACTTGAAAAAAATCGAGGGCTAAAAAATATTAGTTGGCGAAAGGTTTTCTCAATTGCCTTAATAACAGCAGTGGCAGGAGCATTCTCTCCACTGTTCTTGTTAGCTTGGGTCCTTTTCCAAATTGGTGTAGTGATTTATACATACTTAAATAGTTCAAACTGGAAATCAACAGCGATTGCTGCAATTAGGAAAAATTTCTCTGATGATGAGTACAAAAAACGTGCTGCACTTATATTCATGCCCCTGCTTATAAATGTTCCAAACTCACTTTCCCTTCTACTGAATCCGATTACTTCGCTGCGTGAACCAGGACTTTCTCTTGAATCAGCGGGGCCTCTATCAATACTTCTTTTTAACCCAGGAGGACCAAGTGCGCCTGGGCTATTTGTATTAGCCCCATTTGCTCTTTACATTTTAATTGGAGTTTTTTCAAAGGATCAAAAGAATTCTGCAATTAGTGCCCTACTTGCTATCTCACTTGCAGCAACTATTAGTTCCTATTTTATCCAAGGAAATAACAGTGGAGCGCAAAGAATTTGGAGTGGACCTTTAATATTATTTGCTCAATTAATTGCCTTGCTACTTATCTTTGCAATAGCCGAAAGAATTATTCCACAATTACGAATCAGCAATTTTGGCTTTAGGCATATCGCTTCTGTGTTTACAGCACTTGTCACAATTTCTTCAATGATAACTATTTCTTTTTGGGCGACGAGCGTGGGTGCAAACTCTGTTTTACGCGCTAATCAGGAGCAAGTTATTCCACCATTCATCACAGATTTAGCAAGTACTGAGGAGCGACCAAAAACTTTGGTAATTCGTAAAACGGATGAACAGCTACAGTACTTCGTTACTCGAGGTGGGGATTTGCAAATAGGAAATGCCGATGTAGCAAGTCAAACTCCGGAGCAATTCCATAAAGCAATCGTGGATTTAGTTAATGGCGTAGGTGGAAGCACTAGCCAGGTTTTAGGTTTTTATGGGATCAAATACGTTTATATGAAAAATCCAGCTGACGCAGGACTTACTAGAACTATTGATGGAATCGGTGGCTTTACTAGAAGTTCGGCAACTAAAGATGGAATTGTTTGGAAGGTTGATAAGTCTCACGCACGTGTAACATTCCAAAATAAGCAAGGCCAATTCTTTCAAGTAAATTCAACCGATAAATCCTCCAAAGCTTATGTATCCGGTGCTGGCGTAATTTTATTGGCAGAAAAATATGATAAATCTTGGCACTTAATGTTAAATGGGAAACCAGTTCCATTGCAGGAGCATCCATATGGAATTCCAATTTTTGAAATTCAAGAGCAAGGTGAAATCTTGTTAACTCATGATGGAACTAACCGACGGGCTTGGATTTCATTGCAATTAATTGCTTTAATCAGCACGATTGTTTTGGCGCTTCCTGCTGGGCGCAAACGGCGAGAAGTTCCACTTGAGGAATTGCTATGAAAATTACCCGTAATCAAGCTGTCTATATAGGTGTAATTGTTATTTTGGCGCTTTTAGCAGGGTTGTCCTACTTCGCTCCTGAGCGGGATGAACAGATAAAACTAACAAGTTCATATCCAGCAACTGTGTGTCCGGCAATTGGAAACAACGTCTCTTCAATTGCAGCTCTGACATCTTCAAAGACAGATAGAAGATTAATTGATGGTATTAGTAAGAGACTTAATCCTGGCAAAGGCAATGTTATTCCACTAAAAAATGCCTCACTTCTTGTCGAAGGTAATCCTGGGACTTCATTAACTTTTGCAAACAATGCTTGGAAATCTGTAGTGCCATGTTCTGTCAGCAATGGTGAGCAGTGGTTTATTGGTGGCTCTGGCGGGCTAACCAGCAAATCATTTCTCTACATAGTTAATAGTGGATTTAGTGAGTCTGCAGTGGATTTAGAGTTATTCACATTAAATGGTCCCATTGAGTCTAAACTTGTGACAATTCCTCAAAATTCAACGAAGAAAATCGCAATTGATTCACTTGTTCCAGGTGAAGAGTCAATTGCTTTGGCTGTTAAGACTAAATCTGGACGAGTTAGTTCTTATCTATTTGATGAACGAAGAAAAGGACTCAAAGCCCTCGGAGCTGATTTTGTTGCACCCGTAGGGCAAGCTCGTAAGCAGGTAGTGATTCCTGCAATTTCTGGATTATTTGGAAAACTATCTCAAAATACAAATTCTGTATCGCATACCTTGAGATTGCTGGTGCCATCATCAATTGATGCAAATGTTGATATTTCAGTTAACTCAGATGATGGAAAATTTATTCCTGTTGGGCTTTCTCAATTAAATATTAAAAGCCAAAGAGTTTTCAACGTACCCTTAGCATTTGCACCAACAAACCAACCTTTTTCAGTAATTATTGAATCAGATCAACCACTTCTAGCTTCTGTCTTATCAAATTTCTCTTACGGTAAGAGCTCTGAGATAGCTTGGGCAACTGGCGCCGATGAACTTTCAAAATGGTCCGTGAATTTAACTGGTTCAAAACCAACACTAACCTTTGTTGGAGAGCGAATAGATATTCAAATTTCTGCAACTGGTACCAATGGAAAAAAATTTGAAAAGAAATTAACAGGTTCAAATTTCTTACTTTGGCGAGCACCAGTTGGTTTAAACAAACTGGAAGTACTGGCTAATCGCACTGGCATCAGCGGTGGAGTTATCTTCTTGCCTGAGGTGGGTGGAATTGGGTCAAGCTATATTCCAATGAACAATGGCGCCAATTTAGAAACAGCTTCTGAGCCAGTTTCTGATGCGCGCGTGATTAGTAGAGGCTAAATCCCAACTTTTTCGACAGTATCGTATTAATCTTTTGCTATGCGAAAATCGGCCAGCCGAAACTGCTCAAGAGCTAGCTGCACTAGTGCTGCCATAAAAACACTCACATACATTTACTCTGACTCAACAGCGGTGCTTGGACCACTTTCAACATATGCCGAACCACATAATTACGATCTATGTGCAGTGCATAGTGAACGCTTGACTGTTCCGGTTGGCTGGAATGTAATCAAGGAAGAGATTATTGATCAAAACCTTGGACCTTCAGATGAAGATTTAATGGCAATTGCAAATGCGGTTCGAGAAGTAGCTAATACTGATTTGGCAAGCAAGAATATGCCACCAGAGTTAGGTCGGCGCGGACACCTTCGTGTGCTGCCATCAAATTAGTGCTTTACATTTACCTTTAATTCGTCAAAGATAAACAGGTTATGTTAGATAAAATCATTAAAGCTTATGACATTCGAGGCTTAGTTAAGAATGAAGTTACTACCGATTTTTCTTTTGCTTTAGGTGTTGCTTATGCAAAGTTTCTTGAAATTGAAAGAGAGCCAGCAACTATTGTTGTGGGTGAAGATATGAGAGATTCTTCCGCTCCACTAGCAGATGCCTTCTCTGATGGAGCTACCAGTCAAGGTATGGATGTAATACGAATTGGTCTTGCTTCTACTGACATGCTTTATTTTGCGTCTGGCAAATTAAATCTTCCAGGAATTATGTTCACAGCTAGCCATAATCCAGCCCAATATAACGGAATGAAGCTTTGCAAAAGTGGCGCAAAACCAATTGGCCAAGAATCCGGATTACTGACAATTAAGCAATTAATTCAAGAAGGTATTGCAATATCAAATCGTCCCGTTGGGACAATTAGAAAAATGGATTTATTAGATGATTATGTAACATATTTAATTGATAGATTTCCAAAGAAAACATTTAAAAAGCGTAATTTAAAAGTTGTAATTGATGCAGGTAATGGAATGGCTGGTTTTACAGCTCCTTCAGTGATGAAAAAACTAAATGTAGAGTTGATTCCAATGTATTTTGAGTTAGACGGTAATTTTCCTAATCATGAAGCCAACCCAATCGAACCTAAGAATCTAAAGGATTTGCAGAAAAAAGTTAAAAAGGAAAAGGCAGATTTAGGTTTAGCCTTTGATGGCGATGCTGATCGATGTTTTCTTGTTGACGAAAATGCAGATCTGGTCAATCCATCCTCTCTCACAGCCTTAATTGCGGTCAGGGAATTAAAGAGGAATCCAGGTGCTTCCATTATCTATAATTTGATTTCATCTAAAGCTGTGCCAGAAATTATTCTAGAAAATGGCGGCAAGCCTGTACGTAGCCGCGTAGGACATTCATATATAAAAAGTTTGATGGCGCAGACAGGCGCTGTATTTGGAGGCGAGCACTCGGGACATTTTTATTTTGCAGATTTTTGGCGCGCGGATTCAGGAATGCTCGCAGCTTTATATGCACTTGCTGAGTTAATGGATTCACCGAAAACACTTTCAGAAATTTTGAAACCCTTTGATAGGTATTTTTCAAGCGGCGAAATTAATACTCGAGTCAAAGATTCTAGTAAGTCAATTAAATTGGTAAAGGAAAAGTATGAAAAAGAGAATGAAGTGGATGAGTTTGATGGGCTGACGGTATCTTCAAAAAAGTGGTGGTTTAATCTTCGTCCTTCAAATACTGAACCACTTCTTCGTTTAAATGTGGAGGCAGATTCACCAAAGCTAATGGTGGAGATTAGGGACACAGTTCTATCCCTTATTTGAAGGTGATTATTTAATTAATACAGGGTATCTTTATCCTCTATCCACCCCTTAGTGAACCTTAGATTTACACAAAATACACGGGAGCGTAAATGAGTACAACAACTGCAATTAGAAGTGATATCGCAAATCCTGCTTTGGCAAGTGAAGGTAAAAAGAGGATTGAATGGGCGGCACGGAATATGCCGGTGTTGGCGCAAATTAAAGATCGCTTTGCTAAGGAAAAACCATTTACTGGTATTCGAATTGCAGCATGCATGCATGTAACAACAGAGACTGCAAATCTAATGTTGGCCTTAAAAGCCGGTGGAGCAGAATTAGCTTTATGTGCCTCAAATCCACTTTCGACTCAGGATGACACTGCTGCGGCATTGGTTCATGAATATGGAATTTCAGTATTTGCTAGAAATGCAGTTGATCGTGATGGATATTACGGACATTTGAATTCAGCTCTTGATATTAAGCCACAACTTGTATTTGATGATGGTTGCGATCTGGTTAACGTATTGCATACAACTAGGACTGAATTAATTGCCGGCGTTATGGCTGGTTGTGAAGAAACGACAACAGGAGTAATCCGGTTGAGCCAGATGGCAAAAGATGGAGCACTGAAGTTTCCAATGATTGCAGTAAATGACACTGATACTAAACATATGTTTGATAATCGATACGGAACAGGTCAATCAACATTTGATGCAATATTTCGTGCAACAAACACCTTAGTTGCTGGAAAAATTGTTGTTGTTGCTGGATTTGGCTATTGCGGAAAAGGTGTTGCTGAGCGAGCAAAGGGTTTAGGTGCCGAAGTTATTGTTACAGAAATTGATCCAACTAAAGCATTAGACGCTTTAATGCAGGGATTCCGAGTGATGCCTATGACACAAGCTGCAGCAATCGGTGATTTGTTTATAACTGTAACCGGCAATCGTGACGTGTTGCGCGATGAGCATTTTAAAGAAATGAAAGATGGAGCAATTTTGGCAAACTCTGGTCACTTTGATATCGAAATTGATGTTGCATGGCTTGAGAAAAATGCCAAGCAGAAGAACTCCAAAATGCGTCATCAAACAGATGAGTATGTGATGGCGGATGGCCGTCGAATTTTGTTAATTGCTGAAGGCAGATTGGCAAACTTGGGCGCAGCCGAAGGACATCCTGCATCAGTTATGGATATGTCATTTTCAGATCAAGCTTTAACTGCAGAGTGGCTGCTTAAGGCCGGAAAAGATTTATCAGCCGGACTACATAATGTGCCAGTTGAAATTGATAAAAATGTTGCGAGATTGAAGTTGGAGAGCATGGGTTCTGCTTTAGATATTTTGACTCCTGCTCAAGAGCTTTACTTGAACTCTTGGGAACATGGTTCTTAAATGACATTGGTCATGGTTGTTGATGACGACCAAGACTTAGCGGAGATGCTCAGCATTGTTTTAACTGGTGCAGGCATGGAAGTTGATTTAGTAAATCGTGGTGATCTAGTTATGGACAGATTCAATAAAACTCCACCAGATTTGGTTCTACTAGATGTCATGTTGCCTGGACTCGATGGAATTGAAGTTTGTAAAATTATTAGAGAACAATCCATGGTGCCAATTGTGATGCTTACTGCTAAAGGTGATACTCATGATGTGGTTATGGGACTTGAAGTTGGTGCAGACGATTACATGGTTAAACCTTTCAAGCCTCAAGAGTTAGTGGCAAGAATTAATACGAGATTAAGAAGAGTCACAAAGGTAGGGACTTTAGGTATTTGCGACTTAGTTATTGATCAGATGGAGCATAAGGTACTTAAAGGTGGGAAAGAGATATCTTTAACAAGACTTGAGTTTGATCTCTTGGTTGCACTAGCTAAAGAGCCAGGTCGAGTTTTTACAAGGGAGGCCTTGTTAAATGAGGTTTGGGGTTATCAGCATGCGGCCGATACTCGATTAGTCAACGTACATGTCCAAAGATTACGTTCCAAAATCGAATCTGATGCTGACAATCCGGAGTATGTATTAACCGTAAGGGGTGTTGGATACAAAGCGGGGGCGGCTAAGATTTAGATATGTTTATTAGCAAGTTGAAGATTAGGCAATCCCTAAGTCTTAAAGTTTTGCTAACAAGTATTGCTTTTTCAATTTTGATTGCCACAGTTATTGGAATATCAGTACGTGATCGAGTGGCATCGACAATTATTAATGAAAAAATATCAATATCCAAAGTTGAGACAGCAAATGCTATTTATCTTGCCCAGAAACATTTTAAAATCGCTAAATTCCAAGGAGATGTTGGATTAAATAAGGAAGTTCAGGAATTTATTGCATCCAGCAAGGAAGATGGCTCACTATCGGGTAGAGAAACAGTAATTTTACCAATCGCCACCAACAGTAAAGTAGGAAGTATCTACCAAACTGTTCCTTCATTACTTGTTTTGGACTCAATTCCAGATAAATTCAGAGAACAAGTGCGAGCAGCAAATGAAGTGCTAGAAGAGAGAATTACAGTCAATTATTCAGATGGAAAACAATTACCTGGTTTTGTTATTGGCGGAAAATTAAACATACCTAGAAATGGAACATATGAGATTTATTATCTGTTTAATTTGACCGCGCAGTACGAGAGCATTTCCGTCGTAACTTGGACATTATTGGCAGCAGGACTGCTGCTTGTAATTCTTATTGGCTTAAGTACTCAGTTTGTTATTAGACAAGTTGTTTCACCGGTCCAGCAAGCAGCTGCGGTAGCTGCGAAATTCACACAAGGTGATCTAACTAGTCGTATGGCAGTTTCTAGCGAAGATGAGCTAGCAAGTCTTGGCAAATCCTTTAATGAAATGGCAGTCTCAATTCAACAACAAATTTTAAGATTAGAAAATCTCTCCTTACTGCAACAGCGATTCGTCTCTGATGTTTCACATGAGTTGCGCACACCATTAACAACTTTAAGAATGGCAGCTGAAGTTATCTACGAGCAAAAGAGTAGTTTTGATCCAAATATCGCTCGAAGCAGTGAGTTATTAGTCAATCAAATCGATCGATTTGAACTATTACTTTCAGATTTACTAGAGGTAAGTAGGTTTGATGCAGAGGCAGCTACACTAGGAGTAACAGAGGTAGATATCTGTGATTTAGTGAAGAAGACCGTTGATTATTTGCACCCAAGTAAATCAAATTTGTTTGATATTTCATTATCTCAAGATCAAATATTTATTCAAGCAGACTCCAGAAGAGTTGAAAGAATTCTGCGAAATTTGATATCAAATGCGATAGATCATGGTGAAGGCGGCAAGGTTAAAATTCAGATTAAAGAAACCGAAAATGAAGTGGCAATCGGGGTTCGAGATTACGGTTTAGGTTTTGAAGAATCAGATGCACCTTTCCTATTTGATCGTTTTTGGCGCGCGGATCCATCCAGGGCACGAACTAGTGGTGGAACAGGACTTGGATTATCAATTGCACTTGAAGACACAAAACTGCACCAAGGACAGTTATGGGCTTGGGGTCAACCTCAACAAGGAGCTCACTTTGTGTTAACTCTTCCTAAACAACATGGTAATTCAGTTCAATCATTTCCTATTTCACTAGAACCAGAGGACCTTATTTCAACAGGTTTTAAGTATTAGTTAATTTGAGGTGAATTTCTGCTATAACACTTAAATGTTTGAAGCTTTAAATTCGCTCAAAGAATTAGTCTTCCCAAATATTTGCATCGGCTGTAGTTCACCTAATTCAAAGTTTTGTTTTGAATGCCAGGTAACTTGGAAAAGTCGTGTTCAAAAGAGTTATGTAGGAAGTAAACCTTTGTATTTCAAAAGTAGCTACAGCTCTGAGGCAGCATCAATTATTTTATTGGCTAAGGAGAGTTTTAATCTCGAGGCAATAAAAATACTCTCAACAAGCATCGCCGAATCAATAATTTTTGCAATCAAGGATATGAAGATTAATTCGCTCATCTCTATCGTAACGGTTCCATCTTCTAAATCCTCAATCCGCAGAAGAGGGAGAGACCACATAAATTTTTTAGCTGTTGAAGTTGTCAAGAAAATTAATTCCCATAAAGTAGCTGTTGAGTATTTACCAATTCTTATGACGAAGAAGAACATCAAAGATCAAAGTAAATTAAATGGCAGCCAACGTACGGAAAATACAAAGGGCAATTTTGGGGTAATTGGCTGTGAGTTTCCTCAGGGAGCGATCTTCTTGATTGATGATCTAGTCACAACTGGTTCTTCGATGTTAGAGGCTGCTAGAGCCCTTTCTGAAGCCAAAATGACCGTGACTGCCTTGGTTTCTGCGTGTGCGGTGGGGCGTAAATCTCTAATACCATAAGGCACTAAGCATTTTAGAAAATATTTTAGAGATCACCGGAGGATCCTTGTGGGTTTGTTAGACAAGATTTTGCGCGCCGGTGAGGGCAAGGCAGTTAAGCAATTAGCAAAAATTGCTCAAGAGGTAAACAAATTTGAGTCACAAATTTCAGCTCTTGACGATGAAGGATTACGTAACAAAACTTCTGAGTTTAAGCAACGCCATGAAAAAGGTGAAAGTTTAGATTCAATTTTGCCGGAGGCATTTGCAGTTGTGCGTGAAGCCGCCAAAAGAACTTTAGGTCAGCGACATTACGATGTTCAGTTAATGGGTGGTGCAGCATTGCATCGCGGAAATATTGCCGAAATGAGAACCGGTGAAGGAAAAACTTTAGTTTCAACCCTTCCTGCTTACTTAAATGCATTGACTGGCAAAGGTGTTCATATAGTTACAGTCAATGATTACCTGGCCGAACGCGACAGTGAGTGGATGGGTCGCGTACATAGATTTTTAGGATTAAAAGTTGGAGTAATTCTGGCAAGTATGTCTCCGGCTGAACGACGCGAAGCTTATGCAGCAGACATAACTTATGGTACAAACAATGAATTTGGATTTGATTATCTAAGAGATAACATGGCTTGGAGCCTCGCAGATTGTGTGCAGCGAGAGCATAACTTTGCAATTGTCGATGAAGTTGATTCTATTTTAATTGATGAAGCAAGAACTCCCTTAATCATCTCTGGTCCAGCCGATAAACCCACTAAATGGTATGTGGAGTTTGCTAATTTAGTTGGGAAGTTAACTCTTGATAAACACTATGAGGTTGATATCAAGAAGCGAACCGTAGGAATTTTGGAAGAAGGCGTAACTAGAGTTGAGGAAGCGCTGGGTATAGAAAATCTTTATGAGGCAGCAAATACACCAATGATCGGTTATTTAAATAATGCGATCCGGGCAAAAGAACTATTTAAGCGAGATAAAGATTATGTTGTAATGAATGGTGAACTGTTAATTGTGGACGAACATACTGGAAGAATGCTTGCTGGACGCCGATATAGCGAAGGCCTACATCAAGCACTAGAGGCGAAAGAGCGCATTGAAATTCAGGATGAAAATCAGACTTTAGCGACCATTACCCTACAAAATTACTTCCGTTTGTATAAAAAACTAAGTGGTATGACTGGTACGGCAATGACAGAAGCATCAGAATTTATGCAGATTTATAAGCTCGGTGTAACGCCAATACCAACCAACAAAAACATGCAAAGAATTGATCAGTCAGATTTAATCTATAAATCTGAGCAGGGTAAATTCCTAGCAGTTGCAAATGACATTGTAGATCGACATAAAAAAGGCCAACCAGTTCTTGTTGGAACTGTTAGTGTTGAAAAATCAGAGGAGTTATCTTCAATTCTGAAAAAACGTGGCATTCCCCATGAAGTATTAAACGCAAAACAACATGAACGCGAAGCTGCCATTATTGCAAGAGCTGGAACTATTGGTGCAGTTACTGTGGCAACCAACATGGCTGGTCGAGGAACCGACATTATGTTGGGTGGCAATCCTGAATTTATGGCCGACTTTGAATTACAAAAAAGAGGATTGAATCCAGCTGAGACTCCAGAGGAATATGAGAAGGCTTGGCCAGATGAAATCGCAAAACAAAAATTGGCAGTTGCTAAAGAACATGAGACGGTAGTTTCACTAGGCGGGCTTTATGTTTTAGGAACTGAGCGTCATGAGTCTCGTCGAATCGATAACCAGTTACGTGGTAGATCTGGTCGCCAAGGCGATCCTGGTGAATCAAGATTTTATCTATCACTACAAGATGATTTAATGCGGCGATTCAACTCTGGCATGGTTGAAAGATTTTTGGGCGCTGCCGGAATGCCAGAAGATACTCCACTGGAATCAAAAATTGTAAGTAACGCGATTAAATCAGCACAAACTCAGGTTGAGTCTTTGAACTTTGAAATGCGAAAAAATGTGTTGAAGTATGACGATGTAATGAATAAACAGCGCGAAGTTGTCTACTCAGAGCGTCGTGAGGTTTTAGAAGGCGTGGACATTAAAGAGTTGGTTGAAGTTTCGTTAGAACAGACCATTTCTGCTTATGTAAATTCTGCAACTGCAACAGGAGTTGCAGAAGATTGGGACTTGAAAACTTTATGGAAGGCACTTAAAAATCTATATCCAATTTCCTTTACAGATGAGCAAATGTTGGCCGAAATTGGCGGAGCAGTTGCATTGGATAGCGAGTATTTACTTGAGAAGATACTTCAGGATTCAAGACAGGCGTATCAAAACCGAGAAGCTCAACTAACTCCAACTGTAATGCGAGAGCTGGAGCGAAAGATTTTGCTTTCAGTATTAGATCGTAAATGGCGAGAGCACCTATATGAAATGGATTATTTACAAGAGGGCATTGGCTTGAGAGCTATGGCTCAACGTGATCCCTTAGTTGAATATCAACGTGAAGGATTTGATCTCTTTGCAGCCATGATGGATGCCATGAAAGAAGAATTAGTTAGCTTTGTGTTTAATGTTGAAGTTCAGGTAGAAGGAGATCAAGTTGGGGCTAAAGGATTAACGCCAGCACCAGCCCCGGTTGCTGCACTTCAATACTCAGCAGCCGATGTTGAGCCAACTGCTGCCGGTGGAACTTCAAAAAATGCACCATGTCCATGTGGTTCTGGCAAAAAATATAAAAGGTGTCACGGAGCTTCTTAAAGCAGATTCAAATCAGTACAAATCCATCGCTTATCAACACCTTCAACTCGTAGCGAAAGTGATCGAACTCGATCTAAAACTCGCAGGGTAACTGTAATCTCCAAAACACCTTCAATTGGCTGAGCAATATAAATTTTTCTGATTTGGCAACTTTTTGTAGCAGGCGTTGTTAGCTCTGTAATCCTTCTTAAAACTGAGCGATGACAATTTCGATTCATTTGAGAAATTGATCTTCGACCAGCCCACACTTCAATGATTTTAATTATAAATGCTTGACTAAATTGATATAGATCTGGCAACTCAGACAAAGGTGAGGGAATTGGTGAGAACTTGGGGTGAAAGAGCTCATTTCCAAACTCTTTATCCAATGTTGGAACTAGATATAGCTTTTTAACTCCTGCATTACCAGGCTCGATTAATCTCTGCGCAAGTGTCATGGATCAAACCTTTATTTACTTCAAGCCGACTGAGATCATCCGAACGGATGATTTTTGATTAATGCTTTGATGGTAAAAAATGAGAATGAATGTAACCAAATTTGATATCCTCAAAAACTCAAGACTTGCTTTAGGTCTAGCTCTTTTCATAATTGCTCTTACATCAGCAAGTTTGATATCTAAGGAAGCAAACCGGTCAGTTTTGGTTTGGGCTAGTACAGGTGCGTTAGCTCCCGGCCAAGTTATTGAAAAATCAGATGTAAAAACTGCCTCAGTTTTATTAGCCCAATCAGCAAAAAACTACCTCTCAACAAGTGCTCAAATCATCGGAACAACAGTATTAACAAGTATTGCAAGTGGTGACTTAATTCCGGCAGCAGCACTTGGGGCAGGAATTGATAGCACCGATCAAAGGTTAGTACCAGTAACAGTTGATGCATCAGATTTACCAATTGCACTAGGACGCGGAGATGTTGTTGATTTATATGCAGTCAAGAAAGGAAATGCGCAAGTTGAGTTCAATCCAGCACTATTGGCTTCAGAGATTAGTGTTGACCAGGTTTTAGAAAGAAATAACTCTGGTGTTGTGAGTGTGCTTGTTATTTTGAAAAACGACCAAGTTTTACCAGTTTTATCTTACATTGCTGAAAGCAGAATAATTCTTGTTAGAACTCGCTGAAACAAAGCTAAATGTTGTTACCGCTATTTCGAATAATGATGATGAAGAATCGGTAGCACACCTTTTACACTCTCAAGGTTGTAACATTATTTTTCGAGCGTTAAACCTGCAATTACTTACAGATTTTCTAAGCGGGCTCAATTTAGAGATCATTATTATTTACTCTAAAGAGTTTTTAACCAGTTCTCAGATAGAGCAATTGCAAATAAATTCCTCAAACACAAGATTTATTGAACTATCACCTAGTGTTAACAAGCAGCTCTTACTTGGCCAACTTGCCCAAGTTAGTAGACCGCCACTTATTCACCAATTAGCCCGAGTTAACAACTTAACTGCAGTCTTTGGATGCTTGGCATCACCTGGAATCTCAACGATTGCAAATCATTTAGCTGTTGCTACTTCAGCCCGAGTTATCGCACCGACTCATCACAATCTTCGGCCCTTTACTCCAGCTCAGGTGGATGTTATTAGTGCATCACAATTAGATAAAACTCTTTCAGATATTGGAAGTGATCCAGTGGTTATAGATGCTGGGGCTTCAATAAATCTAACAAAAATTCTCTCCGACCGAAGGGCATCAGCATTGTGGCTGAGTCAGAGTTTGATCTGCGCTAAATCCATAATCTATGTTGTAAAAGCAAATGATAATGGCATGAGCTATCTATCAGAATTTGTATCAGATTTTAAGAAGGTCCTTAATCCACCAAAAATTCTTTATGTATTAAATCAACAAAGATTTGATCGAAAGGGTGAGGTAATTCAATCTAAGTTTCTAGAATTAATTGGTTCCCAAGTCCATGTTCAAGTTCCATATGATCGTCGCTCCGAGCAGTCACAAAGCGGGGGATTAGCAAGATTCTGGCGCAATACAACCTTTAATAAGCAGATAGCAAAAATTGGTAGCCGGCAGATATAAAAGTGGCTCTACCATTGGCTCATGGCATCCCTTTCAGAGCTAATCTCAGAGAACTCAAAAATGAGCTCAAGTGAAATTGAGCATGTTACAGAGTTAATTGCAGAGTGGAGATTGTTAGCCGACTTATCTTTTGCAGATCTTTTGCTTTGGTTACCAATACGTCGAGATGAGAAATCTTGGCCTGAAGGATATAAAGCTGTTGCCCAGATTAGGCCTACAACTGCCGCAACCGTGTTCACTGAAGACTTAATAGGAACTGAGATAAGTTGGGGAGATCGACCATTAATTGATCAGGCATTATCTTCAGGAGAAATAATTCGAGATGCAAAACCTGAATTAGTAGGACAAATAATGATTAAAGAAGAAACCATCCCTGTGGTTTTTAATGGAAAAACTTTGGCAATCATCTCAAGACACCGTAACTCGGAGCTCATGCGCCAGCCATCTAAACTTGAACTTAACTATCGAGAAATTGCTCATAAAATCTATAAAATGGTTTCGGAAGGCAATTTTCCAATTAGAAATAGTTTATATAACTCTGAGTCTGCACCAAGAGTTGGCGATGGATTAATTCGATTAGATGTAAATGGCACAATTTTCTTTGCCTCACCAAATGCTAGATCCGCTTTGAGCAGAGTTGGATTCCAAAAAGAGCTTGAGGGAGAGAATTTAGGTTCGGTATTTGCAGGGCTTGGCCAGGGCGATAGTCAGCCTACAGATGAGTCCTGGCAAACATTGCTCAGTGGAAAATTCCTGCGCAGAGCTGAATATGAAAGTGCACAGGCAGTGATAGATATTTTGATTATTCCACTTACTGACGGCCAAGATCGAATTGGAGCTATTGCTCTGATTCACAATATTACCGAGCTTAGAAACCGAGATCGTGCACTAATAACAAAAGATGCAACAATTAAAGAGATACATCATCGAGTGAAGAATAACCTTCAAACCGTCTCTGCATTATTGCGTCTACAATCAAGACGGGTAACTGACCCAATTGCAAGTGCAGCGCTAGATGAGGCAGTGCGAAGAGTGGGATCAATTGCTCTGGTTCATGAAACTTTGTCCAATCAATCATCTGAATTTGTCGAGTTTGATTCAGTGTTTGAGCAAATAATTAATAACTCTCTTGATTTGTCTCCAAGAAAAATTGAATTTAGCAAGGTCGGAAACTTTGGATCATTTGATTCAAAGACCGCAACAGCACTTTCCCTGATAATCACTGAACTTATTCATAATGCTCTTGAACATGGCTTAACTCACTCAGGCAACACTTTGACGGTTGAGATTGCTCGAGAAAATGATAAGTATGTGGTGAGCGTTTGTGATGATGGCCCAGGATTTCCAGAAGGGTTTAGTATTGAAAAATCTGCAAATTTAGGACTTCAAATAGTCAACACACTGACAAAGAATGAGCTGAATGGTAATTTATTTTTAAATCGAATAGATAATTTGACTAAAGCAGAAGTTGTTTTTGGAACCAATTAAAAGGTATTTTGGCTTTCAATCTGACGAGCACGGTTTCTTGCAGCTCTTCTCTTCATAGCCCGTCTTTCATCTTCAGATAACCCGCCCCAGACTCCAGCATCTTGTCCGCTTTCTAATGCCCAAGCAAGGCAAGGCTCTTTAACTGAGCATCTTTCACAAATCTTTTTTGCCTCTTCTATTTGGGCTAAGGCTGGGCCTGTATTTCCTACCGGGAAGAAAACCTCTGGATCTTCTTCGCGACAAGCTGCTTCATGTCGCCAATCCATAGGGCAGCAGCTCCTTCGTTAGGTGAGTGTTAATTGTTAACGTAAATATAATCAACTGGCTTATTCTCTCTTTAATTGAATTAATAAACAAGGATATTTTGCTGTGAAATTAGAATTTTTCTAGATTTGTTTCACTATCTGGATGTTTTGTGCTCTAGGCAGGGATAAAACCTATTTATCCGCCTGCAGAAGGCAGTGCTCTGCGCCTTGAAGCTACGCGGGGTGATCTAGTAGCCAGCAGTGAAATTAATCTCGGAATTAGCGATATTGCACCAGCCTTACCAATAAGAGAGAATTAGCAAATGAGTCAAACTGCATATTTTGCTACTGGTTGCTTTTGGGGCGCGGAGCGAAGATTTTGGAAATTAGATGGAGTAATTCAAACCTCGGTTGGATATATGGGTGGTAATAAACCTGATCCAACTTATAAAGAGGTTTGTACTGGAACAACTAATCATGCTGAAATGGTTGAGGTTATTTTTGATCCAGCAGTAATTTCCTACCAACGACTTCTGGCAGAGTTTTGGGTTATGCATGATCCAACATCACTTAATCAGCAAGGTGGAGATATTGGAACCCAATATCGTTCAGCGATTTACACAACATCATCGGAACAAATGGCCCAAGCACTTTCAAGTAGAGATGTGTATCAAACTGAGTTAAGCAAGCAAGGGATAGGAAAGATAGTAACTGAGATACTTCCAGCTACATCGATTACATATTGGCTTGCCGAGGATTATCATCAAAGATATTTAGAGAAAAATCCAAATGGTTATGACTGTCACTCTTCAACTGGAGTTGCATACCCAATTGAGGTAATGAGCTAAAATGGAAGAAATTAAATCGGTAAACTCAAATGGCAAACCATATAAAGTCAAGGTTAATGAAGAAGAATTAAAGAATCGAGTCGATCAGCTTTCATATGATGTATTGCGCAAGGCAGCAACAGAGACTGCATTTACAGGGGAATATACCGACACCGAAACAATTGGTGTTTACAAATGTAAGGCTTGTGAAGCAGAATTATTTAGATCCGATACCAAATTTCATTCTGGTTGTGGTTGGCCATCTTTTTATGCCCCGACTGAAGATGATGCAGTTGAATTAATTGAAGATCGTTCACTTTTTCCTCGAATTAGAACTGAGGTTAGATGTTCAGCCTGCGGCTCACACTTAGGACATGTATTTTCTGGTGAGGGCTATGCAGTGCCAACGGATCAAAGATGGTGCATAAACTCGGTTGCACTCGTCCTTGAGCCAAGAAATAATGCTTAAATCAGATATAAAGAACAAATAAATATTTTTAACCAATGAGTTAGGCTTATTACATGAATCAAGATCATAATTGGCAAGATCTAACCGTTGAGTCAAAAGTTGTTGCATCTGGAAGGCCAGCTAAAAAAGCCGATGGCGAACTAAATCCCCCAATTGCGCTGAATTCAACTTTTCATGAAGGCGGTCCAGTTGGTTATGGTCGATATGGAAATGAATCCTGGAGTGCACTAGAAGAGTCAATCTCAATCCTTGAAGGTGGTAAAACTTTAATATTTTCATCCGGAATGGCAGCAATTAGTGCAGTCTTTGCACTTCTGCCTGAAGGTGCTGTAATTGTGGCTGCAAATAATGGATATCAGGGAACCACAACACTTCTAAAGAAGTTACATGAAAGTGAAAAACTCAAGGTTAAGTTTGTGAATTTGGCAAACCTAGATGAAACTTTAGCTGCGATTGCTGGATCACAAATGCTTTATTTAGAGTCACCTATTAACCCTTTACTTGAAGTTGTTGACCTTCCTAAAATAATTAGTGCTGGAAAAGCAGCAGGCTGTGGAGTAGCAGTTGATAACACTTTAGCTACACCACTTTTGCAAAACCCGCTTGCTCTTGGCGCAGACATTGTTATTCACTCAGTTACTAAGTACCTGTCGGGCCATAGCGATATTTTGCTTGGCTCCTTAAGCACAAATGATTCAGCCTTGTATTCAAGGCTTGAGCAATCTCGCAGGTATGGTGGTGCAATTGCAGGCCCATTTGAAGCATGGCTGGCTTTGCGTGGACTTCGCACCTTCGCACTACGTATGCAAAGATCCCAAGAAAATGCATTAGATCTTGCAAATCGTTTAGTAAATGATCCACGCATATCAAAAGTTCGATATCCAGGTTTACCTTCAGATCCATATCACTTATTAGCTAAGTCATTTATGCGAGGTTTTGGCGCAATGATCTCATTTGAGGTGAAGGCAACAGTAGAGCAGGTTGATCTGATGTGTAATAGTTCTAAGTTAATTACAAACGCCACATCCCTTGGTGGGGTTGAATCAATCTGGGAGAGGCGCCGTAGATGGCCAACAGAAAGTACGACAGTGCCAGAGAATTTAATTAGGTTTTCAGTTGGAATTGAGAATGTGGATGATCTATGGGCCGATATAGAGCAGGCTTTTAACTCTGCAAAAATCAAATAATGCAGTTAAGAATTAGGGATGCTGTTCAGGCTGATTTACCAAAAATACTTCAATTCATTAAAGATTTAGCGGAGTATGAAAAAGCCCCAAATGAGGTAGTACTTTCCATTTCAGATCTGGATCAATCACTTTTTGGTGCAAATCCTCAGGTCTACTGCTTGATTGCTGAGCTAGAGAATGAGGTAACTGGTTTTGCTGTCTGGCACTTGAATTACTCAACTTGGCTTGGAAAGCATGGAATTTATCTTGAGGATCTTTATATTGATCCAAAGTATCGGGGCCAAGGTCATGGAAAAGCCTTATTGCGCAAACTTGCTCAAATTTGTGTTGAAAGAGGATACAAACGATTGCAATGGTGGGTACTGGATTGGAATCAGAGTGCGATTGA
>JACCEA011700473.1_pt1 | contig 20034 bp, 22 predicted proteins | sample 7449851 | NCBI WGS metagenome assembly JACCEA01 (sample SAMN15323453, study PRJNA562643) | freshwater metagenome | isolation source: river surface water | place: USA:Blue River Watershed | collected 2017-08-18
CAGCTAGTTAGCCAGACCTCTAGATAGCTTTCGGGCCTCTGCAAGCGCGGCATTGGTAGTATTAAGTTGTTCATTCAGTAGCTCTGCCCCTGCCGCAGAGTCTTCTAGCCTATCCCCAAGCTAGTTCTAGTCTTTTACTGCTTGCTTTAGAGCTCTGCTATTAACCTTAATAACTAACTCTTCAAGAAGCTTAGCATTTTTTGCCATGATTGCTCCTAAAAATAAAGCCCTGAGCCAATATAGACTCAGGGCCCGAAATAATTATCTTTCGTAAAGTGTGGAGGAACTTATTTGTTTACGGGTGCTACGCGGTTTTTCCTGGCCTGCTTAGAGGCTATGTCTCTCGCTCGCTTAATAGGCTCTTCATCAACGATATTTATCATCTCTAAAACCTATACCCTAGAATCCTCTGGAACTTGGTAAATATCTAACAAGACCTTTAAATTGTTATAGTCTTTACCGGTGTATATGGGCGCGGACATTGCTGGTACTAGGTACGTGTCCTGCATTTGATTGTAGATTTCTATCTAAGTTACTGCTTCGTAAGATAGTTCGGAGAAGTCTATGGGTTTTTTGCTCAAGTCAGGCTCTTGACCCAACTCTTCGCATACTAGTAAGTATTTTTCCCATGTAAGACCCAACTTAGCCTTCTAGGTTAAATACCTTCGAAGGGTCTCTCTCTAATCATGCAGTCTTTGTTTCTCGAAATCGGTCTACGTTGTGAACCACCTAGGACACCCAATCTTCAAAGGGCTTCCAGTTCTCGTATAGGAATAGGGCGTTTTCTGGGCAGAACTCTACTTCTTCTTCCAAGTCCTAGTCCTCCTCTACTAGCATCCACTCCTAAATGTGCTTCAACTTAAGGCCTTTCCAGCCCTTTACAGCCGATTTTACGAAGTTTTCAGAAAACTTTTCCTAACTAAATTCTTGGTGAACTTTGTCTCCGTCAACGACCGTTACATAACCACTTCTTAAGTTGTTGGTAGTCTATTTACGGCCTTGATATGCCAGCTCAAACTCTACCCCTGGAAATAGTTCCCAATCAAAAGCTTTGATCTTTTCAACTTTTACTTTGTTCTACAGTAACATCTTATTCCTCCCTAGGGCCCATTATTTCTATTGTATCGGTGGCCCTAAAATCCCAATAAAGGGTATTAACTGACTAAATATTTAATCTCTTGGTGGCCAGCCCATTAACCTATCTAACACGTAAACCAGACTGAGAAACCTCGAAGTCTGTGTACATGCTATCCTACATGCCCAGCCTGTCTTTGGTGACGTATTCTTGTATCATCCCACCAAAGTTTGATTCACCCACTATACGCGCGCCCTAAGGCACAATTAAGTCTGTATTAAAACAATTTACCTGTGAAAGTTGGGTATACTATCGTTGGAAAGTTACGGACTACCCAACCTATGAGGCTTCGTACCCTGACAGTTGTGTAATTACTGGGCCAGGGAGCATATGGTCGCCTTGAGTGTCTAGTGAGACCCCGGACAACAGAGAAGGGTCCTACTGCTACAAAGTGCGTGCAGATAGTGTAATAGTGGTTTGCCCCACCTTATCTAGCTAGAAAGGCAGGTCTATACTTTCTACCTAGCAACCAGTTAAGCAATACTACCCCGCAGGAGAGATTACATATATGGTTGCCTCTTTCTACTAGTCACCCAATTTTTCTGGATAACTTAAAACTAAACGTCTGGGCTCATATTCATGAAATCCTGCCATTCTAAAGAATACTGATTCTCTAAAACCTTTTGTGATATAGGTGGTTAGAGTTATGGAGAAGCTTGAGTACTCTCTGGCCTGTAGCTACGGTGGGGCGTAACCAAATAGGGTTTTTCTGTTTGGGCCCTACTGCCGTATTGAAGTATCCCCAGATAGCTCAGTAATTGCGTCTAGAAGAAGCCACTGGCCTTCGAAGTATAAGGCAATTTTTGCATCATAAAGAATTAGTGGGTTTCTAGTCATTATCAGTATCCTTTAGAATGTGGGAGCATAGCTCCCACATGTATTATTAAACGAGGGTGACAAATCCTGAAGTAAGGAATTGGTCAATCTTTTTTTTGTTGAGGTTCGGAGCCATACAGAAGCGAACTTCATCACCAGCAGCCATATCAGAACCTATACCCTTAAACTCAATGCTTAGACCCATAGCGTCTTCAGTCTGTAGTTCTGGAACTGATAGGTGGGCGGCTGGTAGGTGAACTACCACACCCGGGACCATATTGCTAGCGTAGTAGCCACCAATCATTAGCTGAATCTTAAATGAGTTAACAGTGCCGGTCATTTGGGTTAGGAGCTTCCAAAGGTCTGAAGAACCATTGGCAACGTCATTCAAATAACACTCTAGACTACCACTAACATCCAAGCCTCCAGTAAAGTATCCAATAGGACGGTTTACACGGTTAAGGGTGCTTGGGGTCAGGTAACTAATATTGTTAGAGATGGTAATATTAGCTGCTGTAATACCGATCTGGTCATAAGTCAGACCCCCAGTGGCATTATTTATAACCTTAAGAATAGATAGCTTATTCTTAATGTAAGAGTTTTGTAGTCTTACAAACTCAGCATCTGTGATACCTATTAGTGCTGGGTCAAACGGCTGAGAGGCTAGCGGCTCAATTAGACCTGCATTGCCCGACCAAGTAACCCTAGCAATATCACTGATATCTACGGAGATTTCAGCAGTATTGATCTAAAGGTCAGACGCTTTAAACCACAAAGAATCAACAAGCATATACAGGTGGGCTTTTGATAGCTCATGGTACTGGCTATCCTTGAAAGAAACCACTTGGTTCATTTTGTCTTGGTATACACCCTTCTCTTTAGTGCCTGGGGCGTAAGGGGAACCAGAGGCCAAGCAATGCCACAGAATCTAGTCTGGGGTGCTTACGATAGCGCCAGCATCTGCTGCCTAGATAGGCTGAATGTAGTTAGAAAATGACCGCTCACCCGGGTCAATAACATCTCTAAAACGACGAGACCCACGAATAGGTTTAGGCCCAGCCTCCTCTAGGGTTATGTCAGTGGTAGTAGAAGTTTGGCCGAAACTCAGGTCATCCCCTACTAGGATTTCAAAGGTATTTGCCTTAGTGAACCCGGTGGTTACTGTGGAAACAAATACACGGGTATTACGAAGTAGTTGTACCTACATTATTGATTATCTCCAGTATCTCCTAGACCTGTTGGTCAGAAAGATCAAATTATTCTACCTTCTTCACAATATTTGAGGGTGATAGAAAGCTCACCAATGGCTATAGGTCTTAAAATACCTTCATCGGTTGTAAGTCCGCTTAAGTTGTCGATGGCTACATACCTAGTCTCGGTTGAACCATCAGGATTACTAACAGTATATTGTATACGCTCTGGCGTATCAAGAACTTTTTTAAGGTCTCTCAAGAGCAGCTGTATTTGTCGCTCTGAGTCGTATTCGTCTTTGTAGTAGGCCCTTACATAAACCCGCAACAAAGTCCAGCGCACACCGCCAGGCTGGTATTCATACTCTTCTGGGCCTGCGGTGATTGTTACCATAGGGAAGGATGGCACCTCCTACGCCAAGTAAGATTTTGTCTCTACGTTGTTGTATATATTATGAAAGTACGTAACACCAACGTTTCCCTCACATAGCTCAGTTTTCACCCTAGCCGCTAAAGCTTCACAAATGTCTATAGACATTATCTCCTCCAATGTTGTGCATCCATATAGGATACCAGATCTTGAATATCTTCGGGCTTTAACTAAAAGAACTCAGTAAACCCATTTCTAACGGCAGTATTAATACGCCTAAGTTGTGCGTATCTGTTGTGCAGCTATTTCTCTACCTGAGGCTATTCAGGCCCTATGTACCATTCGTTGCGTAACGTAGTGTTACCACCTACCTGGGACTTTCTTATCATAGGATTGTTGCTTATACCTATTTTATACAGATTTGTATTATTGCACACTAGCAGGTACACGTAAGTACTCTAGGATTTTACACTGCATCTAGGGCACCCGTGTAGTAGGGTACCATCAACGTGGTCTCTAGCAACCTTCTCAAACAATCCATGCTCTCTGCAACCTATCAACACCTTATCTAGTATATTTTTAAAGCTAACATTAGTATAGTCGTAGGTATCCCCGAACTTCTCTAGGGCTTCAAGTATAAAGCGTTCTGTACTCCAGCGACCTTTCACGTGCTGACATGGACAACCATTGTGTTTGTTTATATGTGCGTCTGGGGTAACCTAAAAATAAGAACAACACTAAGTGCAAAAAAGCAGTACCTGATTTCTTGACCCTGTATACTTTACTTGATCATACTCATATAAAGTACTAAATATTTGGGTGCTTCTAAAGATAAACCAGTCTTGTAAGACCTGCGTAGGCGCTTTGGTAATTTTACCCTAACTGTTTAAGTAGGGCTAAAAATCCTACAAAGTTTTAATATTGACCAAATGCTTACCCCCTTAGTCTATAGTGTTGTTTAATATCAATCTTGTATCTAGTCAGACCTAACTGGGCTACCTATTTCTACAGCTATTCCGTGATTAGTTTTTGTGGATTTCTCTAGTTACTGGATAGTCCTCTGTACCTAGACACGTGTGGGTCGAACACAGAGTACGGACGTACCATATATGTGAAAAACACGGATAAAGTGTTATTCTTAAGAACTAGTGGTTTCAAGTCCACACTGTACTATAGCCTACCAGTACGGTATACTAGACCAGATGTACCAGGGCTTTTCATCTCAGCGACCACATTGGATATAGTTGCCAACTTAAGGGCGTTCCTAAGATTTACCTCAGATACGAACCTACCCCTACCATCACGTAGTCCCTAGTCAGACTTTTGACCACGATACCTACTATACTTGCCGATATGGGTTGATATTATCTATTTTTTAGTTACAGCTCCAGACTATGGCTACATACCCATAGCCTAAAGAATTCTATTCATGACGTCTAAGTCTCCAGAAATGATAGCCTCCTAAACATTGTCTACCAACTTTTCAGTTACGGTAGGGTTATCTTTAACTGGAGTTTTGAAGTTAAAGCTCACACTAGCTATTGATTCTTTTGGGTCTCTAGAGTCCCCTAGTTTAATGGTTTCCGTTATTCTAAGGTTACCACGTTCTTTGGCTAGATCGTCGTTATACTCTTCTGGAACCTCTAGCTGCTTCACTAGCTTATCTGTAAAGAATTTACTCTACATAATTACTTCCTATATAGGTCTAGGATAGATTTTACATGAGATGGAAGGTAGGATACCTTATCAAAGTTTATAGCCTCACCACCCTAGGAAATCTAGGACTTGTATTCTTGCTTGTGGTAAAACTTAACCAACTCCATTACTGCGACCTTAAGAGCTGCTAGGCCTGGAATATTCTAATTGGCAGCTGTGGTGCACACTAACTTTATAGCACCAGATACCTCCTTAGATAATACCACCATATATCCACGCATGATAATACCTGTCACATCGGTTAGGCTGCCATTTACGTATACTTCAGTTACCTAAGAAATACCTTCTTGGTCGATAATCATCCTGTTGTTGGGTAGTGGCAGATAGTCCTGTACTTCTACTGTGCCCTATGTAACCTCTTTTATGTTGGTATAGTCCTACACAAAGGAGTTCTACATATCAAGTAGGTTAGTCAGTTTCTACTCATCTTGCGGAGTAGTGATAGACATATACTACTTTAGTTCTGACAATGTTGCAAACATTTTACCTCCTTTAGATAAAAAGAAAGGGAGAGAGATTAAATCTCCCTCCCTATTAGGAGTCACTATTAAGCAGCAGCGTACTTAGCAGACACAACACCGTTCGGGAACATGCGTTGCAGGTTCAGGCGCTGAGTTGCGTAGTAAGCATCACGCTGCTTACCAGCTTGACGTTCTTTCTCAACAGTCAGTTGACGCTGACGCGGAACTACGAAGTTGTCGGTGTAAACGATAACTGCATATTCGGTACCCACTGGCTTAGCTGGGAAGTACTCGGAGATAACTACTGGCATACCGTAGATACGACCAACTTGACCTTGAAGCTTAACAGAAGCTTCACCAACTTGGTTAACATCTTGCCACTCAGGATCTTCCAGCAGGTCGTAGTAAGCGTCCAGGGAAACAATCAGAGTCAGCTTGTTAACGTTGTAGCCGTAACGGCCAAGGTGACGACGCAGCTTGGAGATTCCCAGTGCAGTAACCTTAACAGAACCGTCAGCCTTAGCTGGGGTAGTAATAGCGCGGCTATCGTCCGCAGCGAACTTCAGCAGGCCCTTCGGAACGCCAGAACCAGTACCGTTCATGAATGCATTCTCAATCGCCTTAGCGTGAGATTCAATCAGGTGACGACGCAGGATAGGCAGCAGAGGAAGAACAGCGTCTTCTTCAGTTTCGTCAGTCATGAAGATCTTAGCAGCCAGTTTGAAGGTGCTGAAGGTCATTTCACCCAGGGTAACTTCGATTTCGTTACCAACAGTTGCGTCGGTACCGAAGGTGGAGTTGTCTACCCAGTTGGCAGTACCAGCTTCTGGGTCAACCAGCATGGTCAGGGTCTTGGAGTTCATCGGCAATTCGGTGAACAGGTTACCTACAACCAGGGCCTTCTGGATATCACGCAGCAAGTTGGTGGAGAAAGTGGTTTCGTAGTCTTCGCTAGAAACTTGGATAGAAGAAGAACCGTTAACGGCCTTCAGGTGGCTCTAACCGTACTTGGTTTCAAACAGGCTCTTCTCGGTCAGATAGGACAGGAATACCACGTTTTCAACTTCACGGGACAAGTCCTCAGACTTAGCAAAACGCAGAGCACCTACGTTCATGGCCGGTAGGCCGGTACGAGCAGCAACCAGTTGGTTGATTTCGCCAGCTTGTGCCTTAACTTGCTCCTGCATAGCTTCCAGAGCGTCGGCGAATGCCTTGCCGCTTTCTTGCAGCTTAGATTCCAGAGTCTTGATGGTTTCGTTAGCAGCTTCAAGAGACTTACGCTGTTCTCCGGTAGCACCTTCGATAAGGGCCTTGATACGCTCTTGTTCAGCCTTCTCTTTAGCGGCCTTTTCCTCGGCTTCCTTCTACGCTTTCTGAGTATCGTTCAGAGTCTTTAGAGCGGTAGAGATATCGTCAAGACCAAGCTGGGCGCGCAGAGCGGTAATATCAATGTTTTGATTCTCGTTCATTTCACAGATTTCCTTAAGCACCCAAGCTGACGAGCTAGTTTTACAATTTCTGGCTCAACAGGGGCAATTTGTGTATTTTGTTTTTTGGGGGTAGGTTCTTTAATCAACTTAGCTTTCAACTCTTCACGGTTTTGAACACCGAAAGATTTTGCCAGGTCAAACATAGAGTCTTGGTTACAAGGGACAGAAACTACAGAAAGCTCTGTCATTTCTATCTCAGTCATAAGAAAAACATCAACATCAGGTTTATATTCCCAGTCTAGGAGACGGAATCCAATGGAGAATGCTTTTAGGATATTCTTCTTAATCTACTGGAATACCGCTGGGATTGTGTTGGAAATCCTCACTCGAACAAAGAGACCTTCGTCTTTTACCTCTAAAGACTCAACTACGCCAATAGGCATGGAGTGGTTATGGTACGCCAGTACAATGGGGTTCTTTCTATAGTTAGAAAGCTAAGACTCTTTTTCCCACGTAGTACGTGGAATTAAATCCCCGGCCCTATCAACGGTCGTGGTATTAGCCATACCCTCAATTATGATATCGTCTTCATCACCACCTTCTGGTGCGGCTTTGATTACGGAGTTAATAGAGAAGTCTATAAGACCCTCTGCCCCCTTGAAGCGTTCATCACTCATCTTTCTTCACCATTACTTTAGGAGGTGGAGTAGGCTTCACAGGTTTGGCTGTATCTGGAATAGCCTTAGTAGGCTGTACAGCTTCACGTGTTTCTGCATACTTCGTAAACTCTTCTTCCAGTTTCTGGAAGGCTTTACCCAGAGTAGGCTCACAGTAAATGCCTTTCAGCATCGCGGGAGTTACAATGGATTCAGTCTATCTAGTAGCGAAGAATAGGTGACGTGGAGGGAGCTTTTTACCGAAAAGCTTAACCAGCTATTCAAGTTTGCTTTGCTCAATCATTTGTCATCCTCGTTTGCTGGCCTGCCACCTTCTTGTCCTGAAACCCCAGTACCAGAACCCTAGATATTCTAAGGTACCCTGATTTGAGTTGTTTCTGGCAGTTTCAGTGCGGAAAGCCCTAACATAAGTCTACCTTCGTCTGCCGTAATCAACCCGTTATTCACAAGCTACGTTACACGGGTAGCTTCCTTCTGAGTATCAGGTGAGAGAGCAAATACGTCCGAAGTATCTAGATCGAAGCTATAACCGAAAAACGCAGAAAGCTAACCGGTAAATTTCTTTAGGTTTGGTAGAATTGTTAAACTAAACATCAAGTCAATATTTGGCCTAATGTTAGCATTGTTCCCACCCTCAAGAAGGATAGGCGGAACTCCCATCTATGTACAGATTGCCTCGTTGTGGGCCTTCTTATCTTCATTGATACCTAGCTGACCCATATCGATTTGGGCAGTGTTTTTAGCTTTTAACCCCGCATCTAAGATAATTGCAGAGTTCATAAACTTACCATTCTTGGTATTAAAGTTTACGTTTATGGTATCTAGGAGTTTGTCCTTAAAAGACTTACTTAGTACAGATTCTGACTCCAAGATAAGACCAAGCATAGTACCATTATCTAGGTAGCGCTCCTTGAAAGAGCTTAGCTTGTCTTTTCTTATGATATCATTTTCCGCAGCCTTATAGCGCGAGTTCGCGCTGATGGCTGATGCCCCTACCCCGTGAGTGTAGGAGTTATCCTTAATAAAGATAACTTCATCAGTACTTAAACGACGGTCTCCAAACATGTAGTACTCCACAATATTATTACTGCCGGAGTATACTTTGACTTCTGTTTCTGGAATGTGGTAAAGGGCGGTGCCGTCCCATACCGCGAAAGCTCTTCCACTCATCCAGTAGTCGGTAAGTAGGAGTCTCCAGAAGGAGTTAGCATCTTGGAATAGGTTTGGCTTAATCTCTAGTAGCTTAGCCAGGGTAGCCTTGCTTGCAGTACTATCTTTCCGATTCATCTCAGATAGGCCCTTGGCTAAGGGAGTTACGTTAAGCTTCTTGCCAACCGTAATTTTTACCTCAGCCTAGCTATCAACTAGGATATTTACGCACCTATTGAAAACTGGGTCGAGCTTATAGGAGTCTGCCGCAGTTCTCTTGTTAGGGGTAGCGGTTTCGCCCATAGGCTCTTTATCTTTGATATCAGACTGCACTGGATTCTTTTTGGTGAATAGCCAGCTTTTAATATTCATTCGGTGTCTCCTTAGCACTTAAATCTGGAGAAGCGACCCTAAGAAGCCTGGGTATGGGAGCCCGACTACTTATCGTGTTGCTTCTGAACCCAATTACGTTGGGCATCTGCTGTATTAAGGAGAGGAGTCACACCATAGATTCTGTGCAACTCTTTGTGGTGTCCCTAGCAAAGAGTTACTGTGTCATCAACTAGTTCGTACCACCGCTCCTTATAAATCTCTTCCCGGATTGAAACACACTCGTCTTCCGTTTCCGGCTAGGGCAAGTTATTTGCAGTGATAAACTAGTCCACAACTAGTTTAACAGAGTGATAGTGGTGTAACTCCAATTCTTGTTCAGAGGAACAAATGGCACAGCATTCCTACTTTTTGTAGTTCTACTTAATACCATCGCGTACGTACTTAACGACGTCACGCTTCTTAGTGTTAGCAGCCATAGGTTCTCCTAATTTCTTATACAATTATGATACATAATCAAGTGGGATTTGTAAAGAAGCATTTAAAATTCTCCTTGCTAAACTGATTCAAGATAGTGTATTACCTCTTGAACTTGTTCCTAAGATAGCTGGAAGAATTCAGTACCACCATTTCGGACATTAGCATTAAATCTACAAACTTCTTGGTATCGCTAATGTAGGATTTTTTCATGCTCTCTAGGGTTGTTTAACTTAGCGTGTGAAATATAGGTTAGTTCTCCGCCTATGTTGCTCATCCTAGTGGCCAAGTCATTAGTAACCCCAATTTTATAGAGCCCCGTGATATTACAACGCAATAAGTACAGGATGTTGGTAGCACCACGTTTGTTACGACAGTTAGGGCAGCCCCTAGGCCTTAAGTGGTCATCTGGAGTTTGCCAGAAACTACCATGCTCTTTACAGATAATCTCTACTTTCTCTTTCGCCTTAATATACACAACCTTAGAGTAATCATAAGTATCTCCATGAGTTATTCTAAAATCACGTAATACTAACTCTAAAGGTTTAGTCAGTGCAGCCTAAGATTTACGGTACTTACACTTAGGGCAACCCTCACCAGATAAATGCTTATTTGGGGTGATTTCAAAGTCTCCGTGTACCTTACAAGTTACAGTGACTAAATCCTTAGCAGTAATATACACTGTCTTGGAGTAGTCATACTCGTCACCATGAACCTGAATAAAGTCCGATATAGCCTTATGAGGGTCTTTCCGCTGCTTTAGACCTATCTTCTACTTGCCACACACTGGACAGCCCTACCCTTTCAAGTGGTTACCAGACGACATAGAAAACGGGCCGTGCTCTCTACAAATAATAGTTCCTTTCACCTAAGAACCGGCGTATTCAAAAATTGAATAGTCATAAGTGTCCCAACCATGTTTAGCCTAAAACTCCCCAACCTTTATTAAGGTCTTTATCTCTGGTGGCGTATCCTTCTTCATTCGCCCTGCGGGACTTCTATACTTAGCAAGATCCAAAGCCTCAAACGCCTATTTAAGTTTCTCATTCATAATAAGATCTCCTATCAAAAGTATATAATAGCACTTTTGATAGGAGTTGTATACTAGCTTTTAAAATTTACCAATCTCGAAAACTGTCATCTTACGAATGAATAGAGGGCGTATCTAAATGCGTCCTAGACGTGAGAGTACTCATCGTGTAGGGGTCTTGGATCACGGCTGGGGTCGATTTCTGGGTCCCACTGATAGTTACGCAGCATCATAATATGCTTAGTACAGTTGTCTAGAACGAATAGTTTGTCCTGCTGGAATAGGGATTGGATATACTCGATACTATCAAGAGTAGATTTCTTCTACTTGATACTCTAAATATCATGCAACATCTACAAGTCAGCAGCAAACTGCGCGGCGGCGTAGTCTACAAATACCATGTCAATCCCGTACTTGTCCATTAGCTTAGTGAAGTTCTCAGCATGCTGCTAAGTAGTAAGTCGAGCCTATTCGTACTCATCACATACATAGAATATATCTTTCTAGCCGTGGTACAGCAGACAGCTACCAGCAGTACTATCGGTATAGCCATGGTCGATACCCATAATGAATTCGAAGGTACCGTCGTACTAAGGAAGCTATGGGACAACATGACGCTCCTGGTCGAAGCAAGTAAAAATCTGAGTTTCGAAAACGTCAAAGTCCTACTCATATTCTTGTCTGAACTTCTAAGGAGAACAAGTACGACGAGCCTCTTCAATAACAGATTCTGGAACGCGAGGGTTATCTCGGTAAGTACCATGTATAGATGCCCAACGACTAAGCTCTTTGTCAGTACCCCGATCATAGAAGGTACGGAACCAGTTATCCCCACGAGGAGTACTAATGAACAGCTACTTACTATTCATTTTATCAAGCATCGGACCAATCTGTACGTCAAAGGTATCACCACCACGTCTATCAATCTACGCTTCTTCATATATTACTAGGTCGTAAGAACGTCCTACTACTGAGTCTGCGCGGTTTACGGAACCTAGTTTAAAAAAGGAACCATTCTCAAGTTCGATTTCTTTATCCTTAGCGTTCTCTTTAATAGTCTCTACACCTGAGCCTTTAAGAAGCTTCTTAATTTCGTCCCACCCGATGTTCGCGATAGAGTAGTTAGGCTACATTACCAACACTGAGGCACCTGGCTCTAGGAGCTTTAGAAACTAGCAAGTGTAAGCAATAAAGGACTTACCTACACGTCTGGAAACGCAGCAAGTAAGGTAACGACAACGTGGGTCGTTGAGCTAATTAATAATACCTGTCTGTACTTTGTTAGGCTCTACACCTATTACGTCCAGATAGTTCTCTACTGGGAGCTAAAAGAAGCGTTCATCGACTGGGATATTCTTATTTAGCTCCTAATAAGTTATCCAATCTCGTGTGACCTTCATTACCTCTTACCTTTAATAATCTTATCTAGTAGTGCGTTATAATTCTCACCACCATTGATTTGAATGTTGGTTGTGTTGTTGTTTTGGATAAGATTTGTGGTCTCCTAGAGTTTCATAGACATCTGGAGTTCTTGCATCTTCATTTTATGAACCTTCTCTAGAAGTGTTACTATATCCATATCTGGAAGCATGCCTGTTTCTTCCATTTCTTCAATCTTGGCATTTATAATTTCGTCTAGTAGCCCAAACATACGGTCTCGGTTTCTAAAACCGGCCTCCGCAAACTTTTGGTCTAGCAACGCTTTTACCGGACGCTGTGACAGAAACGCTGATACGTTTTCGATAGGCATATTTAACTATACGGCTGTATCAGACATATTGCATCCGTTAGACAAATATGAGTTCATTACGGTAATAGCCTCAGGAGAAACCTCCAGAGGTACAAGTTCTTTAGACTACATGGTGTGTTCCTCCTAGCCACATACGGGCAACTTTCTATACTTAAGAGTATACCGTGGCCTCTTGTGAAGTACAACTCATTTTTTATTTTAGCAAAGCGATTGCACTTAAGTGGGTTTCGTGGTATTATATAGTTTTGGAGGAACTTCTATGAACTTTAGTGATTATCTGTATTATGATGAAACTTCCCCTAGTTGTCTTAGGTGGAAGGTATAGCGTGGAAACCTTAAGTAGGGCGACGTTGCCGGTGGTATACATAAGAAAGAGAATAAGTGGAGGGTGTGTATCGGAGGTACCAAGTACTATGCGCATAGGATAGTATGGTCGCTCCACAACCCAGGATAGGAAGTACCTAAATTTATTGACCACAAAGACCGTAACGGGTTAAACAATGTGTATAGTAATCTTAGATAGGCTACTCATTAGCAAAACATGTACAACCGTGAGTCTTCGTGCAGTGACGTGAAGTTTCGTGGGGTTTTTCATCAATCAGAAAACTCGTGGCAGTAGCGTATACAGGTGGAGGGGCGTAAAGTTTCTCTAGGTTCGTACAATAACCCAGAGGATTAGGCAAGATAGTATGATGAGTAGGCTAAGAAGTACTTTGGTGAGTTTTAGGTGCTTAATTTTCCTTCCTGCGCTTAAAAGCACTTTCCAAAAATTTCAAGTGTTACACATATAAATGGGCCCATATAGCTAAATGAGAATGATAGTCAATTAACCGCCCTAGGGGTCTCAAAGGAAACCGGCCCCCTTCGGAGCCGGAAAAATTAATTTGACTTTATTGGTTTTGCATGATAGCCCCAAAAGTCAGAGCACCATGATCATCAAACAAGGGCAGGGCTTCATCTGGCAACATATCAAAATCATCTTGGGCTTGTTGATCTAGCGCCTCCTGCATCCCTTGACGAAAAGCTAAATCTAGCCGCTCGTTTATAGTCTTGGCGTCAAATGTAACCACGCCAAGGGAAGCGGCGGCGGCAAGCACCCCATCATGATCATCATATAGATGGATCGTTGTTTCGGTGCGGGTTGCTTTGAGGTGCTGAAGCCATGCCGCTTTGTATGCTGCATCACCCGAGCGCATGATAGCCTGTGCCATCTCAGGGGGAAAAGCCTTGTGCAGGCGATCACGGCTGGCAATTAGCGCCGTCTTTAGGCCATGCTGGCGCAAAAACACATAGTCGCTTTTTCGCATAACGCGAGCAGTGCAGATCCCAACACTCTCCCCCTTATCAATCAGGGCTCGCATGTGGTCAGCCAGCGGGAGCAGACTATCCGCCATGATCTTTTCATGCTGGCAAGCCTCGGCGCGATAACGGCTGAGGTTAAGATCCCCATTAGCTTCAAGGCAAGGGGCGACACGATGCAATGAATCAATGGCCGTCCCATCTAGATCAAACAGATGCAGGATCTTATCTTTAAACATTTTTTTAATCTCCTCAATGGGTTTTAAAATAGCGCCTGCCAAGGGCTAGGCGCTATTTACTGCATAATTACGCGATGATCTGCATAGATCCATCATTGCATACCACGATATGGGAGTGAGACCAGCTAGAAGCCCCGACATTGTAACCCATATCAAAAGAGCCAGTCACACCCGACACGGCTACACGTTTTCCGTTTTTATATCCGCTGTGGGAATGGCCGATCACGTATGAGCCCCCGAGACGTTCAAAGGCGGCGAAACCACCACGAGCCCCGTTAATGCCCGCGTCACCATGATTGGATAATTCTACGCCATGAACAACAAAGGATTCATCACGGCCAAGGAAGGTAATCCGGTTGTAATCGAGATCCGGCGCTACTAGCCGCAGGGCTCGCTCAAGCGGGATCTGATTATCTTTACCACCTTCCAAAGCGGTTTCATAACGGGGCTTTTGAAGGTCACACCAAAGGGGGAGATTAACCGGATCTTGGCGCGGGTCGGTTTCCTCCAGCCAGCGATCCAAGGCCCGATCGTGGTTTGAGTTAACGATCACGATCTGGGCGTCGGTATCATCTAGCAGGCTGTGCAATACTCCGGCGGCGTCGTTAACATCATCCGCCACGGTGCGTCCCATCTGGGACGCAAGGAACAGACCGGATCCCCTGTTATGGTGATTACGGCTCGTAAAGTCGTGCAGGTCGTGCAGCACGACATAGGCGGCGGCGGTCTGATTGCAGAGGTCGATCAAATTATTAAACTCGCCCCCGTCCAGCTTTTCGGAATGAATATCCCCTGCCACGATCACGGCGTCCCCCATAGGGTCAGCGAAACCAAATTCGTTGATCGGCATCCCCCGATAGAATCCGAAACCATTGGCATCGAGTTGAACCTGATCAAAAGATCCATCCTCATGGATTACAGTAAAGCCGATCACATGATCCGCGCTCGCCTCGGCTCCGGCGCGGCCTGCCTTATAGCGGGGCTCGCAAAGGGTGCCGGTAGTCAGCGCCCAGCGCTCCGGCTGCCCCTTGGCGCGGGGGAGTGACTCGGCTTGTTGTTTGGGGTGCGGGAGTACAGTTAAACGGCGATCCCCTGACATAAGCCTAGCATTATTGATCGGCTTTTTGGCGGTCGGGATAACGTCCCCATTGAGAACCAAAAGGCTATTATCATCACCGATCCAGAGTGGCGCGGCCTCGGTCTTGATAATCATGTGGTCGGCTTCATCCGTGGGCTGGATCATGTAAGAGCAAGCCACGGGCAGCAGCTCGGCGTTGAGGCTGGCGGCCAACATTTTAGCGGTCGCCATAGCAGGGGCGCAAAGGGGCGCGTTATTCTGGACGCTAAAAACGATAAAGGATCCGGCCCCTATCTTGGGCGCGTTTTCAAAATGCTGATTGCTAGAATTGAACGTCGGTTCGGCTGGCTCCTGCTCCTCTCTCCTTTTGGTGGCCTTGATGGGCTTAGTTGCGTCGAGATACGCGACAATATCAGATACACGGGAGCCCTTAAACAGGCGATCCGCGATCTGATCCGCTACCTTCTGGCGCGAGGTGGCAAGGTGCTTGCCGTAATAGTTGAGATCCAGAGCGAGCTTTGTGATCTCTACCTGTTGGGATTCGAGGAAATTGAACTCGGTTACTTTCATTTGATAAATCTCTCTCATTTGAGGCAAAGCGGTTAACGGCTAACCGATAAAGGGCTCTATTGTAGAGCCCTTGGGCTGTTAGCTGTTAGGCTTCAAGATCCTCATTGCCAATAGGGCGACCTTGCAGCAGGGCCAGCAGGGCCAGCAGAGCAGGGCGTCCGGCGTGCTCAAGGCTGCCGAAAATATCGGCGGCATTGTCGCCAACGGTTGGATCCTTCTTAATGATTTCATCCGAGATCAGGCTGGCCAATACAAGTTTTTTCTGGCGGGTGCTGCCCGTGGTGCCAGCGGTTGATTTCGCTTCCCCCTTGATATACTCCCCCAACTGGGCCAGCTTTTGACGAACCGACCGATCACTTGCTGCCCCTACTGAGGCGGCCAGATCCATCAGAAAAGCCTTGGAGTTAGCCGTTTCTACCTTGCCTTCATCCTTTTCGATCTGGGCCTTGTAGGCGGCAACAACGGCGGCGGCGTTCTTTTCATCCCATTTGAAGGCTTTAGGGGCGTTTTTTGCGGTAGTCATAATTTAGATCCTTATCAATTGTTAACCCTGATATCAAAGCAGGGCGGGCAACATTACCCGAAAATGAGCCCTCAATTAAGGGCTCATTTGCTGGCTAGTTTTCGCATTGTGCAATCATATTGCGCTATAAAAATCAAGCGCATCCGTTGGCGAACTGTTAACAGATCGAACAACTGGACATAGGCTTTTACAGCATTATCACAATTAAGCGGCATATTTTAACACTCCAACGGGACTTGATGAAGGGCTCAAATTGAGCCCTTGGGCTAGTCTCGCCTCGCTGCCGATTTTTCAAAGAACATTACAGTGGTCGATCCCTTTTAGGGGCCAAGGGGAAGGGGCTTAGGCTTGGACTCTTGCCTTGCTTGCCATCCAGTGGTTCCCATTTTACGGAAACCGGATTTCATGTCAAACACTTTTTTCAATCTTTTTTCTAGCTGGCGGCTGGTGCCTTCGCTAGTGGTCTGGGTCTCCCCGTTCCATGTGATAAATATTGCCAGCCCTGAAAATTTAGGTCAACAAAAGTTTTTGCTAGTGACGATTGATTTCATTCATCTAAGGCGGCGCTACTGGTAAGTGAGACGGGCGCGCACGAATATTTGAACAACTGGCAAAAGTCAATACACCAAAAAATAAATATTTGGAGTTATCCACAATTACCAGGCCAGGCTGTGGATAAGTTGCCTACCTGCATATCCTTAAAGATAAAACAACCCCCACTTATCCACAAAATGGCAAAAAGCCTGTGTGTTCTTTTACTACAAATCGCCGTGGTGCAATAGTTGGGAGGGTGGTAATCGGGGAGGGGGTCGGATCGCTCAAAACGCGTTATAGAGCGTTTGGTGCGATTTTCGGTTTGGCATGATTCTTGTTGCGAGTCAGTCTCAACAAATAAATTTGACTTTTGACCAAAATTGCTATCTAGGGCGGGCTGGGAATGGGAATTATTTTTATTTGAGATTTTGTCGCATTTGAGAATGATTTTCGTTATTTTTCGTTAAATATTCACGTTTTTTGCATGTTTATTTATGCTGTTTTATTGCATAAATAGTATCTACAGCCCCATTTGGACTTATTCTTTTATTCACAACCAAATTGTGGATAACTCTCAAATTGTTGCGGGATTGTTAATGGCATGAGTCTTGCATACGAAACGAGCGGATTTTGGAGCGTTTCTGTTAACAAAAATTTAACAGAAAAAGCACTGTATAAGCATACAGGGTCAAAGGACTGTATAACTTATTAACAGGGCCAAGAAGGCCCCTAGAACGCGCTGTATTGAATAGTTGCGGGGTGCCCTTTACTATAGGTCTAGGCCCTCTCGCTCGCTTAGAGCGATTTTGGCCAGATGAGAATGGTTATCATTTGACTGCGCCGCGGCACGTCACTGGCGTGCTACAAAAGTTGTTGCCTAGGCTGGTGGATGTGATAAGATGGGGATCCTAGTGATAGAGGGTTAAGTTATGAAAAAAGATGTAAAGGCGCTAATTAAACGCTTGACTTTGCTGGTTCAATTCAAGCAAACTGGCAAGGGTTGGATTGCTGTTGATGGGGATGGGTACGCATCTTGGTTTAGTCTACGCCCAACTTTTCACCCTAGCGGACACAGTGAGGCGTTAGATATTTGGGACCAAAATGGTGATGCAATCCATTTGTCACATCTTGATTATCTGCCGTTGTCCATAGGCTGCCCCAGCTTGACAAGCAGGGAGGCGCTTTTCTATACTGATGGGGAAACTGTATGGCTGGTGGAGACTAAATAAATGATAATCCATATCATTAGTTGTGTTCTGTTACTACTATCTGGTGTCACCTGGGACACTAAAGGATGGGCCTTGGTGCTCAAGATTGTTTTTTATGTCGTGGCTATATATAATGGTTTTGAGGCATATCGCTTTTATATAATGGGGGTTTGACAGCAGCGTGGTGGTTCTGGTAAACTAATTATGTGGTCGGGGATGGGCCCCGACCAAAATCTCAATTTTAGAGGTGGTTTATGAAAAAAGTTTCCTTTGTTCAAGATGGTGATCTGGTTGTTGCTCCGGCCAACTATGGTCTGGTTGATTCCTCTATTGGAGGTCAATTGGCTCGCAAGATGATCCCCAGTGCTGACGGCCGTACCCGCCGTGGGCTGGTGGCTATCAACAACATGCGCGACCGGATCGGGGAGTGCCTGAAATCCTATGCCAAGAGCAAATCCTTTGTGCATGGCTCCCGTCTGGTAATTGGTTAACCATTGACAAAATGCCCTAGCATGGTCTAGGGCATACCCGATCCCCTGTAGCACGTCAAAGGCGTGCTACAGTTTTAGCCCTCTTATAGACCACCGACCTATAATACACCCACATCCCCATCACGCGCTTACAGCGCGATCTAGGGGCCTTCTAGGGCATACCGGATAATCCACTACCCGACCGACCCTGTATATCCATACAGTATGTATAACCTGTTATTATCCTGTGGATAACTCCAAATAACTCTGTATGCGCATTAAGCAAGTTTCATGCCAAAACTTAATTTTTTAACAAAAAGATGATTATGCTGCGGAGTAAATACGAATTATTATCATTCGTATTCGATGGGCGTCTAGATGGATAGACGTCTGGATGGCTGGAAGTCTAGCTGTTTAGACGTCTAGATGGATAGACGTCTAGATGGATAGACGTCTAGATGGATAGACGTCTAGATGGATAGAAGTCTGGATGGCTAGATGTCTGGATGGCAGGAGGGGTGGCCACCCCTCCTGCGCCTTAGTACTTATCCGACAAGTACTTTTCTGATGTATTACAAGTGTAAAGTACTAAAACGATATAAGTAGTTATCCGACCCCGAAGTACTAAATCAACAACAAAATAAATCTTGACGACTAAGCTCAAATCGTTCTTGCAAATCTTTATCTTGAAGTTCCAACTAAGCTTCAATTGACTCTACGGTTTTAAGGTATTTACTGTCTTTTAGAGACCTAACCTGAAATTTACCGTTTGTCTTATTAGGGTATATGCCCTTGTATCCAGAAGCATTACGCTATACTTGATTGGTCATATTCTGGGAATGATCAGTTAGTCTTAAGTTCTCAATTCTATTGTTAGATTTATTCCGGTCAATATGGTCTATAATTTTACCTTCTGGGATTGGGCCGTTAAATAGCTCCCACACTATTCTATGCTAAACATACCTTTCACCCAATAAACATATCTGCCAATAACCTCTATTTCCTAAGGTACCCTACGGCATGTCAACTCTGGCACTCCTTCTTGAGACCTTGTTCCTTAAACAAGAAGGAGAGCTAGGGTCATAATAAAAATAGTCCGAAAAACTCATAAGTGTTACCCCCATAGCACTAAGGCTTAAAGGTATATTATAGTACTATTGCTAGTAACTTACAACACTTTTTTCGAAAATACTAAAAAGAAAACTGCTATGTCCAGAATTATAGATACTGGAATTTTAGGGCTGTATCGAAAACCGCCCTCTCGAAAACCGCCCTCTCGAAAACCGCCCTATTCGACCAGGGTCGCGTAGCAAGTTTTATTTTGTGATATTTTGGGGGATGAGGGGGGATGAGGTGAGATTTGGGGAGGCTTAGGGGATCTCGCCGGTAACAATGGCTTCGCCATTGAATTCGGCGGTAGGGTATGGTGGGCTACCCTGTAAATTTTTTCAACCCTACCACCGAATTCAATGGCGTCTTATAGAAATATGGTGTGAGCGGGGGAGGCTTAGGGGATTTCGCCGGTTTCAAGGGCTTCGCCCTTGGGGTTGGCGGTAGGGTTGAAAAAATTTACAGGGTAGGC
>JACCEA011019437.1_pt1 | contig 20006 bp, 14 predicted proteins | sample 7449851 | NCBI WGS metagenome assembly JACCEA01 (sample SAMN15323453, study PRJNA562643) | freshwater metagenome | isolation source: river surface water | place: USA:Blue River Watershed | collected 2017-08-18
TGGTACGTACAGGCTGTGGGAGGCCAATTTAGTACGCACGGCACGGGAAGATTTACCACGCAATTGGTAGCCCCAACCCACCCCACTCTTCAGGGCATCAGCGAATTTGAAACTTGGGACGAGACGTATGTGCACACCAAAGTCAATCCAGACATTCAAGTATTGATGGAACGACAAGAGGGTGACAAAAAGGAACCTTACACTTGGGTTCGAAATGAAGGGGAAGGGCGCGTTTTTTATACGGCCTATGGACACAACGAAGAAACCTGGAAGCAACCTGAATTTCATGAATTGCTAGCCAACGGCATCCTCTGGGCAGTAGGCGAAAAAGTAACCAAACTACTAGCCGATTATAAAATTCCTACGCCTCAGTTCCAGGACGCAGAAATTCCAAACTACGAAAAACGTGACCCTGCACCCCGCTTTCAGTTGCCACTATCTCCAGAAGAAAGCATGAAATTGGTGCAGCTTCCTGTGGAATTTGAAATGGAACTCTTTGCCAGTGAGCCCATGATCATCAATCCCATGGCCATGGCTTGGGACGAGCGTGGACGATTGTACGTGATCGAAACGGTAGATTACCCAAATGAGGTACGCACTGAAGGAGGCAATGATAAAATCAAAATTCTGGAAGATACAGATGGTGATGGCAAAGCTGATAAAGTCACCGTTTTTGCCGATAACTTGAATATTCCTACATCCATCATGGCAGTCAATGGGGGTATTTTGATCTCCATGGCTCCAGACTTTCTTTTTCTTAAAGATACCAATGGGGATGATGTGGCCGATGTGCGCAAGGTAATCATGACCGGCTGGGGAAAAAGCGATACCCATGCAGGCCCATCCAACCTCAAATATGGCTTTGACAACAAAATTTGGGGGGTGTTGGGTTATGCCGGATTCAATGGAGAAGTAGGTGGAAAAACCCATTCCTTTGGCCAGGGATTGTATCGTTTTGCACCCGATGCAAGCAGTCTAGAATACCTAGGCAACTCCTCAAACAATACCTGGGGATTGGGCTTTACGGAAGATTTTGAAACCTTCCTTTCCACCGCCAATGGGCAGCATAGCGTGTACTTTTCTATGGCAAACAATTACCTGAAGCGACCTATTTTCCAGGGTTCGGCCAACACGGTGCATGGCATCGATAGCCACTACGACATGCCACACCTCACTCCTTTCTTACGCCAAGTGGACTGGTTTGGAGGCTACACCGCAGCTGCAGGTCACAACTTTTACACCGCCCGTAGCTTCCCAGAATCCTACTGGAATCGAGTGGCCTTCGTGGCTGAACCTACAGGCAGAGTGCTCCACAAAGCCATGATCAACCCCGATGGATCAAGCTACAAAGAAAAAAATGGGTTTAACATCCTTGCGAGCTCTGACGAATGGTTTTCACCAGTACACGCAGAAGTAGGTCCCGACGGAGCGCTTTGGGTAGCTGATTGGTACAATTTCATCATACAACACAACCCTACTCCTCGTGGCTTTGAAAACGGGGATGGAAATGCTTACATCAATCCTCTTCGAGACAGCAAGCATGGACGTATTTACCGCATCAGTTACAAGGGAGGAAAAAACTCAAAAACATTCGATCTCAAGGATGCAAAACCAGCCAAACTCATCGAGGCACTAAAAAGTGACAACCTATTCTGGAGAATGACTGCACAGCGCTTGATTGTGGAGCGCAAAGAGAAATCACTGATTGAGGACCTTTATGGAATTATTGAAAATACTTCTCAAGATAAATTGGGCCTCAATGGACCTGCGATCAATGCACTTTGGGCCTTGCATGGCTTAGGGGAGCTTAATGGCAAGAATGCGGAAGCCAATGCCTTCGCGGTCAATGCACTCAAACACCCTTCAGCAGCAGTTCGTAAGAATGCACTACGCGTACTACCTCGAAATGAAGCATCCTTGAAAGCTATTCTCGCTGCAGGGGTTCTGGAAGATGCAGATTTGCATACGCGCAAAGACGCCTTCCTAGCACTTTCTGAAATGCCAACTTCAGCTGAAGCTGCCAAAAAATTGGTTGCGCTAGCTCAGGTAGCAGAGAATGGAACAGATCCTTTCTTACCTCAGGCCATATTTGCAGCCGTACTTACTCACCCTGCTGAATTTGCAAAGCGAGATGCCAAAGCTGCACTCCAAGCCTCTGGGGAAACGAAACTTCCACTTTCGGATCGAATCAGCAGAAGCTTGGTGGCCGAACAGTATCCACTCGATCAGCGGAATAGCATCTTGTTCCCTCCGGATGTTACCGGCAAGGAGATTGGTGTGCGCATCATCTTGTCAAAAGGAGAAAATCCTTTGGAAGGAGTCCTGATGGCTCAAGGAAATAATACGAATGGATACAGTTTGTACATCTACCAGGATGCCCTACACTTTGCTGTGGCCCAAGAAGGTAAATTAACCTTACTTACTTCTATAAAGGCATTGCCATCCGTACAATTCACCGTGGATGCGACACTCCTTGCTGATGGAAGTCTTTCCCTACAAATCAATGGCGAGGAAGTAGCAAAAGGAAAAACAAAGGGACTATTTACTCAAGCCTTTAGCGCAAACCGAGTTCGCGTAGGATCCAACGATAGCCGAAATGTAGTGGGCAAGTACGAGGGCACATGGTGGTTTGGAGGACGATTAAGCAATGCCTCTACCCTTTCCTTGAAGCAACCAGGTAGCGACATTGCCTTAGTGGCAAGTCTTCCTGCTGCCCCTACGGGACAAGCAGGTACCGTCATCAAATTGGGTGTTATTCCTCACGAAATGAAGTTTGACAAGCCTTCCTTTACCGTACAAGCAGGCACCCAAGTGACCATTGACTTTGAAAACTTGGATTTCATGCAGCACAACTTGGTGATCGGTAAAAAAGGAAGCATGGAAACGATTGGAAAAGCAGCCGATGAATTGGCAAGAAATCCAAAAGGAGCTGAATCCAACTATGTTCCTGAAATCCCGGAAGTTATCGTAGCCACCGTACTTGTCAGTCCTGAGGGCAAAGAAACATTGGTATTTACTGCGCCAACAGAGCCAGGGGAATATCCATTTGTGTGTACCGTACCTGGTCACTGGAGAATCATGAATGGCATTATGGTCGTACGAAAATAAACCATGGCACTATCCGTAACATTCGGGGTCAGCACTTGGCTATGGACCTCGCCTTTCAATCAGGAGACGGTAGCCTTATTCTCAAAAATAAAGGACTACGGTTTCGATGCAGTTGAAATTCCGGTGGAAGACCCTTCGTTGATTGATGTAAAGTTGGTCAAACATGCACTGCAAGAGCATGGGCTACAACCCATTATTTGCGGAGCATTTGGTCCTACCCGAGACTTTACACACGATGACCCCAGCTTTCATCAAACCTGCTTTGACTACCTAGATGCCTGTTTTCAGATTGGAGCAGAACTAGGCGCCTCCTTTGTGGCGGGTCCCATGTATTCAGCAGTGGGAAAAGCCCGCCTAGTGTCCCCCGAACAGCGTCAGGTTGAATGGGATCGGGCCGTCCGCAACTTGCAGAAAGCCTGCAAACGGGCAGGAGAATTTGGTCTTGAGCTTGGCATCGAAACACTCAATCGATTTGAAACCGACTTGATCAACACCAGCGAAGACCTGATGCGCTTGATTCAAGACATCAACGAGCCTCAAGCCAAGGCTACCTTGGATGGATTTCACTTAAACATTGAAGAACCTAGCTTAGAAGCTGCCATCCGTCGTGTGGGAGATAAATTGATTCACGTACAGGTGTCCGAAAATTACCGCGGCACGCCGGGTACCGGACAGACCAACTGGGCTGCTTGGAAACGAGGATTAGAAGCCATCAACTACCAAGGTTGTGTTTCCATAGAAAGCTTTACCCCACAAGTGCAGGAACTGGCAGGTGCCGTATGCATTTGGAAGCCCTTAGTTCCTAGCCAAGATGAATTTGCCAACGAAGGATTAAAATTTTTGAAAAAATGGGCCTCAGAATAAATATGGGCTAAGAAAAATAAAAATCATGACCACTAAAAGATTAAATATCGCCATCATCGGCTTGGGATTTGGAGCCGAATTTATTCCCATCTACCAGAAGTATCCGCATGCCAATTTGTATGCGGTATGTCAGCGAAATCGAGAAAAAGCGGAAGCCATTGCAAACGCCTTTGGGATTGAAAAAGTGTACACTGACTACGAGGAGCTTCTTAAAGATCCAAATATCGATGCGGTACACATCAATACCCCTATCCAAAACCATGCGGAGCAATCCATCCAAGCCCTAAAAGCAGGAAAGCATGTGGCCTGTACCGTTCCGATGGCTACGACTGTAGAAGAATGTCGACAAATCGTGGAATTGACTAAATCTACTGGTTTAACCTACATGATGATGGAAACGGTTATTTATAGCCGGGAATTCCTATTTGTGAAGGAAATTTACGAGAGAGGCGAGTTGGGAAAAATCCAGTTTCTCCGTGCTTCCCACCAGCAAGAAATGGCCGGTTGGCCAGGCTACTGGGAAGGCCTCCCTCCCATGCATTACGCTACCCATTGTGTAGGGCCTGTATTGGCTTTGCCTAAAGGACAGGCTGAATACGTGTCCTGCTTTGGATCGGGAAGAATTGATGAAGAACTGATTCCTAAGTATGGTTCTCCTTTTGCCATCGAAACCTGCCACATCAAGCTCAAAGATTCAGACTTGTCCGCAGAAGTAACCCGTTCGCTGTTCAATACAGCACGTCAATACCGCGAAAGCTTTGATGTCTATGGATCCAAAAAGTCCTTTGAATGGACGCTTATTGAACATGAAGATTCGGTAATCCATACAGGCGAAGTGCCCGAGCGCGTAAAAATCCCTGATTATGCCCATTTGCTCCCTACAGAAATCGCTTCGTTTACCCAGCAAGGGGTATATGATGCAGACGACAACCAGCACCTCTCCTTTATCCAAGGTTCTGGGCATGGTGGTTCGCACCCACACCTCGTCCATGAATTTGTAAGTGCACTTGCAGCAGGAAGAGCTCCTTATCCAAATGCGGCACAGTCTGCCAACATTACCTGTGTGGGAATTCTGGCGCATGAGTCGGCCATGGAGGGAGGAAAAATCAAGTACTTGCCGGAGTTTACGCTTCATTAAATGAAAAGGCCTGAATCACAAATTCAGGCTTTTTTTTGGCAACTTCTTTCTATTTTCCAAACCTTATAAACTTGAAGAAACAGAAACCCAAACTAACTTTAAGTATAAAATTTAATTATGATTTAATGTTCTGAATGCTAATGAATTAAGATTAGCCTTTATATTTAAAAAATAATCCCATTTGGATGAAAAAACCGAAGGTACTTAAGCGGGTTAAAAAAGTTGAATTGAACCAACAAGGGAATTTTAGAACCTTGTCAGGGGTAGAACAGTACGCAGCTGTATGGGATGAATCCAAACTTCGTCACTTGCTACGAAGAACCTTGTTTGGGTTCAAGCAAGAAGATTTTACTGCCTGGAAAGGCAAAAGCATGGCTGAGGTAGTTCAGCTCTTGTTGAGTCCAAGTCCGGCTCCCCTCCCTCCTGTCAATAACTACAACGATACCAACTTTTCGGATCCAACCGTGCTTGCAGGGCAAACTTGGGTAAATGCTCCTTACGATGGGAATGCCAATGGGCGAAGAAATAGTTCATTAAAGTCCTGGTGGCTAGGAAATCTCCTTCAGCAGAATTCCTCCATTCATGAGAAAATGACCCTTTTTTGGCACAATCACTTTGCCACAGAAGCAGCGGATGTAGGTGATGCTCGCTACATGTATCGGTATTACAGTCTGTTGAGAAAGTATGCCTTGGGCAATTTCAAAGAGTTGGTCTTGGAAATCACCAAGGATCCCGCCATGCTCCGCTACCTCAATGGCTACTTGAATACTAAAACTGCTCCCGATGAAAACTATGCGAGGGAACTGCAGGAGCTATTTACGCTTGGCAAGGGTCCGCTTGTCTTTTACACCGAAGCAGATGTTAGAGCAGCTGCCCGCGTATTGACAGGCTACACGGTAAACGCCACCACAATCTCTTCTGCTTTTGATCCCAATCGACACGATACCGGAAACAAGCAGTTTTCAGCCTATTACCAAAATAAAGTTATCCTCGGGAAAACAGGGGTGAATGGTGCCAAGGAAACCGATGAGTTGATCGATATGCTCTTTTTGCAAGAGGAGACAGCGTTGTACATGAGTAGAAGACTGTATCGATTTTTTGTTTACTATGAAATTGATGCGGCTACGGAGGCGAACGTGATTGTACCTATGGCCAATCTTTTTAGGGCAAGTAAATTTGAAATCAAGCCTGTTCTAGAGTTGCTATTGAGTAGTACCCATTTTTACGATCCGGTCAATGTAGCGGGCATGATCAAAAGCCCATTGGATTATTGCGTGGGCTTGTGCAAGGAATTTAAAATGCAATTTCCTGATTCTTCAGACTTTGCGAATCGATACCTGATGTACGATTACATTCGGACTCAGGCGAGCAATATGCAACAAAATTTGGCGGATCCCCCAAGTGTCTCGGGTTGGCCAGCCTATTACCAGGCACCTCAATTTCATGAGTTATGGATCAACTCAGATACGCTACCTCGAAGAAATCAGTTGATGAATATCCTGCTTACCTCAGGATACACCCGAAACGGGAAAAAAATCTTCATCGATGTACTCACCTATGTCAATGCACTTTCCAATCCTGGAAATCCCAATCTTCTGATAAGTGATACGGTAGCTCATCTCTGTGCCATTGATTTGACTCCAGAAGTGATTCAATTCCTAAAAGGCATTTTGTTGTCAGGCCAATCCACTGATTCCTATTGGACAGATGCATGGACGAGCTACAAAGCCAATCCAAACAATACCGTGACGCGCAACATGGTGGTTAGTCGGTTGAATTCCATGTTTAGCTACCTTTTGAACCTCCCTGAATACCAACTGTCATGAAAAGAAGGGATTTTCTTCAAGCAATCGGTCCTGCGGGAATTGTATTTCCCGGTTTAATCAATGGTCTTACCTTCAAGGCTTTTGCTGAGTCACCTTTGGTGTCGGCACTTATCCAAGCCCCCACCGAAACAGACCACGTATTGGTCATTATCCAACTCAATGGAGGTAACGATGGATTGAATACGGTGATTCCTTTTGATCAATACGACCAATTGGCTAATGCACGTAGCAACATTATCATTCCTAAAAATAAGTTGCTCAAACTCAATGGAACCAGTCTGACAGGACTTCACCCTTCCATGACGGGTCTTCAAACTCTTTTCAATGAGGAAAAACTTCAGATCATTCAGTCTGTAGGTTACCCTCAGCCCAATTTTTCACATTTTCGAGCGACTGACATCTGGATGAGTGCATCCGATTCCAATCAATATGTCAATTCAGGTTGGACTGGACGCTACCTTGCAGAAGAATACGCGGGATATCCTACCGGATACCCCAATACGGTGATGCCAGATCCTTTGGCTATCCAAATTGGTTCTTTTGTCTCTCCCGCTATGCAGGGACCCTCGGTCAATATGGGGATGGCTATTTCTGATCCAGTCAATTTCTACAACCTCATCAATGGCATCCAAGGGGCGTCGCCGAATACCCGAGGGGGAAAAGAGCTCACCTACATCCGTCAAGTGGCGCAGCAGACAACACAGTACGGAGCGGCGATCAAAAACGCGGCTGCCAAAGTCACCAAGCAGTTTTCTGGATACCCAACGGGAAATTCACTAGCAGACCAATTGAAAATTGTGGCTCGATTGATTGCGGGTGGCCTGAAAACTAGAATTTATATGGTGAGTTTGGGAGGCTTCGATACCCATGCGCAGCAGGTGATCGCCAATGCCACCGATACAGGAGCGCATGCGCGGCTTTTGCAGCGTGTATCAGAAGGAATCAAGGCTTTTATGGATGACCTTACCTTCTTAAATGCACACAAGCGAGTCATCGGTATGACTTTCTCTGAATTTGGTCGTCGCATCAAATCCAATAGTAGTGGCGGTACCGATCACGGTGCCGCTGCACCACTGTTTGTGTTTGGTCACTATGCGCAAAATGATGTATTGGGAACAAGCCCAGAGATACCTTTAGTCACTTCCGCCTCGGCAAATGTGCCCATGCAATACGATTTCCGGTCTGTTTATTCTTCCCTACTTCAACAATGGTTTTGCGTGCCTGATACCACCTTAGAAAGCGTGATGCTCAAGAATTTCCAAAACTTACGGGTAGTGAAATCTTCGGCTCCCTGTATGTCCAGCAGTCCGGAAATACTTCCTGGATTGGATATTAAAATTCTTTTGACCAATTATCCCAATCCCTTCCAGTCTTCGACTACCCTCTCCTATGAAAGTAATGGTGGGCATACCTTGCTCCAAGTATTCAATACGGAAGGCAAATTGATCAAAACGCTTGTTGACCGAGAGGTTTCGGCTGGCAGTCATAAAATCACTTTCGAAAACGAAGGCTATGCTCCTGGCATTTATTATGCCCGCTTGCAAAATAGTACCCAGCAGCAAACCCGAACCATGATTTTGGGCAGGTAAGCAGTAATTTTACTTATACCTTTAATTTTAATTGTGGAATTTAATTACCTAAAAATAAGAGGATTACCTTACCTTTTTTATTGCATTTTTTCCCAGCTTGTACACCATACTGAGAACAGATCCTAGGGCTGATTTTTTTGGATTTGGATTTTTGCCCTCCCCCATTAAGTGGAGTTGATCCGTATACCAAATGATTTCCAAGGGGAAAGTTTTATCCAAAAATTTCCAACCAGTAGTCAATGGCTTTACCTGGCTTGTAACTGTTGCACCTGACAACAAATGATTCGGGAAATCGGGTTGAATAGCCAGTGACCGCGCTATACCGATTACATCGCAAGCTCCAGATTCCAAGGCAGCATTCATTCCTTGCGCTGAGCGAAATCCACCGGTAAGCATCAGAGGACTATGAACCAGTTTCCGTACCTCTTCACAATAGGTTAAAAAATAGGCCTCTCGTGTCTTTGTAGACTCTTTTTGAGCAGCGCCCATCATGGCAGGAGCTTCGTAAGTACCTCCGGATATTTCAATTAAATCCATACCCAAGACACTCAATTGTTTGATTACTTCCATGGAGTCCTCTTGGGTAAATCCACCTTTCTGGAAATCAGCAGAGTTTAACTTGATGCCGACTGGAAAGGAATCGCCAACTTCCTTGCGAATGGCCAGATATACTTCTTTAACAAAGCGCATGCGATTTTCAAGAGAACCACCCCATTGATCACTTCGTTGGTTGTGGGTGGGAGATAAAAACTGGCTGACCAAATAGCCGTGCGCTCCATGAATCTGTACTCCAGTAAAGCCGCTTTCCTTGCAGACTTTTGCTGCATAAGCAAAACGTGCAATGATGTCGAGTATTTCTGCTTCTGTCAGTGCTCTTGGAGTATTGAATAGGCGATCCAAAGGCTTCTTAAGCGGGATAGCAGAAGGAGCTACGGGCTCTTTACTTAGAAATTTAGGGGACTGCTTTCCAGGATGATTCAGTTGCACCCAGATGTGCGTGCCTTCTCTTTTTCCAGCAGCTGCCCAAAGTGGCAAGTTTACATCTTGAATTCCTTGTTCGATGACTACGTTGTGGGCTTCCCCCAAGGCAAATCGATCCACCATTACATTCCCTGTAATCAGCAGCCCTATCCCTCCTTCTGCCCATCGGGCATACAATCGGTTAAATTTTTCATTGGAGGTGTATCCACGGGAGCCCATATTCTCACTCATGGCGGACTTACCAATTCTATTTTTAAGGATAGCACCACAAGGGAGATGCAGGGAAGTATTCAAAACTACCGTGGACATAATTTATTTTTCCTATTAAAATACGTATTTACATTTTTCTAACACACCTAATAACCTTCCAGCTTGACCTTCATACTTTCCCATCAAAAAAGATTTACAAAACTATAAATCCCTTATTCGGTTTGGGCCCTCCTGAAAACATTCGCGACAGGCTTGCATAAGATGGGTGACTTGCTGATTATCCCATAGGCCCCTATTGAGGTAGGCATGCCTTCCAACGTTTAACGCGTCTGGCTACCGAAGACAAAAACTCTCTCTGCTTAGGTTCCAGAATTAGCTATAAAAAAAAGGAGTTACAAAGCTGTAACTCCTTTAATTCCATTGAGCCCCTTGCCGGGATCGAACCAGCGACCTACTGATTACAAGTCAGTTGCTCTACCAGCTGAGCTAAAGAGGCCTACCTAAATGGTGATGCAAATATAGAATTATTGACCTATTCGTCCAAAAGCACATCCCATATTTTTTAAGTTTCACGCTATCTTTCAGATAGTGAGCACTTAAAAATTAAAATTCTTTGAGAATGGATAGCTTCTTTTTCAATTTATCGATCTCTTCTTCCGCTTTTTGAATTTTTACATCAAACTGTTCTCTTAACTTATCTGCAGTCTTTGACGCAGCAAAGAAATCAAGATTGTTTCTCCAAAGCGTGATGCTATTTTCAAGATCAGTAATCTGCTTCCTGATACCATGCTCTTTCTTATTCAGCGTTTTTACTGAATTTGGATCAGCCTGCAACCGGTTTAGATTAAGTCGGAATAAGAAATCGTCCTTATCTCCTCCTTTTGCACCCAGCTTTTCTAAATAGGCGTCTACTGCCTCTTTGAATTTTGATTGGATTTCCTTGATGTTTTTTCGAGGTACAAATCCAATGGCATTGAATTCGGAAACCAAACTACTCAGATGCGCTTCATCTAACCCCTCCCCCTTTTTGGTTAATTCAAGCAGTTGGTCAATGATCGCTTGTTTTTTCACCAAGTTTGCGTCAAACTCTGAAGAAGATTCTTTAGAAGAGTTGCGTCTATTTTCGAAAAAGGCATCACAAGCCTCCTTAAATTTTTTGTACAACGCATCCCTGTTTTTCTCAGGGGTCGGTCCTAATTTTTTCCACTCTTGCTGCAACTTCACCAACTGATTGGCAGTAGCTTGCCAATTGGTATTTGACTGCAGTTCAACAGCCTGAGCAATTAGTTCTTCTGCTTTTTTCTGGTTGGAAGCTCTTACTTCATCCAATTCCTTGAAGAACAAATTCTTATTGTGGAAGAATTGTTTGAACAGCGACCAAAACACTTTATTGATGTCTTTTCCTGACTCTTTAGGAATTGCACCAATTTTCTCCCAAGCCTTTTGAATTTCAAGAATTTCCTTGGTCTTAGTATTCCAATCTTTAATCCGATCTGCCTTAAAATCCCCAAATGGAGTTAACACAACAATCAAGGCTTCTTTTTCAACCAAATTCTTTTTGACAACTTCTTTTTGGCCGTCGAAAAAATCCTTTCTTCGATCGTAAATTATATCTGATGCAGCCTTGAAACGCTGCCATATTTGCTCTTGTTCTTCCCGTGGAACTGGCCCTAGATGCTTGAATTCTTCGTGAAGTTCATTGAGCTGACGAATCGCTTCTTTCAAATCTTCCACGCCTTTCAAAGCTTCTGCTTTCTCGCAAAGTTCTAGCTTACCTTCTAGATTTTTCTTGCGATCAAGTTCCTTAAGCTCAAAATAGATGCTTCTATTGTCGTAGAATCGATCCATTAGTGCGTTGAAGCTTGCCCATAGGTTTCTGCTTTGCGCTACTGGAACAGGACCGATTGCCTTCCATGCTTCTTGAATTGCTTTTACGGAAGCCATACTCAAGGTCGTTTCTTCGCCGTCAACCAACTCTCGTAACTTGTTGAGTAATTCGGTCTTCAACTGAAGATTTTTCTCCTTTTGTCTTTCTGCTTCTTTACGAACCGCGTTAAGTTGATTACGGAAGTTTGAGAAAAGTGAATTGAATTCACGATCTAACTCAGCTCCTTTAAATGCAAAATCATCGGCAACCCCGCCTTCCGACAAAAATTGTTGTAACGCTGTTTCTCGTTCTTTATGCGTCAAATCGTCAAAAGCTGCTTTGATTTCATGAACCACTTTGTCCAATTTAATTGAAATCCCTACGCTAACTTTTTCCTTCAACAAATCTAAGAGCTGTACTTTCGTGAATCCGGACAAATCAATTGCTACGGGTTCCTCCTCTTCCACAACAGGCTCTTCCGCTTCTGAGGTAGTAGCCTCTACAACTAGTGTACTCTCCTCTAGGACAGCATCCAATTTTGTAGGTTCAACAACTTCTTCAACAGCAAGTTGAGTCTCTACTTGACTAACGGTAGGCTCCTGTACTTCTTCTGAAGTGGGAACTGATTCCACAGAAACTTTTTTCCCCTTCGTTCCCTTTTTAGGAACCGTGGTTACCTTGTCCTCTTCGGACAGCTCTTTACTTTTCTTGGTCATAAAAAACGATACTAATCTTACGCAATAGATTCAAAGGTAGGCATTTTGGCTAATTTAATCGAGGGTCAATGGGATAATTTGATTGAATTTCGAACTCACCTCCCATTCGCTTCATTAAACGTCTCCAAATTTGATCTGAAGGATTTGTGAATACATCTAAACCAGTAACACCAGAAAAAACGACCCATGTCTTTTCGGCCAATTCAGCTTCTAATTGGCCTTCGTCCCAACCACTATAGCCCATGAAAAATTTTACTTGATTTTCTGCTAGTTTCCCTTTCTTTAACTGTTCGATGAGTACGGAGAAATCACCTCCCCACCAAATCCCCTCTCCGAGCAATTTACTGCCAGGAATTACCTGCGAACCAAAGTAAATAAAATGAAGGGTGTTTTGCTCTACTGGGCCTCCCACAAAAATTTCAGTATCTAAAAAGTGAAGTTCCTTAACCAAATCGCCCAAATGTAAAATAGAGGGTTTGTTGATGACAAACCCAAAACTCCCTTTATCCTGATGCTCACAAAGAAGAATTACGGACCTCACAAAATTTTCATCATTCAAAAAAGGAGCGGAAAGCAAAAGGTTCCCTTCTTGAAGCCTCGGGATTGGTTTCTGATCCATATAGAAAAGTAGTTTAAGTTTACTTAAATTTAATTTTTGAAATCACATTCCCAAGAAAAGCTTCCGAAAAATTACGGAATAACCGACTGCCCATGAACCTTGCCGCAATTAGAAAGGAATACAGCCTTCAATCCTTAGAGGTCGATCAAGTAGCTTTGGATCCTTTCATTCATTTCAGCCATTGGCTAAATGATGCCATGCAAGCAGAAGTGTTGGAAGTCAATGCCATGTGCCTTTCTACGGTAGGAAAAGATGGTTTTCCGAACTCTAGAATTGTATTGCTCAAGGAATTGGATTCCGGATTTGTATTTTTTACCAATTATCAAAGTGCTAAAGGAAAGGAATTGGAGGCTCATCCCAAGGCATCCCTTACCTTTTTTTGGGCTGAAATTGAGCGACAGGTGCGTATTGTAGGGACTGTAAGTAGAATTAGCGCAGAAGAATCCGATGCTTATTTTTTATCAAGACCCTATGGATCCCAACTGGGTGCTTGGGCCTCTCCCCAAAGCCAAGAGATTTCGAATCGAGCTGTGATTGAAGCTAACCAAAAGGATCTGGAGAAAAAATTTAAAGAAGTAGCAATGGTTAGACCCCCGCATTGGGGTGGATACCGACTTATTCCGCATCGAATCGAGTTTTGGCAGGGAAGACCAAGTCGATTGCACGATCGAATCTGCTACGAAAAGGATTTGGCAACTAATTCTTGGAAACTAGCTCGGCTAGCTCCCTAATTACTTCAAGTCAAAAAGGTCTGAAACGCCGATAAATCGCTCTACGGTAAATCCCTCTCCGTACTTTACATGAATCCGATGTCCGAGTTCTCGAGCTCTAGATTCAATAAAGGGTAAAAAATCAGGTGAAGAGATAAAGCTTGCCGGTTCCTGGCTTTTTGGATCAAAAAATTGAGACCCAAATGCCGCAATGCTTTGTACTTTGGTATCCCAGTGTTCAGAAATGTCTACAATAAAATCAGGTTGAATGTAGTTGTTCTGAATGTAATGGTAAACAAACTTAGGTCTCCACGCTGCTTGTTTGACGTCACCCTGCCAAGTTTCAATCTTGGTCAAACCACTCATGAAGCACGCGTTTGATGCCAATGAGGAACCCTTGCCATGATCTGGATGCCGATCGGTGATTGCATTCGCGAGGACAATTTCAGGTTGATATTTTCGAATCACTTGCACCAATTTCAATTGGTGTTCCGCATCATCTTTAAAAAAAACATCTTGGAATCCCATATTTTCACGAGCAGCAAGCCCTAAAATCTGAGCGGCTTTTTCCGCTTCTTGCAAACGAAGTTCAGGTGTACCTCTTGTACCCATTTCACCATGGGTCAAATCCACAATGCCTACCTTATTTCCTTTGGCAACCTGCTTGGCAATTGTTCCTGAACAACCTAGTTCCGCATCATCTGGATGAGCTGCAATGACTAGAATATCTAATTTAAACATAGCAAGAGGAGTTATTTGACCCGGAGACTTTGACCAATTCTCAAAATGGAACGACTGGAAATCCCATTAAGTTTGGTGATTTGCGAAACAGAGACCCCATATCTACGAGCAATTGATCCTAGATTTTCTCCTCGTTTTACTCGGTGATAGGCAGCAGCTCTTGCTTTTGCCACATGGCCAAACAATTGCTTATTTATCAACAACTCTTTTTTCAGGATTTGATTTTTCTCAAAATCATAGACAATCTCAGGATCAAATTGCAATCCCTTATAGCGTAACTCATAATGCAAATGCGGTCCTGTACTTCGGCCAGTAGATCCTCCTTTTCCGAGTAAATCCCCTGCAAGGACTTCATCTCCCACCTCCATAATTTGTTTAGAAAGGTGGCCATACAAGGTTTCAAGGCCATTTTTATGTCGCACCACGTAATAGTACCCGTAGCCATAGCGATCATATCCTTTTACACGGATGATCCCATCGAAACCTGTATACACCGCATCTCCCGTATTTAGATCTAAATCCACTCCTCCATGCATTCTCCCCCACCTTGGACCAAAGCGGGAATTGACCAAAACATCGGTCATAGGCATTTTCCAATCCTGCCCCAACTCCTCATCGTAAAGTTTGACAACAAGGCTATCGTTAAATTCCTTTATATCAAAGTTATAGATGTTTACTTTTTTGGTGTCCCAATTGGAAAAGTATTCAAATGCCGTAATCCAAATGCTATCTACTTGCACTTGTTCCGCAATCTCTAAAACCTCATTACTAGGAGCCCAATCCATGGTGAAAGGGTCTTCACTAATTATAGACCTAATTCGTGCCAAATCGACCGTATTTTGAAAAAGTAAGGAATCGGTTTGGGTAGAAAGAGTGCGTAAATAGGTTACTTCATCAAAATCCCTCAATTCAATATTCTTCCGTTCTTGGGATGAACCAGAGCCGGTTGGATTTTTTTTAATAATCTTAGGAAATCCCTGCGTGAACTCCTTTAAATCGAAGTTTTTCTTATCCGTTGGAGATGGCGCAGGGGTTTGATTTTTATTAAAAACTTTAGGCAATACTTGAGCCTGAGCCAAACCAAGGCCTAAACACAAATACATACTTAAAATCCCAATAAGAAGTCTACTCCTCATGTAGTGTATTACTAATTTTCAAAAGCAGCTAGGAAGCGTTCCGCATCCAAAGCCGCCATACAGCCGGTACCTGCAGCTGTTACAGCTTGTCGGTACACATGATCCTGGGCATCGCCACAGGCAAAAACACCTTCCACATTCGTTTTTGAAGTTCCTGGAATCGTTTGAATGTATCCAGCGGCATCCATGGTGATGAATTCTTTAAAAATTTCTGTGTTAGGTTGGTGACCTATAGCAACAAAGAAGCCAGAAATTGGAATCTCAGAAATTTTTTCAGTTTTTGTGTTTAAAACACGCATTCCGGTTACTTCTTCTACCCCTAAAATCTCCTGAGTCTCTGTGTTCCAAAGGATTTCAATCTTTGGATTATTTTTTACCCGCTTCTGCATGATTTGAGAAGCTCTCATCTCATCTCGGCGCACAATCATGTATACTTTTGAACAAATATTGGCCAAATAAGAAGCTTCCTCACAGGCAGTATCTCCTGCTCCTACAATCGCAACCTCTTGGCCTCTAAAAAAGAACCCATCGCAAACAGCACAGGCAGATACTCCTCTTCCGTTGAGACGGGTTTCACTTTCCAATCCCAACCACTTGGCAGATGCTCCCGTACTGATTATAACTGTCTCGGCTAAAATAGTTTTCTGGTCATCCACCACGACTCGATGTGGGCGAGCACTAAAATCAACCTGGGTAACAAGACCGTAGCGAACTTGAGTTCCAAAGCGCTCTGCTTGCTTTCTAAAGTCTTCCATCATCTCAGGCCCCATAATTCCTTCCGGGTATCCAGGATAATTCTCTACATCGGTGGTGATGGTCAGCTGTCCACCTGGTTGCCCCCCCGTATACAGTACAGGCTCCATTCCTGCTCGAGCAGCATAAATAGCGGCAGTGTAGCCTGCAGGTCCAGATCCAATAATTAAAACCTTTACGTGTTCGTTAGCTTGACTCATACCGTGTTTAATTTCTCTTTTTTACTTATCTAATCGTCATTTCAAATTATAAAATCAAAAAAGGGGGCCAAAGCCCCCTTCTAATTTTTATCCCAAATAAGGTTTGAGGGTTTTGCTACGGGAGGTATGCCTCAATCTACGAATTGCTTTTTCCTTGATCTGCCTTACTCGTTCACGAGTTAAATTGAATTTCTCGCCAATTTCCTCCAAGGTCATTGCATGTTCTCCATTCAATCCAAAATACAGCGTAATTACATCAGCTTCTCTGGAAGTCAAGGTTGAAAGTGCACGCTGTACTTCTTTTCTAAGCGAATCATTCATCAAGCCATCATCTGGCTTCTCATCTCCATCATTTTCCAATACATCGAGAAGGCTATTCTCTTCTCCTTGTACAAATGGAGCATCCATGGAAACGTGTCTACCAGAAATCTTCATGGTATCCACTACTTCAGAAGCGGATACTTCCAATACTTCTGCCAATTCCTCCGGAGAGGGTTCACGTTCAAATTTTTGCTCCAATTCGCTGAAGGTCTTTGAAATTTTGTTCAAAGAGCCTACTCTGTTCAATGGAAGACGAACAATTCGAGATTGCTCAGCCAACGCTTGGAGAATGGATTGACGAATCCACCAAACCGCATAAGAAATGAACTTGAATCCTCGCGTTTCATCAAATCGCTGCGCAGCTTTGATCAAACCCAAGTTGCCTTCATTGATCAAATCACCTAAGGATAAACCTTGGTTTTGGTATTGTTTGGCTACAGAAACCACAAAACGAAGGTTGGCTTTTGTCAATTTTTCCAAAGCAAGCTGATCGCCTTCCCGGATTCTTTTTGCCAATACAACCTCCTCATCGGCTGTCAACAGATCTACTTTACCGATCTCTTGAAGGTATTTATCAAGAGATTGTGATTCTCTGTTTGTAATCTGCTTGCTAATTTTTAGCTGCCTCATTCAGGATGAATTAATTGAAAAGGGATGATAATTCGTTTAATTAGTCAAATGCCCAATTTTGATTAGGCGTTTGTCGCTGGTTTTTCCGGTCTAGGAAGTAGGGCTTTTCTAGACAATTTGAATTTACCTGTTTTCTTGTCCACGTCAATTAACTTGACTGTGATCTCTTCTCCAGGTTCCAATACGCCGTCCATGGTTTCCAAACGATCCCACTTGATCTCGGATATATGGAGTAAACCATCTTTGCCTGGCATAAATTCCACAAAAGCACCAAAAGCTTGAATATTTTTTACTTTACCGGTATAGACCTCTCCTATTTCTGGTTGAGCAACGATGGCTTTCACACGACGAATCGCTGCATCCATATTATCCTGATTCGCAGAATAGATGTTTATCTTACCTTGGTTGTCAATTTCTTCAATCACTACAGTGGTCCCTGTATCTTTTTGGATCTCCTGAATTACTTTACCTCCAGGTCCGATCACTGCACCGATCAATTCCTTAGGAATCCACATCATGAAAGAACGTGGTGTATGAGGCTTCAGGTCAGATTTAGGTGCTGCCAAAGTTTTGGAGATTTCTTTCAAGATATGAAGTCTACCATCCTTTGCTTGATAAAGCGCTTCTTTCAATACAGAATAATCCAAGCCTTCTACTTTCAAGTCCATCTGGCAAGCAGTGATGCCTTTTTCGGTACCTGTCACCTTGAAATCCATGTCTCCTAGATGATCTTCATCACCCAAAATATCAGATAGAATCGCATATTTACCTGTCTTGGCATCTGAAATCATGCCCATCGCTATTCCGGTCACTGGAGCCTTAATTTGAACACCAGCATCCATCAATGCCAAAGATCCAGCACAAACGGTAGCCATGGAAGAAGATCCATTAGATTCCAAAATATCAGAAACGATACGAATGGTGTATGGATTTTCAGTGTCAGGAGGAAGTACTTTTTTCAAAGCACGCATGGCTAGGTTACCATGTCCTACCTCTCTTCTACCTACACCTCTATTTGGTTTTACTTCTCCAGTAGAAAATCCTGGGAAATTGTAGTGCAAGTAAAACTTGTTGTGACCAGAGATAACCGCTCCATCAATCAACTGCTCATCCATCTTGGTACCCAAAGTACAGGTCGTTACGGATTGAGTTTCCCCACGGGTAAATACCGCAGATCCATGTGCCGAAGGAAGGTAATCTACGACAGACCAGATCGGTCTGATTTCGTCTAGATTTCTACCATCCAAACGCTTTTTAGTTTCTAAGGTAAGGTTACGAGCTGCTTCCTTGTGTATTTTATGGAAATAATGTCCGATTAGGCTGGTCTCAAATCCATGATCTTCATCTAGGCTACCTACATATTCCTCCTTAATTTCTTTTACTAAAGCTGCACGCTCTGAATTGTTTGCAATTTGACGACTTACAGCAGCAAAAAGCTTGTCGTAAGTCGCTGCTCTCATGTGGTCGTAAAGCGCTGCATCACTTTTCTCGTGGCTGTATGCTCTCTTGACTTCCTTGCCGACCAGCTTGGTTAATTCTACCTGTGCTTGGCAATGTCTTTTGATTTCTTCGTGTGCAAATTGGATGGCTTCTACCATCTCGTCCTCTTGAATTTCAGAAGCTTCGCCTTCCACCATCAAGATAAAGTCCAAAGATCCCGCTACGATAAACTCCAAGGTAGCTTTTGCTAAATCAGCTGGCTTAGGGTTGATTACGTATGTTCCATCGATTTTCGCCACGCGAACTTCTGAAATAGGACCATTAAATGGAATGTCAGATACGGACAACGCTGCCGAAGCTGCAAGGCCAGCAAGTGCATCAGGAAGTACTTCTTCGTCGTGAGACATCAAAGTAATCATCACTTGGGTATCTGCATGGTAATCGTCTGGGAAAATTGGGCGAATCGCACGATCGACGATTCTACTAATCAAAACTTCGTAGTCCGATAGTTTACCTTCTCTTTTCAAAAATCCACCTGGGATTTTTCCAGAAGAAGCGAATTTCTCTTGGTAATCCACAGATAAAGGCAAAAAGTCTACTCCTTCTAAAGCATCTTTCTTCGCAACTACTGTAGCCAACAGCATCGCTTTACCCATCCGCACTACAACTGAACCGTCTGCCTGTTTGGCTAAAGCACCGGTTTCAATACTAATTTCTCTACCATCCTGTAAGGTAATGGTCTTGGTGATCAAGTTTGGTAACATATAAACGTGTAGAATTAAACTTCTTAATAAAAAGTATACGGTCAGTAGCTAAAAAAGAAAAAAGTAAGGTTCTCACCAAAGAGAACCTTACTCTCGAATTATTTACGGATTCCGAGCTCAGCAATAATTGCTCTGTAACGCTCGATATCTCTTTTATGGAGGTAGTCTAGGAGACTTCTTCTCTTTCCAACCAACTTCATCAATCCCAATCTGGAAGAGTGATCCTTTTTGTTTGACTTCAAATGTTGAGTCAAATGCTGGATGCGGTGTGAAAAGAGGGCAATCTGTGACTCAGGAGAACCTGTGTCTGTAGCAGATTTTAACCGTCCATGATTTTTAAACAACTCTTGTTTTTTCTCTGGTGTTAAATACATGTTTAGCTAAATTTTGTAA
>JACCEA011340865.1_pt1 | contig 19994 bp, 19 predicted proteins | sample 7449851 | NCBI WGS metagenome assembly JACCEA01 (sample SAMN15323453, study PRJNA562643) | freshwater metagenome | isolation source: river surface water | place: USA:Blue River Watershed | collected 2017-08-18
CCCAGGGTAGCCAGGGCGTTGTTGACGGCAGCCAGGTTGGTCCCGCTCACGCCGGTCACACCGGCGTCGGCGTAGCTCACCGTGGTCGGGGCGGTGCCGGTGCCGTCATAACTGCTGAGCGTGGTCACGGCCGCGGCAATGGCGGTCGCAGTGGCAGCATCAAAGGCATTGGAGGCAGTGGTGACCACGGCCTGCAGCTCCGCCAGTGTGTCCACACCACTGCCATCGTTGGCGGTGGCCGCAATCGCAGCCTGTAAAGCCGCCAGGTTGGCAGGCGTCACGCCGGTGATGCCGAGATTCTGAAGTTGAACCAGCGTCGGGGCGGTGCCCCCACCGGCACCAGCCAGGACAGCGTTGTAGGCATCGACGATGCCCTGCACTTCTGCCGTGGTGTCGGTCGCTGCGCTGCCCAGGGTAGCCAGGGCGTTGTTCACTGCAGCCAGGTTGGTCCCGTTCACACCGGTCACACCCGCGTCGGCGTAGCTCACCGTGGTCGGGGCGGTGCCGGTGCCGTCGTAACTGCTGAGCGTGGTCACGGCCGCGACGGTAGCTGCGGCGCTGCCTGCAGCAACCGTGGGGCTGAAGGCGTTGACCGCCATGCTGGACGCCGCCCGAGGCGTCATCCAAGCAGGGACAGCAGCATGGGCTCCTGTACCTGCCGCACCCACAAACGCATCTGCCCCGTGCATCTGGCGAACCCACTGCATCAACTGGTCGTTATGGCCGTAGGCGTATAAAAGCTGCACGTTCAGGGCTTCGGGCACCGGTGCAGTGCTTTCTGGACTGCAACCGTCCAACACAAAAGCACAGCCCTCGCCAGGAAGCATCACTTGGGACGGAATACCGTCGGTATAGAAATTGTCCAAGGCAACCTGGCCACCATCAGCAAAGTACAGGCGGAGGGACCTTTTCTCGCGCAAGGCCACAACCTGATCGGCCAGCACTTGCTGGCCATTACGCTGCTCCATCACGCGATAACGCGCGCCCGGAATGGCCCGAGCCACGTATCTGGATGTCAGCTCATCGGTAAATGTGTGACCCTGCGCTTCAATGACCAAGTGTTTCATGGCTATATCTCTCACCGCTCGGTCAATGCGCCGCTGAAAGCTTTGTGTATTGGTTTAAAGAGGTAAGCAAGCACTGTTCTTGCCCCGGTTCGAATGTCAACGGTGGCCGACATCCCTGGTTTGAGGTCCAGTGGCTGGATACGGGTCTTTCCGGGTGTATTTTCCCAGTCGACGCGGACATGAACGCGGTAGTAAATCTGTGACTGGCCATTGGCGCCTTGTTCAGTCAATGTATCGGGACTGATGTAGGTCAGCTGACCGTTCAACGTGCCAAAGAAACTGCTGTCAAAAGCATCGAGCCGTATGCCGGTGGGCATTCCGGTTTTGAGCAGGCCAATGTCAGCGGGGTTCAGCTTGACTTCGATCAGGCTTTCCTCATCAGCCGGAGAGATTTGCAGGATCTCATCGCCTTGACGCAAGACGCCGCCTTCGGTGGTGATCCGCATGTATTTGACGATGCCGGCCATGGGCGCGCGAATCTCGGTGTGCTTGTGAACACTTTGACGTTCATCCAGACGGTAGTGGGTAGACGCGCGTTCTTCTTCGATCTTGATGATCTCATTGATCGCATCTGTTCGGAATTTGTCTATTACCATCCGGCGGCGAAGCTCAAGGTCTATGACCTGACGCTCTCTTTGCATGACTTCGATGCTGGCAACGTCCCCGCTGCTGAATAAACGCTGATGGACTTGAAGCTCTTGGCGCGCAATCGCGACAGATCGATCAAGCGACTGGATTTCTCCCTCCAGCGCCGCTTTGCGCTGAATGAAAAGATTTTTTTGAGCCAATACAAACTGGGGGTAGTGATGCGAAAGGCTGTTCGGAAAATAAAGAGCCGCCTGATGAGCCTCCGCATTCAGGCGTGTGAGCGCCGCCTGCTGAGCGGCAAGTTTGGCCTGGGCATCTTGCACCCCGGCGCGAGAGCGATTTTGCTCGAGCACTGCGAGGAGCTGGCCGGCCACAACACTCTGCCCCTCTTTGACTCTGATATCGGTCAAAACCCCAGCGTCGGCCGCCTGCAACACTTGGGTACGCGCGCCGACAACGAGTTGCCCCTGCGCACGAACGGTCTGCTCGATCTCGAAAATGGCCGCCCAAGTTCCGAAGGCGACCACAACAGCGGTCAGCAGCAAAAGGGTGTGTGAGTGCCTTGTGGACATGGACTTAAGAAATGGTTGCGGACGTTTGCTGCAGGCGGGAGAGGACCTCGTTTTTAGGTCCGTCCATGACAACGCGGCCATGCGCCACAAGCACGATACGGTCCACAAGCTGCAGCATTTCCGGCTTGTGGGTCACCAAAACGAGGCCATGTTCGGCACTGAGACGGCGCTTTAAGGCTTGGATGACCAAGACCTCGCTGTGACGATCCAGCGATGCGGTCGGCTCATCCAGCAACCAAAGCATGGGACTTCTCAAAAAAATGCGTGTCAGGTTGACCAGCTGCCTTTGTCCACCTGACAAGCCGAGCCCCCCCTCATGAACAGGCTGGGAAAGACCAAGTGGGTGGACTTTGACAACGGCTTCCAAGAGGCCCGTTTGAGTGGCGGCCTCCATCAAGGCGCTGTCTCCGGGGTCGTTCAAGCCCAGCGTGAGATTGCCCCGCAATGTGCCTTCGATGAGCCTGCCGTCTTGGGGAAGGTATCCGACCTGCTCGGCCAGCCAAGGCTTGGCAATGTGCGCCAGATCCACGTCGTCAAGAAGCACACGCCCCTGCTGCGGCAGGTACATGCCTGAGAGCACGCGCAACAGCGTCGTTTTGCCGGCACCGATCGGCCCGAGGACCGCGATTTTTTCACCAGCACGAATATGCAAGCTGTCGAGGTCAAGGATAGGCTTGCCATGAAGGCCAAAGCGCAGGGATTGGGCGTGGTAATGGCCGCTGTAGCGATCGGGCAATACCGGGATATCGATCTGACTGTGGTCACCTTCGAGCTTCCACAGCGCGTCGAGTCCACGCAATGCCGCCTTGGCCTGGCCCCACTGAACCAGCTGAATGGCCAATTGAGAAACGGGCGAAAGAATTCGGCCCGAGATGATGGAGCACGCCACAAGAGCGCCGAAGCCAAGACGACCGTCGGCCACCATGAGCGCGCCGACAGCGATCACACAGACATAAGCGAGTTGCTGCAATGACAGGGCCAGATGCTGGGCACGCTCGCTGATGCGGCGCAAGGCCAATTCATTGTCTCGTGCCTGATCGTTACTGCCAAGCCAGCGACCCAGCATGCGCCAGCCGCCTTGTGTTGACTTGATGATCTCCGCACCTTCCACGGTTTCAACCAAAATGCCCGTCTTTTGATTGGCAAGTGTCTGGCTGGTCTGCGCCAGCGACAGGATTTGCCCCTGATGCCAGAGCCCTGCTGCAATCGATACCACAAGAAATATGAGCGGAATCGTGGCCAGCGGTCCGGCGATCACCGCCATCACCACAGCAAAAATCAACGCAAAAGGGGCATCGATCAGAAATTGGGTGACGATCTGAATCAGGAAGGCCCTCACGGTCTCAAAACCGCGCAACTGACCGGCCAGAGTGCCCACATGTTGGGGCAGTTGGTCAAGCCTTACTGCCAGAAAGCGGAGGTAGACAGCGCGGGTCAACTGGCTGTCGATGCTTTGGATGAGGTGGTCGTACAAATGGCTGCGCACGCGACGCGCCAAAAATTCAAATCCAATTCCCATCAAAACGCCCAAGGTCAGCACCATGAGCGTTTGTGTCGCCGACGTCGGAATCACACGGTCATACACCTGCATGGTGTACAGAGCTACGAGCATCGAAATCAAGGTGATCAACAGGCCACTGAGGGCCGCCTCGACAAGGACGCGTTTGCTGCTCGCCAGCTCATCCAACACAAGGCGTGCTGTCGGGCTCTGGCTGACGCTGTAGGAAGGGTTCAGGTTGAGCTTGGCGAAATACTGACCCTGCACCGTGAGATCGACGACCTCCTCGCACCACTGCTGCTGAGCATCGATCCAGCGTTCGGCAATCCATTGCCCCTTGCTGTTTTGAGCGCAAAGCACACACCAAACGGGCAAGTCCCCTCTGTCATCGCACATGAGCAAGGGCAAAACGGCTGGGTCGGGGCGCTGGATGTGTCGTGCCGGCGCCAGTCTGAGGTGCGTGGTCAAGACCGCGATCTGCCGCGGCGCAGACATTTCATAGGCTTGCGCCCTTTCCACCGCCTCGCTCAGCGCCAGGGGATCAACAGCCTGTCGCTGCCACCGAGCCAATCGCAAAAGGGCCTTCGCCAGAAGCGCTTGGCTGTGCTCAGTCCTCACGACGCAATACCTGGCTTTGCTCCAGAGTCCTTTGTACGGACTCCACACCATGCAGGAGAACAGCCAAGCGCCATCCCACAACCGCTGCAGAGCTCTGAGCATCGGCAAGTTGAACCTCAGCTTGCGCCACTTCGCGCGCGGCATTCAACACATCCTGCCAACTTTTTTTCCCGTTCAGAAATTGACGATCCCACGAAGCGAGGACTTCGCGAGCCGCATCCCGCGCCGACTCAAGCATTCCCGCACGAGCCAAAGCCGCTTCCAGCATTTTTCGATCGGTCTCAATGGCTTCGCCGAGTCTTCTTTTGCGCGCAAGAATATCGTTGCGCTTTGCCTCCATCCGATGCTGTACGGCTTGCGTGGCGGCCGACGCTGACAAACCGGCACCCCAGCGAGACTCAAGCACGATGAACGCTTGCGTGACATCGCCTCTCACGTCGCCATATCGCCGATCAATGCGTGCCGAAATTTCGGGTCGGTTGGCAGCTGCAGAACGCAGAATTTCGGCCTGAATTTGCCGCAGCTCCGCATTGAGGCGATTCAGCGTGGGGTCAATCGAAAAAATCTCATCTTCTGAATCTTGACCGAGACTTTTTCCGGACACATACAAAACCGGCACACGCAAATCTCCATTGAGCCGGCGTCCAGCAAGGGTTTGCAGCTTTTGCGCTGCAGTATCTCTTTGGACTTGGGCGAATGCGCGCTCGGCGAGCACAACTGCGCGACGACTTTTAGCGAGCTGTATGTCGCTTTGCGCGGATATTCCCTCGTCCGTACGGCGTTGGACCAAGGACAGCAATCGATCATGAACCGCGAGACTTTTTTCATGGGCTGCCCTTCGGCTCTGCGCACTCAGTGCATCGCCATAGGCCTGCATGAGTTCCAAGACGATATCGCGTCGCGATTCTTGCAAACCGGCATCGGATGCACTCTCAGTGGCTTGGGCCTGTGCCAAGCTTGCATCAAGGCGGCCCCCAGCCCACAGAGGCTGCTTCACGCTAAAAACAATGCTTCTTTGGTCAAGGCCAGGCCATGTTGGCTTGTTGCCATTTTCAATGTTCAGCGATGGTGTTGGCCAATATTGCCAGCGCGCCGAGTCCACACCGCTTTGGGCCGCTCGAACCTCAGATTGACGTGCATTGATGGCCGGGTGCGTTGACAAGGCATCGCCCATCAATGCGGGCAGGCTTTCGGTAGCATGCACGGACAGTGCGCTCAGCATGCCAACGGCATTGATGGCCACCAGCCGGCGCCATCGCGACGGGGAGTGAACCCTCTGGATATTCTGAGAGGTCAAAACTTTTTTCTTCATGTGTCTATGCTGCTTGCGGCAAGCGTTTTGAGCTTCTCTGCCTTTAAATATTGTGCGGAATTTGATGACTTTAACGATACGACCCAACCAAAAATAACCAAACCTCAAGGCTCAACTACCCCCCAATGGCCACACGCGGGGGGGCGCTGCCACGCAGGTCCCGAGGGAAGCCAGCCTCGCCTACAAGGCAGCCAGGTGACTCTCTACCACAAACGGGGTTTGGCGTGACGCGGGTCGGCCTGGGCTTGCCCGCCGTGCAGCGCCCATGCCAAGTTGGCGTCCATGTGAAATGCACCGTGCTTGGTGCGCACTTCCAGCTGCGCAAGCCAACCCGCATCACCTACCCCTCACCCACCGGGTAAGCTCGCACACCGCAGGGTCCCCCCAATGAAAAGCCTTCGGACGAATCCGGGTTTTTGCTGGCCCACTGGCCGGCGAGGCGAACAAAGCCGGTGAGCTGGCCAAGCTCGGAAGCGGGCAGTGTATGCAGCCGGCTCAGGTCAAGCCGAGCGACCGTGAAGCGGCCACCGGTCTTGGCCGTGTTGGCATCGTTTGCCCGCAGTGCATCGTTCAGCATCAGACTTCCAAAGGCCAGAGTCAGCGCACCGTAGCTCAGGCCATTGTCATCGCGGTGATCAAAGTTCAGGCCCAATGACAGCAGCGCACTGCTTTTGCGCTCATCCGAGCCCGCCGTGCGCTGCTCGTCATGCAGGCGTTTGTGCTGGAGCTGGGCCGACACAGCGTGATGTTGGCCGCCACAGACCTCCTCACCGGGAAGGGCTAGCCCTCCCCGGTCGCACGTGCCGTTTCCATGGCTTGCAGGCTGGAAAAAATGCCTCCGAGCTATTAGCTCGTGTGGGCGTGGCTGCACTAACTGCACGCTGGCACCAGCGCCGACCGAAAAACTCTGCCAATCGATGGCCGCACGCAAACGGCCCTGGCTGATGGTCATGGCGTTGCCACTCTGGTGGATGGCTACCGTACCGGCGACCACCAGCCCGCCCGTGGGTAACGCGGCAGACGCCATCGCCCATGCCGCAGGCGTCAACAAAGCGCAGGCCAGCGCCAAGGACAACGGTGTGCGCCTCCCCCGAAACGCTGCGGTCTGCCATGGGCCTTGCGCCGCTGCAGCCGGGTTGGCACGGCTGATCTTGGCCTTGCCTGCCGAAAAAAACGATTTCGGACACCACCACAAACTGTTGAAGAACGTTGTTCTAGACCACTTTGCAGGCGTTGTTCAATGGGGATTTCCGTTTGATTTGACAGGGCTAATTTATTAATTTAACAATATGCAAAAGAAAAATAACAAAACCCCAAGTCATATCCCCCGTATGCTCAGAACCATGCGGTGGCCGCCTCAGTCGACTGGCAGCTGTTTCGCATTTACCGCCGTCGGGCCCGGACATCCCTTACGGCCCAGCTTGATGGACGACGCCCATGTCTTTGTTTATTCGCCTTTGCTTTTGGTTTTTCACCTGTCTGCTGATGACCAGTGGCGCATTTGCCGCCACATCTTTTTCTGAAACACTGGTTCAGTCGCGCCAATGGCGCATGGACCCATCCGGGCTGCAGACACTGCAAGACGTCGAAAGCGCCACCGACTGGCAAGACATGCCCGAGTGGAAAAGCTGGGGGTTTGGCCCTGAGACGGTTTGGGTGCGCCTGCATCTTCAGGCCGCTCCACCCGATACGCGCACGCCCTGGGTGCTGCGTGTGCGTCCGCCGTTTATTGACTACGTGACGCTTTACGACCCGGCATCCGATTTGGTGATGCGCGTTGGCGATGCCTTGCCGCCGCAAAACGACGACTCGGCATCGATCAATTTCATGTTTCAGATTCCAGCGTTGCCTCACGAGCGCACCATTTACTTGCAAATGCTCACGACTAGCGCTCGGACATTGCACGCTGAAGTGCTGCCTTACGGACAAGCCCAGCAATTCAACCGTTTGCACGAATGGCTGGTGGGCTTTGTCATCGCCTCGTCGGCCATCTTTGCAATTTGGGCCAGTGTTCAGTGGTGGGGGACGCGCGACAAGGTCATCGGCGCATTTGCGCTGAAGCAGCTGGTGGCCACCGGGTGGGCATTTTTCATATTGGGCTTTGCGCGCGTTGCTATTGGCCCTTGGTTACCCGAAGGTTGGCTGACGGCCATGGCCTCCATGGTCTTCATCGGCATCATCAGCGTCACACTCTGGTTTTTCCACCAATTGATAGCGCTGTATCAGCCGAATCGATTGGCTTTGCGCGCCGTCAATATATTGGCGGTCCTGGTGGCAACTCTGCCGGTTTTGCATTTTGTTGGCCACACCCGACTGATGCTGACCATGGCCAACTTGAGTGTGTTGCTGGGTTTTGCACTGCTGTTGCTGGCCGTTTTGAGCGCGATGACCGCGAGAGTGAAACAACCCATTCCTCTGACCATCTTGCTGATCTATCTGGTTGCCTACAGCACCCTCAATTCATTGCCCAGCTTGATTCACCTGGGCTGGATCGAGGCCCAGCGCATCGTGCTGTTCGGCGGTCTGGCCCATACGGTTCTGGACGGTATTGTGATGTTTATCATGTTGCAAATTCGTGCCCACAACCTGCGCCGCCAGCAGATGAAAATTGCGCTCGACCTGCAACGCAGCCAGCAACAAGCGCAGACCGATAAGCGCCAACGTGAAGAACAAAGTCAGTTGTTTGCCATGCTAGCGCACGAGATGAAAACCCCTTTGACCACGTTGAGCATGTGGCTGGACATGGGGAAACTAAAGCCTGATGTTGTGCAGCGCACCATTACCGACATGAACCAGGTGATTGAACGCTGTGTACACACCGAGCAATTGGCCGATCAGGGCTTGCGCCCCAACTGGCAAACGGTGGGTGTGGTTGAATTCACCCAAACCTGCATTCAAAGCTGTCGTCTTCCCGCACAGGTAGATCTGAGGGCCGCAGCGGTAGGCGGACACTTAAAAACCGACGCGCAGATGCTGTCAATCGTGCTGGGCAATCTGCTTGACAACGCTTGTAAATACGGTTTGCACGGCAGCCGCATTCAGATCAGCTTGGACCGCACAGAAGAAAACGGTCAATCGGGCTGGCTTTGGCAGGTGAGCAACGAAGTCGGTCCGGCGGGCCTGCCCAAGGCCGAACAGCTGTTTGAAAAGTATTACCGGAGTCCCAAGGCCCGTCGCCAGTCGGGCTCAGGTTTGGGGCTGTTCCTGGTCAAAGGCTTGGTGGAGTTGATGTCTGGTCGTATCCGCTACGAACCACAGGCTAACCGTGCGCTGTTCTGCCTGTGGTTGCCCGACCAAGCCGCATGATGTTAGCTCTGGTGATAAGTCCGAAAATCAAAATACCACAATATCGACAAAACCGACACCAAGACGCCCCAGCTCAAACCTCATGCAAGATATCTCCCTCAAGATTCTGGTCGTTGAAGACAACGACGCGCTGCGCGAGGTCATGCTAGCGTTCTTACAGCAGCAAGGGCATTACGTGCGCGGCGTGCCCATGGCAGAAGACATCGACGACGTCACCGGTGGCTTTGTACCCAATGTGTATGTGATCGATCTGAATCTGCCTGATGAAGACGGCTTGAGCGTGACGCGACGTCTACGTGCGGCGCACCCAAATGTCGGCATCGTGATCACGACCGCACGTTCGCAAATTGGCGACAAAGTGCTGGGCTATGAAAACGGGGCAGACCTGTATCTGACCAAACCTGTGGACTCGCGTGAGTTGGTGGCCGGCGTCACGGCCTTGGGTAAACGCTTGCGCGCCTCGAGCGATATGCAAACCCCATTCGTGCTTGAGCTTGAGCGCATGCAGCTCAAAGGCCCCGACGACACAGTGGAATTAACGGCGAGCGATGTGCTGGTGCTCAGCGCATTGGCGCGCGCTCCTGGGAAAAAACTCGAACGCTGGCAAATAGTTGAAATCATCGGCATAAACGGCAATGAGCACAATGGAGCCTCGGCGCTGGAAATGCGCATCACCCGTTTACGCAAAAAGCTGGCGGCAGTCGGCGCACCTGCTCCCCACATTAAGGCGTTGCACAAAGTGGGCTACGCCTTGTGCGTTCCAGTCCAGATTCAGTGAGCGGTTCGACGCCGCTGAATTGACCCACCGTGCCATAAGCGACATTCCCCGACAACGGCTCGATATCGTTTCCAAGGGGAGCAATGGAAGGTCTGCAAAAGTCAGCCCAGTGCGGTCTGAATCGACCTGGAAACTGAGAAAGAGAGAGATTTCTGCAGAAAAAAGCGCCCGCCCCCTGAATTCCCAGCCATCCACTACCAAGAGACATTTTCAGGAATGGCGCCAATACTGGGCCTCAGCGCGATGCACGAACGGCGTAGAGAGCAGTTCGCGGGTGATAAATGGTAGAGCATGGGCATGTAGCAGCGGAAGTTTTGCCGCTGCAAGTTGGTGATGGCGGTGTCTTCTTGCCGTCCCTTGGTGTGCACCAGATACCAGGCGTGGTTCGGCGGCAGGGTGAGGTCTTGAGATGGCTTGGTTTGCGCTTGGGACTCAGGTTTGGATCCGGCCGTGGGCACAGGTGCCTTGACCTTGGGCGCAGGCTTGAGGTCTTCGCGCACCGCTGGCTTAAAGACCGTGGGATCAGATTCAATGCCTTGGGTGTTGACCACCAGGTCGAGCGAGCGGGCTATGGATCGGATGAGCGGCAGGGGCCGCTCATGCTGCAGCACTTGCTTGAGAAGATTTCTGACTTCCCGTTGCTCGAAGGCCTCGAGGTCTTCCAGCCGGTAATGGACATTGAGGCCTTGCTGGAAGATGGGCAGGCCATCGTCCTGCCATCGGAGTTTTTGGAGGCTGCCGGGAGTGAGGCCCAGGCGCTCAGCCGCCTCTTGCGTGGTGAGCAACCTGGGGGTCATACATCGTTGGTCTTGTCTGTCATGCCAGCATGAACGCTCTGGTGCGCAGACAAGTCAAGCGAGTGGGCCATCTTTTCCTCTAAAAATCGCACCCAGAAACGACAAAAGACCCCGCCTGCACGCACGCCGCCGGTGAAGGGCGGGATAGCTGCAGACGGGGTCTGGGGGAGTAAGGGCGAATTACGGTGGGACTGGCGACTGGCTGGTATGGGACTGGACTTGAGCCTGTTCGGCATACCAGCGCTGCCAAGCCATCACCATCAGGGTGGTGTCGGTGGCATCTCGGGCAAGTTGCTCACAGCTGATCATGGTCGCATTTCCGGGGGGATCAGGTGCAGCGTGGGCGGCGCTTGCATCAGTGCTGGCGGCGGGTTCGGCAGTGGTGGGCACTGGGTTGTTGACGCCGGAGGCTGGGATGCACAGGCTGTGAGCACTGTCACGCAGCACAGGGCTGCGATGCGCCAGCATGGATTTCTTGTTTTCATAGTCGGTCTGTATTTGTTGATTGATGCGTTCCTGCTGGGTCTGAACTTGAGCCACGTGCAAGGACTGCTGCAATGCAACGGTCTGCTGTTGCAACCGTTCAACAGCCCACGCCCGTTCGATGCGGTGCTGGCCTGCCGTGAAACCAGCCGCAAAGACGGTCAGCAACAGAAGGCATGCGACGAACCAGCGCCAGGGAAATAGGCCCCAGTTCATGACAAAGCTCCGTCAAGAGACTGCAATTGGTGCTTGCTCATGAGAGCAATCAGCTTGTTGGCGTAGTCAGGATCGGTGGCATAGCCCGCCTGCGCCAGCGCCTGGGCGAAGGCCGAAGCTGTTGTGCACAAAAAACAGGCTTCGTAGCGCGGGTTTTGTTTGAGGAATGCGGCATGGTCGTCGATGCTGGCCTGCCAGCTCGCGTACTTTCGCCACTTTGCGGGAACCACCACCCATTGGTTACGGATGAACTCGCGGGTATTGAGCGTGATGGTCTCGCCGCGCCAACGGCCATCGGCTTTGATGCCGAAGAGGTTGTTTGCTGCCCTGGTCAATCCCGATTCGCCCCAACCTGACTCGAGGGCGGCCTGAGCGACCGTGATGCTGGCGGGGACACTTGTCTTGCGTTGGGACTCCGCCGCTGGCTTCGACAGCCGCATGATGAACTCTGCAGGTATCACAGCAGCTCCTTCACGTCTTTGGCGACCTGGTCAATCGATGCATCACGTCGCTCGTCAATGAAGTTGAACAACCAACGCACCATCGCCCACCCCGGCAAGCCGCAGGCAAAGATCACCCCGCCCATGGCGTACAGACCGATCGTTGAAAACGCCCAGTGATGCAACTGGAAATACTCGACGGTGATAGCACCGCCACAGATGCTCGAAACGACGGTGCTGATCAATCCCACCGTCCACTCGCGAACGGTTCTGGGGGGTGTCATGAGCATCACTACAACCGCCGCTAGGGTGGCACCACCGGCAGCTGCACCAGCAGCACCCCCAATGGCCTTGTAGGCAGCAGCCGCTCCTGCGACTCCAGAGCTAGTAGGTTCTGGTCGGCGTAGCGGATTTCCATGGCCCGGTTGATCCGGCCAGGCCTATGGCGCCCTGCCCAGCAGTACCCGCGACATGCTGGCCGACTACGGTGCCCGGTTCTCGAAGATCAAGACCGCTGCCCCATCCACCCGGACATTGCTCCCGGGCACCACGCTCTTGCGTGAATTTGATGGCCAAAAGTACAAGGTCACGGTGTTACCCACTGGGGGCTATGAATTTGACGGCCAACGGTACAAGAGCTTGTCGGCGATTGCCAAGTTGATCACGGGCACGCAATGGTCAGGCCCCGCCTTCTTTGGCTTGAAAGGCAAGAAGGCATGAGCGAGACGCAACAAGTCACTCCCAAGCGCTGCGCGGTGTATTGCCGTGTGTCATCGGACGAACGGCTGGATCAAACCTTCAACTCCATCGATGCGCAGCGTGAAGCTGGCGTGGCATTCATCGCCAGTCAGCGCGCCGAGGGCTGGGAGCAAGTCGCGGACAACTACGAAGACCCTGGCTTCACCGGCGGCAATATGGACCGCCCGGGCCTGAAGCGCCTGTTGCAAGACATCCAGGACGGCAAGATCGACATCGTAGTGGTCTACAAGATCGACCGCCTCTCTCGGTCACTGGCTGACTTTGCCAAGATGATTCAGCTCTTTGATCGGTACAAGGCCAGCTTCAGTTCGGTCACCCAGCAGATCAATTCAGCCACGTCCATGGGACGCCTGATGCTCAACGTCCTGCTGTCTTTTGCGCAATTTGAGCGCGAGGTGACTGGCGAGCGTATCCGCGACAAATTCGCCGCCTCCAAGCGCAAAGGCATGTGGATGGGCGGACAAGTGCCGATGGGCTACTGCGTGGACAACCGAAAGTTGGTGGTGGTGCCAGAGGAGGCCGAGGTGGTTCGGCAGATCTTTGACTCCTTTGTTGCAACACGTTCAACCACCCTCATGGTCAAGCAGCTTGTAGAGCAAGGCGTCACGAGCAAGAACGGCAAGCCGCTGAGCAAGCAGGCTCTTTACACCATCCTGCACAACCGTCTCTACATCGGCGATATTGGACACAAGGGTGACTTTTATCCAGGCCAACACGAGGCCCTGATTGACCAGTCGCAGTGGGACCGTGTGCAAGAAATCATGGCCCAGAACGGCCGGGACCGGGCTCGCGACACCTTCGGCCAGAAGTGCAGGCACGGCTTTTTACTGCGCGGGATGATGTTCACGGCCGATGGCGATCTCTACCTGCCGATGGCCACCCGCAAGACCAGCGGCAAGCTGTACCGCTACTACGTGGTCAACAAGAACCAAAAAATGGGGGCTGGCACCGTGGAATTTGCCAATCTGCCTGCGGCGGGCATAGAGAAATCCGTGATGGAGAAGGTGCTAGAAGTGTTGCGATCCGGTCAGATGGTCCACAAATGCTGGGAGCAAGTGTGCAGCCTCAACCCCAAGCTGACCGAACCCGAAGCCATGGTGCTGTTCTTCAAAAACACGGCTGGCATATGGGATCAGTTGGCCACGCAAGCCAAACAAGACATCGTGCGCACGCTGATCAAGCGCATCACCGTTGCCCCGGAAGGCTTGCATGTGGACTGGCGATTTGAAGCCTGGGGCGCACTGATCGGCCTTCCGCCCAAGAACCTGGCCGGATATGAACAACTGGAATATGTCCTACGTGAATTGGAGATCGCATGAATAACGCACAGCCGATGGGCAACAGCGTGGCCACCACCTCGAATCACGTGGAGTTCAGCACCTTCATCCCACTGAAGTTCGTCAAACGCGGTGGGCGCAGCGTTGTTGAGCCCCCAGAAAATGTCGCCCAGGTGATCAAAGACCACGCCCAGCTGCCGGACACCAAACTGGTTGAAGGGCTCACACGGGCCTTTTACTGGCAGCGACTCATCGACGAGGGCATCGTTCGCAGTGGCGTTGAAATTGCCAGGCAGGAGGGCCTGGATCAGGCCACGGTCAATGAATGCATGCGCTTGACGCTGCTGGATCCCAAAATCATCGACAGCATCCTTCAAGGCACCCAGCCCAAGGGGCTGAACCTGCACTGGTTCACCAAACACACCATTCCGGCCCTGTGGAGTGAGCAGCATGCAAAGTTCCTGGCCATCGCCGACAGCCAATGAGTCGGTAAGCTGGTGAGCCAGGGATCCGGGCCACGCCCTGCACCTCGAAATTCACGTGCAAAGCGAATGCTCCAGTAGAAACGGCCCCGAAGGGCCGTACATCGGAGAAAGTCAGATCACTTCTTTTTGTTCACGGCAGCTTTGAAGGCTGCACCTGCGCTGAACTTGGGCACGGTGGCAGCTGCAATTTTGAGCTTCTCACCAGTGCGGGGGTTCTTGCCAGTGCGGGCGGCGCGCTTGGCAGCCTTGAAGGTACCAAAGCCAATCAGTTGCACGTCCTGCTTCTTGGCCACCGTTTTGACGATGGTGTCGATCACGGCATTCAGGGCACGAGTGGCGCCAGCCTTGGACATTTCGGTTTCTTTGACCAATGCTTCGATCAATTCGGCCTTGTTCATTCAGTTTCTCCTCGGTATTGAATTAACACTTTTGACAAATCAAGCTTCAGCAGACTCGCCCAGCTTGGCGGCGACTGCACGCTTGCCAAATTTTCGCACTGCAGCAATGGCTGCCAGCTGGCTGGCCCGGGGCTTTGTTTTGCCTGTTTCCCAGTGATACACGCTCTGGGCGGACACGCCCAGCAGTTTGCCCATTTCGGCTGCACTGATGTTCAGTTTTTTGCGCAGAGCCGCAAAGCCCGCAACGCGGAACCGACGAGAAGTGCCAGATTCTTCATCTGCAGTTTCTGCAGGTTTCGCACGGGCTACGACCTTGCCCTGCTTCTTGATCTGGGCTTCCAGCCCGGCAACACGGCGTTTGAGCGCAGCAATTTCGCTGCGGTACTGAGCCGACGCCTTCTTCAAGGCTTGGGTTTCAGCTCGGACCTCCTTCTTGGCAAGTCGGCTGATTTCACTTTTGAGTTGGTTAACAAAGGTGGACATCTGGGGCTCCTTTGTCGGGATAGTATCAGTGCAAGAACCGTTCCTAAAATAGGTACACCCAAGATACACTCATGATGCTTCTCCGGAACCTCCTGAAAAGCCATGTTGACCTAAGAGAATAAGCGGAGATTGCTGATGACTAGAAACAAGAACCCATTGCTCCGGGTTAACCAGTGGCTAGAGACCTGGGATATAGCGATCTGGGGCGGCAATCGCCCTAAGCCACCAACTCATTTTTACGTAGGTTCGCTATCACTCAAAACACTACGGGCCCTGAGTGGTGTCCAGACCAGAACTATTGAGGACCGTAGATCCAGCAAGACAGCGGGATATCAGCGCACACATGATGAAGACCGACTCTCGAAGATTGGCCGTTATCTTGAGTACGGTTTCCCATTGTCTACAGAAGGGGGCTTAGACCCGCAGGCCCATACAGAGTTAGTCAACCCAGGATGGCTCCCAACCAGCATTTTGGTTAACGTGCTAGGTCCTGACGAATCACGTACTCGAAAAGGGAAAGAACGAAACGTTGCGCCAGACAATCTGGTCACCATATCTAGCAACGGCCAGTTTCATGAGCTGAACTTCCCACTCACTGATATTGATCCGGAACAAGCACTCCCGCCTTTGGAAATTGTCGACGGCCAACACCGATTGCTAGCCACAGATCTGATTAATTTGCCCGACGAATACGAAGTGCCGGTTGTCATTTTTGACAATTTGCCCCTTACTTGGCAGGCGTATCTATTCTGGGTAATCAACGTTGAACCAAAGCGCATCAACACCAGTCTAGCGTTCGATCTATATCCAGAGCTGCGCGATCAGGAGTGGCTAAAACGTGGCGAGTCAATCAGGATTTATCAAGAGCATCGATCTCAAGAACTGGTCGAAGTCCTTTGGCGTAACCCGTCCAGCCCATGGAAAGATCGTATTGAGCTATTCGGAAAGCGCGTTGATGGACACGTTTCAAACGCCGCAGCCATCCGATCGTTGATGGCAACATTCGTGCGGACCTGGGCAAAGAGTAACGATACTGGCGTCGATCCCGAAGACATCACAAAATTGGGTGGTCTGTTCGGCTCAATCGACAAAAACGGTACACGTTACATAATCCGTTGGCGAAGACCAGAACAAGCTGCATTTCTGATAATGTGTTGGAACGCAGTTCGATCAGCCACCTCAGCCTCGAAGGCCTCTTGGAAGCATGCATTAACCGAAAAAGCCGGTAAATACGGAGAAGACGCTGGGATTTATGCGTTTTCTGGCCCCTACACTCTCCTTGCCACTGATCAAGGTTTTCGCGCAATTAGCTTCGCTTACAACGCCCTAGCGCAACTAGTCTATGACAAGGTGGGACTTCTTGAGATTGAAGGATCTGAGGATGAGTCCGAACCCAACGATGAACTTGTTGCCAAAGCGCTTAAGCAGCTGGAATCGAACCGAGGCTTGACAGCTTTTGTGGACGCTGTGGCGGCGGCGCTTGTAAACGAGGTTGATTGGAGAACAAGCGCCGCTCCTGGTATTGACGACCAAGATAAGGTTGTACAAGGCCAATATCGCGGCAGTAGCGGCTACAAAGCGCTAAACAAAGCAGCTTTGACTGCGGCTTCAAAGTCCAATAATAGTAACGTCAGCGACGCCGCAACGCGCGCGCTCGCCATTTTGGGCTGGGACAATGAGTAGTCGTCATCGCGGAAGCAAAGGTAGTAAGCCGCCAAGTCGCCAACGACGAAATGCGCCTACATCGAAGCCTGCGGCACCGCCCAACTTGATCCCTAGTGATCTGTGTGCCCCGAGTTTGATACAGAGCAGCTATGCCAGCTTGAGCAGGAGCATCAAACCATTCGGTGCGCCTCTGTTAGCTGCGACTGAACCTAAGACGACGCCAGCAGCTCTTGCCGTTGAATCGTTGGTGCATTTGACCGAAGGCTGGCGATTTCTCTCGGCGGCCTTGTCGTCAATGCTCGGTAATGCACCAGCACAAGCGATTCACTTCGCTTATTACGCGGAGCTAAGGGCCGCAATGTCACTACTTTCATCCCATGGCATGCGAGTTAGCAATCGAGACAATAGCTATTTGGAGCATGGCGGCACATCGAAAGTGCCCTCATGGCATGAGATGCCCACACACACGGTTGTTTGGAAGTTGTGGGAAGCCTGGGCCGCAACCCCCGTAGCCGAAGCTCTTTTTCTAGACCAACTCAAAATTCTTCCCTCTGTCACGATTCGATCTCTTAAATCTTCAGTTGGTCGAGTCGTAGCCAATCCTACGTTGACTCGCTGGGCACTTGATCTTGCCATGGGCAATGAACACAAGGCGAGGAACCAAGCAAGCTACGAAACACCTACGGCCAGAGATCCTCTTGAGCAAATGCAGATTTCTGACTTCGAATTTGTCCGCGATCTTTGGGCGCTTGCCGAACCTACTGGACACGGTCTTAGGTTTGAACAAGAACTAGTGAGGTATCTTGTCAATGCTGAGCTAAATGATGCCACTATTGCGGCCGATGAGGCTGCTCGAACAGCCAAGCGAAATAGTCTCTTGAATGACCTAGAGCGAACGACTGGAACACCAGTCGCAACGCTGGAGGCCTTCTTTGATAACGGTGCTTCTGTATCGTCTATTTTTCAATTGGCGTTCGATAACGATGTAAAAGCGCCCAACATGATTGCGCGCGCATTCTTTTTACTTCGTTTGGCAACTCTGATGCCGAATGGCGCAATCTCTAGTCATCCAGCAACAGCTGCCAAGGACTGGCTGAAAGATTGGCTGGAGCATGCAGGACTTTTTGACCCTAACGAAGGGACACAGCCTGATGAAAAATGGATGGACTTTGAACACCTGAGTCAGCTCTCGACACCACCAAGTCCACTGCCTGCTCAGTTGCACTCTACGTCCGCGCGCAGCATGGATACGCATCTGTTATCGAGAGCTGACGCGCTACTTGCTTGGAGTACTTGTCTTTGAAATATATGGGGTCAAAGCGAGCAATGCTCGGCAACGGTTTAGGCGAAGTGTTGGAAGGAATGGTAGGCAGGCACAAGCGATTTATTGATCTCTTTACTGGCTCTGCTTCAGTCGCGTGGCACGTAGCAAGACACTATCCCATAGAAACGTGGGCATTTGATCTTCAGCACTACAGCAAAGCACTTGCAGCTTCTGTTATTCAGCGAAACCATTCTGTTGATCCTATAAAACTCTGGAAAGATTGGTTACGCCGGGCAACTCCTAGATTCGAAACATATGATGCTCCTGTGTCTTGCGACATCAGTGCAACTTTTGTCAAAAAATCTCGGATCTGGTCAAATCAATTCGATACGACCAGTTTAGTCAATGCCTATGCTGGACACTACTACAGCCCCAATCAAGCTGCCTGGATTCAAGCACTTAGAGACACTCTACCTGCGAAGTCCCCAAATAGGGAAGTTTGTCTTGCGGCGCTTGTAATGGCTGCCAGCAAATGCGCGGCTTCTCCTGGTCATACTGCTCAACCATTTCAGCCAACGGAAACTGCTCTTAAATTCCTCCAGATAAGCTGGCAACGCAACATCTGTGCTGATGTACAAACAGCGCTTGCTCAGATTGCACCAATGCACGCTCAAGTGGTTGGCGAAGCCCATGTTGGTGATGCCAACAAGATGGCATCACAATTAAAACCTGGCGATCTCGCATTTATCGATCCACCATACTCTGCCGTTCAATACAGCCGCTTCTATCACGTGCTCGAAGCAATCGCTGCTGGCGCCACTAGTCCTGTCTTTGGTGTTGGTCGTTACCCACCACTAAGTGAGCGCCCTAGTTCCCAATACAGCCAAAAAACGACTTCTCTAACTGCAATGCAAGAACTACTGACATCGCTATCAGAACGCGATGTCTCCGCGATCGTCACATTTCCAGATCATGAATGCTCAAATGGAATTGATGCCAACATAATTAAGGACGTTGCATCAAAAATATTTAGAGTCAAGACACACCGAGTGTCCAGCGTGTTCAGCACGCTAGGCGGTCCTGCATCTAAAAAACTGGGACCAAGGTTAGCCAGGTTGAGTGCTGATGAAATGATTCTGTGCCTAGAACCAAAATGACACGTCACTCAATCTATACGCACCAATCAGTGGACTTATGTCCAAATAATTAATTTCACCAAAATTTTTCGGAACCGGTCAATCATGACAACCATGATTAACAGAAAACCTTTCCGTCCGAACTCGCATGAATCCTAGACTACCCTCTTGGATACGACCAAGAGAAAACAGAGAAAGAGAGATATTTCCGCTGAAAAAATGCTCCTCTTCCTGAATTCCTGACTATCCACGGCCAAGAGACTTTTTCAGGAACGGCGCCAATACTGGGCCTCAGCGCTATGTACGAACGGCGTAGAGAGCAGTTCGCGGGTGATAAATGGTAGGGCGTGAGGGACTTGAACCCGCGACCAAAGGATTATGAGTCCTCTGCTCTAACCAACTGAGCTAACGCCCCAACCGAAGCCGTGATTGTAGTGGGCCGCAGGGGCTTATTTGGACTGGCTGAGCGCGTTGCTGACCAGGCGCGAGGTGATGTTGACGATCTGGATCATGCGGTCGTAAGGCATGCGGGTGGCCGATCACGCCCAGGGTGCCGACCACCTGGCCGTCCACCTCATAGGGTGAGCTGACGACCGACAGCTCTTGCATGGGCACGATCTGGCTTTCGCCGCCGATGTAAATGCGCACGCCTTCAGCCTGGCTGGACACGTCCAGCAAGCGCATGAGTTGCGTCTTTTGCTCGAACAGTTCAAACGCCCGGCGCAAATGACCCATGTCGCTGGAAAAGTCGCTCACCGACAGCAAATTGCGTTCACCGGCAATCACCACCTCGTTCTGGTCTTCGGCCAGGGCTTCGGTGCTGACCTGCACGGCCGCTTGCATGAGGGTGGC
>JACCEA011140939.1_pt1 | contig 19989 bp, 16 predicted proteins | sample 7449851 | NCBI WGS metagenome assembly JACCEA01 (sample SAMN15323453, study PRJNA562643) | freshwater metagenome | isolation source: river surface water | place: USA:Blue River Watershed | collected 2017-08-18
CTCTTCCACAAACCCACAAATAGAGAATCGTATATACTGCAGAAAGTATATAAAAATCAAAAAAATTGTACACCTGCTGTGGTGCCCGCCCGCCTCAAAACTGGACAAAATCGCAATTTCGACACACCAGAACCGCGAGGTAGCGGTCCATGCCCAAATCGAACAAATCGCGTTCCAAGGCGTGCGTCTCGCAGTCAATTTGCGGTTGGCACGCACGGCACAAGGCATCGAACTCGTTCAACGTCTCTTCGGTGCGAATCACTTGCTCTTCTTCGTATAAACCGCCGGTTTCGTTCAACTGCTGCAGCGCCTCCGCGTGTGCATCACGCAGTTCGGTTTCCAACTCCCGGATTTCTTCGCAGGAAGTCAGAAACCGACTCGGATTTGCGTTTTTCCTTAAACTCTCACAGCATGAGCTATCTGGGGGTATTTGGTTATTGTTCATCGCACCAAAACGATTGTTTGTTTGCAGCTCTCCATATCCTGTGCGTTTTGTCTTTATGTGTGTTTGGGTGTGTGTCCTCTCTTTATTGCGTGAAAACAATCGATCTGCAAGGGGGGTTTACGCCAGAGTGCAACCGCCAAGGCGGTTGACTACCAGGCGTCGTGATCGGTTGCGTTTCTTGGTTGGTGTCTTCCTTTCAGGGTGTTTTTCAAAGAATAAAGAGAGGTCCAGTACGACCACAATACCCTCTCGTTATGGAGTGAAAACAATCGATCTGCAAGGGGGGTTTACGCCAGAGTGCAACCGCCAAGGCGGTTGACTACAAAGCGTCGTGATCGGTTGCGTTTGTTGGTTGTTGTCTTCCTTCATGGGTGTTTTTCAAAGAATAAAGAGAGGTCAAGAAGACCGGACATCCTCTCTTTATGGAGTGAAAACAATCGATCTGCAAGGGTGTTTTCCCAAGAGTTCGTCGTCTTAGCCTTCTTGTACTGGAATCCATTTAGAGACTGCGACCGTTTGCACCAATACAAGTGATTGCTTTCCTCTCCTTTATCTGCAGACTAACCGATGGAAGACTACACCAAGAGCGCGGCGGCACTGCCAACGCAAGGTCCACCAGATATCAACGGAGAGGTGAATACATCCTCTCGACCGAGTTACGTGTATTTGTTGGTGTCCAGCCGAAGCGGCAACACCTACGTGGGCGCCACCATGGACCTGGACCGCCGCTTGCGACAACACAACCAAGAAATCAAGGGCGGAGCGCGGGCAACAGGTGCCATGGTATCGCGGGGAGAGGTCTGGCGCCGGCATTGCTACGTGTCGGGCTTCCCCGATTGGCAGGCGGCTCTGCAGTTCGAATGGCGTTGGAAGCAACTCACGAGAAAGCGGAAAGGGGGGCGTCCTCTCGAGAGGCGCATGGAGGCGTTGCAGGAATTGTGTGCGATGGACCGGTCCACGACGGCCGCCACGCCCTTCGCGGAGTGGCCCACCCCACGGGAAATTCACATGGAAATGCCGTAAATATGCGTGTCAAATAGCAGAAATGGCGATGGTGACAATTACAACTCAAAGTGTCCAATGTGTTTGTTGAACCAGGCTTTCAATTGAGAGGCGATGCGTTGCCGGAACAAGTCGTCGGAAATCATGCGAATGCTGTAGTGTTTGTCCTCAAAAAACGGCATGAAGTAGTGGATGATCGCGACGGTGTTGGCGGCGGCGTATTTGGGGGTTACTTCGGACAAGGGGAATTCCGGATACCCTTTCCGTTTGTTGACTTCGTTGTGAAACCGATGCAGCAAAAGCCGTAGGTGGTCCTTGGTTTGGATGGTGTCGAAATTGACGGCATCCATGTAGGCCCGTGCGTGGTTCGCGCAATCGGGGCACGGAAGGTTGCAGCAGATGGTGTAAATGATGCTCAAGAGGTCGCGGCGGATTTCGGGGAAGCTGTCTTCGTGCACCTTTTCTGCGAGAGTGTGGAACAAAAACCACGTCGGGGGAGCCCACCTCATGCGTTTTTTCGTTTCGGGCGGCGGAGTGGAAGAAGGAGGCGGAACGGCTTTGGTAATGCGCGGTGCCAGAGGTGCTTGCTGTGGCTGGTTTTGCGCGGCGGCGAATACACGGTATTGGTTGGAAAATGTTTGTACGGGGGCAGCGGATAGGGAGGTCGGTGCGCGAAGGTCCTGTCCACTGTTGGTGGTGGTGGTGGCACCAGCGGGTGTTGCGGTGTAACGGAAAGGCGATTCCGCGGATTTAGAAAGGCGACGGTGGGAGGTAAATATCATGCTGTGTGTGGATGTGGATGTGGTTGTGGCGTGGTGTAAAGGACGACTGCTTCGCAACAAACTATAAAATATTCGCAGTTTTTTATGTGTGAAAAATGAAAACGCACATAAAAAATAACGGAGAACAATATACACTGCTTTGTCGGCGTCACCATTGGAAAAAACCACCGAAAAAATAATGGATACCTCGCCATCCGCTGCCGCTGCACCGTCCATGCCCGACGGCTTGCGCGACCTGTTAAAAACCACGGTGCGCGAATGGGTGCGCATCGACAACGAAATCAATGCGCTAAACAAGGAGGTTTCAGGGAGAAAAGGCAAAAAAACCGAACTCTCTTCGAAACTGATCGAGATTACCCGTCAAACGGGGTTGGACATGTTCGATTTCAACGGCGGCCAGTTGATGTATGTGCGAAAAAGTAAAAAGAAGGCAATCACGCAGAAACAACTGCTGTCGCTCATTGCAAACTACTTAGGGGACGAACAAAAGGCAGACGACATGCACAAATACATCATGGACAGCCGAGAGGAGACCGTGGTCGAGCAGATTTGCCGAAAATAAGCTCCAAGTGAGGGTTAAGGCGGGGGGAGCTATTACATGATGCCATATTCGGGAATGGTGAACCGGTCGCCGTCTTTGACCCATTTCGCGATGACGGTGGGGTTCATGCGGTCTTCCAATATGTCGCGCGTGTTGTACACGTTGCCGAACTTATCTAAATAGTAGACAATGCCCGCGATTTCTTCGGCGAAGACGCCGAGTTTGACGACTTCTTGTCCGGCGTCTTCCGACGACCCCTCGGAAATCAATCCGTGCGGAGTGCCTTTGAAATGGGTTCCGCAAAATTCGCTGTCGTCGCGGCGTTTCCGCGTGCACTGTTTCTTGTCGGCGCGGCAGGCGCTGCACCGGTTGAGCACGGGCACGTCGTTTTTGACTCGGCGTTTTTTTTGTGCAAAATCGTCCTTCGAAAACAGGGATTCTTCGTTGCACTCGTATTCATACACGTATTCCATCAGTTCATTTGTGAGTGCATGGAATTTTTCGGTCCGCGCCGTGTCGTCCACCGGCACCACGCCTTGTTCGGCGACGGCGGTGTGCAATTGCAAAATGCGGTCGCGAATGTCGTTTTTAAACGTCGAAAACAGCCGTTTGGTGCGGTCGTGCACCAGTTTCTCCATTTGGTGGTCCATCTTTTCACAGCAGAAATACAGTGTCGTAAACAGCCGCCTATAAAGAAATGGCGTTCGTTCCAAAACAAATCTGGAAAAAGGACGCAACTACAAATAGAGAGGTTTGTCTACTCTGTTTCACAAAATAGATCGTGCCTCATCCAGTAAAGGCACGGCACCGTAGGGTGCCGGGAGGATAGACAGTTAAACACCACAAGAGAATTATTATTTTTACAGATAAAAAACATTCCATTTCAATTCACAGGTACAGGCACAAAAATGTTGGGATTCTGAGAAAGTATTTCCCATACGATTTTGTCTTGGTTTTGTTCCAACAGATCAATTGCATTGTCGTTATCGCACAAATGAAACCACTCAATATGTTCCGGATGTTGTTTCAGCAAAGCAATCCCCATCGGATTTCCAGACAAGTTATTCCAGTTAATCTGTTCCTTGTTTTCGGCCAACAACTCCATCGCGCCGTCACTACCGTTAAACGACAAGTTGTTCCAATCGATTTTATCACGGTTTTCACGCAACAAGCGAAGAGCACGTTCGTTATGGTTTAACGAGAGCATAGACCAGTTAATTTTCGAGGGGTTGGCTTCCAGCAAATCCATCGCTCGACTACTGTCGTTGTTGGACAACATGTCCCAGTCGATTTGATCCTGGTTTGCTTCCAAAATATCCATCGCATCGGCCCTCAACGACAACAGACTCCAAAACCGACGTTGCTTTTGGAATTTGTGTAAATGTGGTCGCAATAGTTCGAGGCCGTTCGGATTGGACATTAAAATAACCCAATTTACCTTTTTGAGGTTATCTCGTAACAACGGAATCGCTGCAGGATTATCGGAGAGTTCGCCCCAATCCACGTTGTTTAGGTTTTGTCGGAGCAGTTCGATGGCTTCGGGACTCGGATTCGACGATAAGCCTTGCCAAACAATCCAATCGGGGTGTTCACGTAGTAAACCAACCGCATTGGGGTTTCTCGACAAACCATTCTTGTCGAGTTTTTCCACGTCGATCCAATCACGCAATTTGTACACAGCAGTGGGTGTCGCTTCCATCGTTTGAGCCAACAAGTAGATAAAGAAATGACGTCAGTTGTTGGATTTACCAAAGTCGAGTGTTTTGTTTGGAATTTCAGAGAATATTTGGTTTTGTGGAACTTCCTCTCCTTTCCAAAAAGAGAGGAAAAAACATAAAGTGAGTAGTGCTGGGCACGAAAAGTGCCTTTGCAGCCCCCTCTAAAGAGAGGGGAGGGGGTGTAAGAGGGGGCGAAGCCCCCTCCAAAAAAAGGGAACCGACGAACCCAGCAAGGGGGGAGCAGGGCACAATTATTTGACGGTTGCATGCACTTTTTGCAGTAGGTGCTAATTCTCTTCTAATTTTTTTTTCTGGCAAACTCGACCATGTCGTCTGCTTCTTCTGCCAAACTCCCATCCCCGAAAACGATGTTTCCGATCGTCAACGGTGCGGCCATCACCAAGAGCGGCCAAGTAAAGTTGAAGATTCCCAAACGCGGCAAATCCTGCTTGCCGGTGTCCGTGGCAGAAGTGGTTCCGCCGCACGACCAATCCGACACCGAACCGTCGCCTACCCCCGAGCCGGTTGTACACAACAAGCCCAACAAACGTGCGAAATTGGCGGACATGGCGGCCGCTGCGTTTGCGGACACGGATGCGGCGCACAACCCCGCGGCCAGCAAAGACGTGGACGACGAGTGCATCGCCGAATCTGCGGTGACGCCGTTGTTGCGTGACCAGATGGACCAAGAACGCGAAGCGGAGAATGCGGCGGCCGCATCGCAGGCCTCACCATCCGACGCCGAGCGTCACGTACTGTCCCATTTGGGTGACTATGTGGAGGAGCCGTTTACGTTGCTGGAGTCCTATTTCAACGAGAAGGAGCACTTGTCGCGCCTGGTGCGTCACCAAATCGAGTCGTACAACCGATTCATCAACTGCCAGGCAGGACTGACGGTCCAGATGTTCAATCCGATCTGCGTGCATTCGGAAAAGCACTATGTCCGTGAGCACAAATTGTATACGCTGGAGATCGAAGTGTCGATGGAGAACTTCCGTGTGCATCCCCCGCAGATCCACGAAAACAACGGGGCGACAAAAACCATGTTGCCCCAGGAAGCGAAGTTGCGGAACTTTACGTATGCGTCCAACCTGACGGTGGAGGTGCGCGTGAAGTACATTATTCGCGACGACGAAGACGTGACGGCGCCGCCGCGCATCATCGAGAAAACGCTGCCCGTGCCGGTCAATATCGGCAAAATGCCCATCATGGTGAAATCGTCGATCTGTGTGCTGACGCAGAACCGTCACGTGCCCGCCGTCCACACCGGCGAATGCCCGATGGATTGCGGCGGCCACTTCATCGTGAAGGGCTCCGAAAAGGTGATTTTGCCGCAGGAGCGCGGGGCGGAGAACATCATTTGTTGCCACGAGGGCAAAAACACAACAAAGTGGAGTTTTTACGCCGAAATCAAGTCGGTGCCGGACTACAAGTGCATTTCGCCGAAGCAGGTGGACATGATGATCGCCAGCAAGAACAACGGGTTCGGCTACGGCATGTACGTCATGATTCCGCGGTTCAAGCAGCCCATCGAACTGTTTGTGCTGTTCCGTGCGTTGGGCGTGGTCAGCGACCGCGAAATCTGCGAGTACATCGTGTTGAATCTCGCCGACGATCAACACGCCGAAATACTGGCCTGTTTGGACGCCAGCATCGTGGATGCCAACAAGTACATGACGCAGCAAAGTGCGTTGGCCCACATCGTCAGCATGGTTGCGTTCACGCCACCGATCAACATAGACCGCGAAACCGGCGCGCAAAAGAAGACGGAATTCGCCATGGACGTGCTGACGACCGACCTGTTGCCCCACTGCCGCACATTGAAGCAGAAGTTGTATTTGCTGGGTGTCATGGCGAACCGCCTGTTGCAGACGAGTTTGGGGTGGATGCCGCCGGACGACCGCGATTCCTACGTGAACAAACGCATCGAACTCACCGGCACGCTGCTGAACAATTTGTTCCGCAACTACTTCAACAAGTTGGTGAAGGAGATGCAGAAGAAAATCGTCAGCGAGATCAACGTGGGGGCGTGGCGCAGCAACAACGATTACGAAAACATCATCAACAAGAGCAACATCGGCAAAATCATCAAGTCGTCGACGATCGAGAACGGCATCATCCGCGCGCTGTCGACGGGCGATTTCAGCATCAAGCAGTCGAACAGCAGCAAGGTGGGCGTGGGCCAGGTGCTCAACCGTCTCACCTATTTGGGCACGCTGAGCCATCTGCGGCGCATCAACACGCCGTTGGAGAAGAGCAGTGGGGAGCTCATCGATCCGCGCAAACTGCACGGCACCACGTGGGGGTTTTTGTGTCCGGCGGAAACGCCCGAGGGACAGAGCATTGGGGTGGTGAAGAACATCGCCTACATGGCGCACATCACGATCCCGACCAGCAGCGCGTCGTTGTACGAGTACATCGAGCCGCAAGTGTTGAAGGTCGACGACGCGGCGGGACCGCGCGATTTGCACGACAAGGTCAAGGTGTTCATCAACGGGACCTGGGTGGGCGTGACGGACGATCCCCTGGCGTTGTACCGCGACATCAAGGACAAGAAATACCGCGGAATCATCAACATTTACACGTCGGTGGTGTTCGATTGCAAGCACATGGAAATACGGGTGTGCAACGACGGCGGCCGGCTGACCCGTCCCGTCTTGCGCGTGCGCGACAACCGCGCGCTGATCACGCCGGAGATTGTGCAGCGCGTGGCGAACAAGGAGCTCAGTTGGAACGATTTGCTGACGAACTGCCGCATCGGCGAATCCGTCATCGAGTACATCGACCCGGCGGAACAGAACTTTGCGATGATTGCGATGAAGTCCAAGAGCCAGTACTTGCACTCGGCGTCGGAAAACATCCGATACACGCACTGCGAAATCCACCCCAGCACGATTTTCGGCGTCTTGGCGTCGTGCATTCCCTTTCCGGAACACAACCAGGCTCCGCGCAACACGTACCAATGTGCCATGCAAAAGCAGGCCATCGGGGTCTACTGCACGAACTTTGACCAGCGCTTGGACAAGACGGCGTACGTCCTGACGTATCCGTCGCGGCCATTGGTGGACACCCGGTTGATGAATTTCATCAATTTGAACAACATTCCCTCCGGATGCCAAATCTACGTCGCCATCATGACCTATACGGGCTACAACCAGGAGGACAGTGTGCTATTCAACAAGGGGGCGATCGACCGGGGCTTGTTCACGGCGACCATTCTCCACACAGAAAAGGACGAAGACAACAACTTGGTACGCGACGAACTCATTCGCTGCAAGCCCAACCCGGCGAAAACCAAGAGCATCAAATTCGGAAATTACGACAAGTTGAACGCCAACGGGTTCATGCCGGAAAATACCCTGGTCGAAAACCGCGACGTGATTATCGCCAAGGTGGTGCCCATCAAGGAGAACCGCAACGATCCGACGAAAACAATCAAATTCAAGGACCAGAGCAAGACCTACCGCACGACGGAAGAGTCGTACATCGACCGCAACTACACCGGACGCAACGAAAACGGGTACGATTTTGCCAAAGTGCGTGTGCGTACGTTGCGCAAACCCGTGTTGGGCGACAAGTTCTGCGCGCTGCCGACGCAGCAAGTGCTGACCCATCTGGGGTGGGTGCCGATGGTGGACATCGATCCGGCGGTGCATCGCGTCTGTACCCTGGATGCGGAGGGCAACATGTTGTACGAACATCCGTCGGGAAAGTTCGAGTTTGATCACAACTCCGTCGATGGGTCCGACGCACCGCTGTGCTCCTTCAAAAACAAACAGGTGGAGTTTGTCTGCACGCAAAACCACAAGCTGTATGTCAAGAAACGGAGTGAGCGTCCAGATGTAACTTACGAATTGCGTGAAGCGGGTGTCGTGCTTGCAGAGAAAAAACAGGTGCGTTTCCAAAAGTCTCTCAACAATGTGCGACCGGACATTCCGACCATACGCATTGGGGAAACAGAGTACAACATGGATGCATGGTTGCAGCTGTTGGGAATGTTTATTAGTGATGGATACTGCGATAAAGAACGGGGTTCTATGATTTTTGGAGTCTATAAAGACCGCAAAGTAGAATTTCTTCATGAAATCTTAACTGCCCTTGGCGTAAATTATTCTGTTCACGCGAGTGGAAACATTGTGCTTTCGAGGGCGAAAAATAGAGCAGTCTGTCAGCATTTTGCTTTGTTGTCGGTTGGGTCAGCACGCAAGCATTTGCCGGATTATGTGTGGGATTTGTCCCAACGTCAGTCGATGGTGTTGTTGAACGCCCTGTTGCAAGGTGACGGTCACACAATGCAGTACAAGGGCGAAGACGAGTTCAGTCGCTACGGAACCATCAGTCCCCGTCTCGCGGACGATGTGGCGCGTTTGTGCGTACATTGCGGTTGGTCTGGCATTATCAAGATCGGCGAAATGCCGGGAACTACCCGAACTGGAAAACGTACAATGGGTCCTCAAGCCGGAGAAGCGATGTCCGCCACCCTGCAACACGTGTACTACAAAGTGAGTATTATCCGTTCGCAAAACCAGCCGTGGATTTTCAAGAAGCAAAACGAGTCGAACATTTTGGAGATGGTTCCCTACCAAGGCAAAGTCTACTGCATTGAAATGCCAAGTTCGCACGTGTACTACATGCGGGAAACGTTCCACAGCCCTTCGCTTTTGATAGGAAACTCGAGCCGCCACGGGCAAAAAGGTACGGTAGGAAACATCCTTGCGGAGCGTGACATGCCGTATACGCGCGAGGGATTGAAGCCGGACATCATCATCAACCCGCACGCGATTCCGTCGCGTATGACGATAGCGCAATTGAAGGAGACGTTGTTGGGCAAGGTGTTGGTGGAGTTGGGCATATTCGGCGACGGGACAAGTTTCGGGAATTTGGACATCAAGACGATAGCGCAGGAGTTGCAGCGTGTGGGTTTCGAGAGTTACGGGAACGAGGTGATGTACAACGGCATGACGGGGGAGCAGTTGGAAACGAGTGTGTTTATCGGACCGGTGTTTTACCAGCGTCTGAAGCATATGGTCAACGACAAGCAGCACAGCCGTGCGATCGGGCCGATGGTGAATTTGACGCGTCAGCCGGCGGAAGGTCGCAGTCGCGACGGCGGGTTCCGGGTGGGAGAAATGGAGCGCGATGCCCTGATTGCGCACGGGGCAGCGCACTTTTGCAAGGAGCGTTTGTACGACGTGTCGGACCGTTACACGGCGCACGTGTGTCGCAAATGCGGGTTGTTGGCGGCGGTGAATGCGGGCAAGGACGGCGGGGCGTCGTCTGCGTCTCCGGCGGCGGCTGCTGCTGCGGTCAACGACACGGCGGAGTTCACCATTCATCGCTGCAACACTTGCAACAACACCACGGAGTTTGCGCGTGTGGACATTCCGTATGCGTACAAATTGTTGTCGCAGGAGCTGCAAACCATCAACGTAGCTCCGCGTTTGGTGGTGGATTGATCGCGGCGTGTGTTGTTGTTTGTGTGTGTGTTGTTTTTGATAAAAAGAAGTTGTATGTTGTTTTGTTACCAAAAAAATAATAAACACAAGAATGCAAAAGAAAAGTTATATATGGCTGTACAGATGTTGCCGCACATTGTCTACATCAACCTCGACCGCCGCACCGATCGGCGGAACTACATGGAGCAGTGGTTGGCCGAATTCGGCATGTCGCATGCAGAACGGTTTCCAGCAATCGAACACGCGTATGGCTTGTACGGCTGCGGCCTCAGTCACTTAGCTGTACTGAAACGAGCACGGGACGAACACTGGGAACACGTCCTCGTGTTGGAGGACGACGTCATGTTCCGCCCCGAACTCTGCGGGACGGCGGAAAAATTTCAGGAAAAAATCGAAGAAATTTTCCGTGAGACGGGCTGGAACGTTTTCATGTTGGACATGAATTTAGTGAAAACGTTTCCGAGGCCTGGAACGGGGGAGCTCCTCTCGTCGTCGGATGGCAAACAATTGCCGGAATCGATGGTCCGCGTGAAATTCGCCCACTGCGCGGGCGCGTACATCGTCAAGTCGCACTACTACGACGCCTTGATTGAGTTGTACGAGTGGGCGTTGCCGCAGCTGTTGGCGACGCAGATGCACTGGGTATACGCGAATGACGCCGTGTGGACACGGTTGCAAGAGAGGGACCAGTGGTGGGGATTCCGCGAACAGTTTTGCATCCAGACGGGGGGCTACAGCGACACGAAAAACATGGTCACGGGGGTGGGTGGAAGCATCCCGAAACAAATTTGACAGTTTTTATAATCCAGAAATGGGCGGAGGAAAACGCCGTTGAAAGACGTTCGGAAAACTTCGCAGAAGTGGCCACAAGCCACGAACTGTCAGCCGTGATGGGTTTGTATAAAAAATATGGTGAAAAAAATAGCTTAGACACGGAGAAAAGTCTTTGCCAAAGCACTCCCAACAAAATCGCCATAGAGATTATGAATTCAATTGGTTTCTTTGGTTTTGTTTGCCGGTGACCGAAAAGCATGTCTGCGGGTGTTTCTTTGGACCTACTCAACAGGGTAAATTCACGGAGATTGGACGAATACGCAAAATTAAAAAGCGTTAAACCCCCCATCGATTCAACGGCTACAACTGCTTCCGATCAGAAAAAAGAAGCAAAAATTTATAAAAAAGCCTTGGAATATGTTAAAAGTGCAACCTCATCTGCAGCGGCCCAAAATACATTGCTTTCCAAAATAAAACCGGATAGTGATACAACGAGTGGCGGAAGAAAAACCCGGCGGCGTCATAGTGGCTCTCGCTGCCGTAGTGGCTCTCGCTGCCGTAGTGGCTCTCGCTGCCGCAGTGCCTCTCGCCGTTTACGTCGGAGGACCTGCCGAAAAAGGTCTGGCCGGCGATAGGACCTTTTTTCCCAATAGAGCACCACACAAAATCTTTGTCCAATATATATCCTATTTTGTGTGCTGCGTTCTTTTTTCCACGTTCATTCGGCGATCGATCCCATGGAAAGCAAACAACCGAAGTTTTTACAGTTGAGAAGTACACCTTCTCGACTCTATGACCAGTATTACCAAGTTCTAATAAACAAACTGGCAAAAACAATATACGACAAATATGAACAAAAAATGATCAGACAGGATGAAGAACCCAGACCGACTCCACTACAAGTTCTACTATCAAGTCCAGGGCGAACTCTATCAAGACCACGGCAACATCTACCAATTCCACAGCGATCTCTGCCAAGAGAAGGGGTAAGTGATCAACCTATGCAACCAGTTGAACTCGAGGCGGCTGCCATGACTGCACCGCGAAATTTGGAAGAAATACTGGGACAAATAGTGGATAAAGACGAAGATTTGCAAAACAAATTCCGGGATGCCGAGGCGGAAGCGCCTGCCGCCGCTGCGGCTGCGGTGGCACCAGTGGCACGCCAAAGTATGTACCAGCGACTCAAACAAGAGGCAATCCGGGCGGCAGTAAAAATGATCCGGAACAACGGGCGTACTTCGCGTTCTGCAGAACCTGCCGGTATTCCAATGAAACCCTTAACTCCCAAGAGAGGAGGTCGACGACGCACCATCCGTGGTGGCCGCCGCCACCGTCGCCGCAACAACAAGTCTTGCCGCCGCCGTCGCTGAAGTGCACGGCAAAACAGAAAAGTTTTACATGGTGCCGGAACCGGATGGAGAGGCCATCGCGTCGACGGCGGTGAGCTGGTCCATTTGGTTCAGCGCGTTAAACATGGCGGTTTCATCGTCGAGGCCACTGAGCAAGTAATCGCTCTTTCCGCGCTGTTCGTTTTTCTTGATTTGTTTGTAAACGTTGTCAATTTTGTCGAGAACGTTTGCCAAAATCTCCTTGTTGGCTACAATTTCAAATTCCGCCGCAGAGGTAGAGGCGGAAGCCGACGACGTTCCGTATTCGGTCAGTAGCTCCACCGCCATGTACATGACGTAGCGCCGTTTTTTCGCCACCGACGTGGTGTACTTCACGCAGAAAATGGACAGCAAACTCGCCATGACGCGGCCGACGAAGGCATCTCCGCGGGCTTCGCAGGATTCGACGAGGGCGTCCCAAAGCATCCAGACGATGTCGCCCTTGTGTTTGCGGTCGTCCACGTAGTCGCGGGCCACGCACACGACCGGTTGTTTGCGCCGTTTGCAGATGACGTCGAACTCGACCATCCATTCGATCCAGTAGCAGCACATGGTCATGTTTTTGCAGGCCAGCTGGTAGGCAAACTCGTTGACGGCAATAAACAGTTCCTTGGGATCTTTGGGGCGGAAGGCGGAGCAGGCGTATTCCGACGACGGCGCCTTGATGCGGTCGTTGATGAGCGTGATATCGAATTCTTCCTGGCGGTGAATTTTCACGGGTTCAAAACTGGGTTTTTTGTTGGAGAGGGCCAAGTTGCAGATGACTTCGGCGAAGAGTTTGCGCACGGGCGCGTGGTTCCGCAACTGGAGTTCTTGTTGGAACTGGCCTTCGCTGACGATGTTCTTGAAGATGGTGAATCGGGCGTCGACGTAAATGGCCATCTTGGGGTTGCCCAAATGGATGTGCTTGGACATGAAGTGGAATATGTTTTCCCAAGCGTCGAGGAAATGGCCGGCACAGACCAATTCGGCGCACCAGTAGCACGACTGTTCGACGTGTCCCTGGATCATGTGTTTTAACATTTGCGCGCGCACTTCGGTCTTTTTGTAGTTGGAAAACGTGACGCCGCGGAAGTCGTTGGCGGAGCGCATGTCGTCGATAAAGACGTGGGCGCGACCCCCAAGAGAGGGGGAAGACAAAGTGGAAGCAGCAGAAGCAGAAGCAGAAGCACTTGACATGGCGACCCAGAACCGGTTATACACTGGAAGACAACAAACTTTATATGGTCGCAGAGCAATGTAAAAAAAAGTAGAGAGAATCGGTGGATCTCACAGGCGCACGACCACTTCCTCGACGCTTGGGAAAATACATGGAGTCTATGACCAGAAAAAGTATCTATACACAGTATATTTAGAGATACATTACGTGTCCTTTTTTCCCCGGTTTTTGTGTTAGATTTTTGAAAAGAGCCGTTACTGTTGCAAACATACCATGCCCAGGTGTCCGCGCGGTACAGAATACGATCCCAACCTGAAAAAGTGCGTAACGAGTCCGCAGGTGGATGAAGTGGCCGAAGGAAAAGTGGACTTTTGGGGAAATCCGATCGATACTCCCATTCCATCGGCATCCAAAAGTCCTGATGTGGTAGCGCAAGGCAAGGTGGATTTCTGGGGGAACCCGATCGACACCCGGCCGCGGTCGGCGACGCCGGAGGCCGTGACCGCGCAGCAGTCGGCACCGCGCCCGCCGCCACCCATTTCCATCCGTCCTCCGTACGTGTCGCCGCGGAATTCCGCGGTCTACGCAACCGCCGTGCAAATGCCTCCGACGGTGCGCCCGCTTCCGCCACCACCACCGCTGCCGCCGAAGCAAAAAACGCGCAGTCGCCGCAGCAACCAAATTCACGCCCAACTCAACCAGCGGCTGCAAACCATCCGCAACCGTGCCTCCAGGAGTTTGGCAAATGTGGGGTTGCAGTACAAAACCGCGGTGCAGTCCCTCAAACGGCTGTCGAAGAAGGACACCACCGACGCCAAACAGTTGGCAGCGGCGACCCGGAAGATTCGAACCCCTCTCTTGAAGCAGATCAAACGCCAAGCGAAACGGGTGGTAGAGCAGGCACGATTCAACACAGGCCGTGCTATCGAACAGGCGAAAATAGAAATCAAACGTCGGGCAAAAGAAAACAAAGCGAAGCGTCAGGAACGACGGCGCCGTCACCTTTTGGAGCAGGCGAGATTGGAAGCGGAAGAACGAGTCATGCGACGACGCTAACCCAATTGCAACCATTATTTCATGTTATTCCCATACGCCTCTCACTTGCGAATTACATGAAACCGGGGCAGCCGCCCGACGTACCGACACATATTAATTGCAGACCGGTGCGTTATTTCAAAATCTTTTCTTCTTTTTGCGTCCAAATATGGAAATTTTGCTGCACAACCCTGCCAAGGCCGACGTATTCACGGCGCTGTTTCAGCACATGAAGCTGTTCACGGAGCAAATCACGCTGGTGTGCCAAGAAGATCAGGTGTATATGCAGTGCGTGGACAATTCCAACGTGTCCATTGTCGAGTTCTTTCTGCCGGCCGATTGGTTTGACCGATACAGCAACACGACGGGAGAGCACATCCGCATCGGTCTGAACGCGACGTACTTGCACCGCATTTTGTCGTCCCGCAACAAGGGGCAGCAGATGCACATGGTCTATTCCACAGAGGACAACGACCGCCTCATGGTCCATTTGACGTCCTGTGCGGACAGTCTGGCCGCCGCCGCCGTGGACGACGACTCCACCACGGCACCCCCGACGGCGACAAAAACCAAGTCCAAAAAGAAGGGCGAAGCCGCTGCTGCTACCGCTGCTGCTGCTGCCGCTACCGCTACCGCTTCGGTCTCGGGGGCCGGCAATGCATCTTTCGACATGCATTTCGAGTTGCCGTTGATCGATATCAGCGAAGAACAAATGAGCATTCCGCCGTTCGAGTACGCCGCCGAAATTCAGATGCGTTCGGTCCAATTTTCGGAAATTATTACCAAACTGAAAATGTTTGGCGATACGGTCGATATCACCTGCAGTGAGGAGCGCATCATTTTGACGTCGACCAGCCACGACCAAGGCAAAATGTTTGTGGAGATTTTCATGGACGACTTGGTGGAGTTCGCCATCGAGGAAGGTGCCACCTTGGAGCTCTCCTTTAGCCTCACCTACCTGAAAAACATGTGTTCTTACCAGAAGTTGTCGTCGGCTGTCCTCCTCAAATTCAGTGAAGAACGTCCCCTGCAAATGACCTATCCTCTGGACGAAGATCCCGCCGGCAACGGTGCACGCATGGTGTTTTATTTGGCTCCCAAATTCAACGACTCTTGAAGAGACGGGGACGACCTTTCTGCATATTTTTTTTTGTTCTGCAGTAAGCATATAGTTTGTTTTTTTACTTCCCCCCCCCCCCTTCTCCTCACACCAACCCACAATGAAACGTCCGCACCGCGCGAACGACGGCTACTATTACATAAAGGGCCAAAAATTCAAGGAATTGTTCGGTTCCCGCGAGCAGGTGTGGAACGGCACCGCGTACAAAACCGCGGGGGAACTGGTTCGCAGCCAACTGATGATGAACAAATGGGGTCGCATTGTCAGCAAGGACAAGTTCCTCAGTTCCAAAAAAGAAAATCGTTTGTTGAAGTACGGATACGGCAGCCGAAAGGGCAAATTCGGTTATGTGTTGACCAAAAAGCACAAACGTGGAAACAAGCGGCGGTCCATGCGGCGACGCAACCGCATCGGCGGTGGTGAATTATCCGCCCATGCAAATGAAAATGAAAATGATAAAGAAGAAGACAGCTCCACTAACGTGGGCCTGTGAAAAAAAAACACGCCCATCCAACGAGAGGTCACGGCTGTCCTCCATAATTAAATCGTCCAACACCGATTTACTTATGCATTTGGGTCTTTCTCCTCTCGTTTTACAGACACACCCCCTGCGATGAACGTCCTGACACCCTTGAAGTCCGTGCTCATGGATCACGTCCGCTTGGTGTTGATGACGCGCATACAGCACAGGCAGCAGCAACAGGAAGCACCGCAGGCAGAGGGCGCGTTTGCGGTATCGTTTTTCCATTCGGAGTTGTTTCCTCTCCTCTTGGCGTTGGCTGCGGTGGCGGTGCTGTCGATGGTCCTGGAAGCGTGGTACGCGTCGGCCACGGTGGGTCCGCTGACCGTCGCCTCCGTGGCGGATTCCCTCCGCGCATGTGTCTTCCGCAGAAACCAAATCACCATCGAGGGTCGTCACGTCACCGTCGTCGACACGTTTTCCACGCGCGTGCAAATCAGCACCACGTTTTCGCAGCGGTTCCGCGCGGTGATGCACCACTTGGTGTGCAACTTGTCGGAGCTGCGGGATGTGTACGAAATCAAGGAAATTATCAACGTGTTGTCCCATGAAAACGGCAACAAAACCATGTTCACGGTCGCCCAACGTGGCCGCATCGTATTGGACAAAGAGAGGTCGATTTATTGTACGGTGACGGAGTTGTTGGATCAAGATTCCAGCGAAAAGAACAGCGTGAAATCCCACTCGCGACCGGAGATACGCATGTACCGGTTCGCCATCACCGTGTTTTCGTTTCACTGCAACGTGGCAGAATTGCAGGCCTTCGTCGAGAGTTTGCAGGTGAAGTACACCTCTCATCTGGAGTCCCTGCGCAAACACAAATTGTTTGTGTACACCCTGAAGAACGTGCAGGCGTGCGACGAAGACGACACCGAGTCCGCCAATGCCTGGTACGAAACGCCGCACGAAACCATGAAATCCTTCGACAATCTCTTTTTCGAGGAAAAGCCAGCAGTATTGAAAAAAATCGACTTTTTTGTCAACAACAAGGAGTGGTACCGTGCGAATGGCGTGCCGTACACGTTGGGCATCGCGTTGTTTGGGGCCCCTGGGACCGGCAAAACCAGTTTTATCAAGGCGTTGGCGTCGCGTTTGGGGCGGCACATCGTGTCCATTTCATTGGCCAGCATCGTCACGCGGAAACAGTTGCACGATGTCTTCCACACGACGCGTTACACGGAAAACGAAAAAGAAGTGCTCGGATTTGACCGGAAAATCATAGTGTTCGAAGACATTGATTGCGTGGGCGACGTGGTGTTGAAACGCAAAGAAGTGCGCAAGGACGGCACCTTGGAAAGAGAGGACGATGAAGAGGAAGAGGACGCACCTTCTGTGGCGTTGGCGGGGGCGACCAACTCCGGTGGCGACTTGAAACAGTTGGCCCAAATGCTGGTGTCATCGTCCAGTGGCAAGGGCGCTGGCTGCCGCCGTGACGCGTCCATGAGCAGCACGGCCAACGAAAAGATCGCGCTCGATGATTTGTTGAATCTGCTGGACGGCATATGCGAACACACCGGGCGCATCATGATCCTCTCGACGAACCATTTTCACAAACTGGATCCGGCGTTGGTGCGTCCGGGACGCGTCGACATCGCGCTGCATTTGGACAACTGCAGCCGATCCACCCTCGCCGAAATGTACCAGCACTACTACAAAGAGCCCCTTCCAGAGACGGTGTGGGACGAGTTGCCGGACCGCACGTGGTCGCCGGCGGAAGTCATGAATGCCTACGTCTCCCACCACGACAACCCGTCGGCGTTCTTGGCAAAAATCACCAGGCGAAAACCCGACAGCCCATGATCTTGTAAGATGTGATCGCTGAACAAGTGGACGTAAACCCACGATTTGAAGATGTGTTCTATTTATTTTCCTGTATGTTGCCGTGTCAATGTCTCCATTGTACTTGGTTGGTTGCTGTAAATGGAAAATAAATAAAAAGAATTCAAAACCCAACAAACCCCTTGCAGGCACCCTTTAAATGCACAAGAAATCAAGCACAAACACAAGTTAAATGCAGGGGTGTAAGAGGGGGCGGCAGCCCCCCCTCTCCTTTAAAAAGCAGGGGTGTAAGAGGGGCAAGGTGCCGAAGGCACCGATCACTTCGGCGCCTTAGGGCGGCATCCCCCTCCTCCTTTAAAAAGCAGGGGTGTAAGAGGGGCAAGGTGCCGAAGGCACCGATCACTTCGGCCAAGACAGCCCTTCGGGCTGTCGAGCGGTTCGGCACCCTCCGGGTGCCTTTACGCCGAAGGCGCCTTAGGGCGGCAGCCCCCTCTAAGGTAGCCCCCTCTAAGGTAGCCCCCTCTAAAAGAGCCCAAATCCACCCAAGATGGAGTTGGCCGGTGCGGGGCCGTAGTCGGAAACGGCCGGTCCGGCACCCCCGCCCCCACCGCCACGCATCATGGTGTCGTAGCTGGTTTTGGGCTTGGATTGCACGGCGGGCGCTGGAGGAAACAGGCCCGGCAGGGACTCATCTAAATAATCGGATTGGCTCGCTGTGTGTCCCGCACCGCCATCGTGGATGCGTACGCGGCCTTTCACGCCTTTCTTTTTGTCGTTGGCGGAGGTGCCGTTCCAGAGGTCGAGGAGGCGCTCATACAAAATGTTGACTTTGATGCCCATTTTTGTCTGCATGCTCAGCACAATAACCAAAAACCCAATGACGACGTTGGTCAACGCCAAGTGCTCGTAGTTGTACCCGCTGTAGGTGGGGACGTAGGTCACGATCCGGTGAATCATGATGACGCCCACAAACATGACCACGGTCTGCAGCACGATCTCCACAAGCAGTTCCAGCGACGATTTGTCGAGGTCGGCCTCGGGCACGAACCGCTGGATGAGTTTGTTGAGAACGAGGACGGGAACGAGGGCCAGCAGAGCGTACTGGGCCACGTTGAGGATTTCGCCGTTGGCTTCGGGCGCGGTGTTGAAGACGTGGGCAAAGAAGGTGCTTTGGCGCGATTCGTGGGCGCCACCGAAAAAAGAATTGCCGTCCATGGTCTGGTTGGTTTGTTGGAAAGAGAGAGAGGTGGTGCTTATCACGCAATTCGGCGAAAAGGGGTGGGGTCGCGTTTTTTATAACTTACCTGCATAATTTTTGCACAAAAGCCACATAAACCGGTGCGGTTGACCCCACAGAAGGAACTCATCCATTCGCATTTATCTGTCTGCGTTGTCCGGTTTTGCATGTCTACCCCAGTCCACGAGGAAGAACAATACCTGCAACTGATCCGCGATGTGTTGGCCCACGGAAGCTTGGAGAGAGGGCGAAACGGCGACACGTTGTCGCAGTTCGGTGCCATGATGCGTTTTTCGCTAAAGGACGGGGCGTTGCCTCTCTTGACCACGAAACAGGTGGCCTGGAAAACGTGTTTCAAAGAGTTGATGTGGTTCGTGGGAGGGTGCACGGACAACCGTATACTGAAGGAGCAGGGGGTACACATCTGGGACGCGAACGGAACGCGCGAGTTCTTGGATGCCCGCGGGCTGCAGTCCCACCGAGAGGACGAATTGGGCCCGATCTATGGCTACCAGTGGCGGCATTTCAACCGACCATACAACCCCGAAGCGTCTGCTGCGTCGGGACCCATCGACGGGTGGCACAACGAAACGTGGGTGAGTGGCGGAGAGGGCCTTGGCGGAGACCCCGTTTCCTCTACAGCCGCTGCGAAAACGACGTATCCGGACCAGCTGCAACAGATTATCAATGCGCTCAGGGATCCCGTGGAGAGGACGAGTCGCCGATTGATATTGACGGCGTGGAACCCCAACCAGCTGGACCAGATGGCCCTGCCGCCGTGCCACGTGTTGGCGCAGTTTCGGGTGCGCAATGGCAACCAGTTGTCGTGTGCACTTTATCAACGCAGCGGGGACATCGGGTTGGGCGTCCCCTTCAACATCGCCTCGTACAGTTTTTTGACGCATTTGTTGGCAGCGCACTGCGGGTTGGAGGCGGACGAGTTCGTGCATTTTTTAGGCGATGCACACATCTATGTGGAGCACGTCGAAGCATTGAAAGAACAAGTGGAGAGGACACCGTTGCCGTTTCC
>JACCEA012552247.1_pt1 | contig 19980 bp, 19 predicted proteins | sample 7449851 | NCBI WGS metagenome assembly JACCEA01 (sample SAMN15323453, study PRJNA562643) | freshwater metagenome | isolation source: river surface water | place: USA:Blue River Watershed | collected 2017-08-18
CCCGTCCATTCCGCAAAAGCCTTAGAGAAATCTAAGGCTTTTTTGGTTTAAGATATTTTCTCTATTTCCCTCGCCAGCTCCCAATCTTTCTCTGTCACCACATCACCTGCATCATGAGTGCTCAGAAATAATTCTACAGTATTATACGTATTGTGAATCGTTGGATGATGATTTAATCGCTCAGCCAGTAATGAAATCTTATTGATGAATTCAATAGCCGATAAAAAGTCTTTGAATACAATTTTAGTATAAAGCTTGTTGTTTGATTCTTTGAATTCGATCATGATTTGCTTTATTAAACACCAAATTGACGTAAATGGTGATCTATATGTTTATATAATAGATTATTCCACTGTACTGAGTTTAGCTTACCTAAAGCAGCTTGCTCTTTACCTTCAAAATAATCAGCACCTAGTTTTTCGATTTTTTCGATGTATGATATGATGCGTGATTTTTCTCTTTCAAAATCTCTGCGGTCAACAATCATAAATGCTGGTGCAGTAGGTAAGTTGTGTTTATAAGGCACTTCGTTTACCATGGTTTGTTTGAAGAAAAGACGCATGATTAATTTCATCGCAGCATTTGGTCCGTCGTTACGTTCACCTAATGCTTGTTCATAAGGCACACATATATGTGCGAGCATTTGATCAACATTCATTTTGCCCCAACGACGTTGAGACATTGGTGTAAGTTGATTGATTCTATGAATTAAATCTTTAGTGGTTGATGACTCGAATATATTTGGTAATGCCATTTAGTATCTTGTTTATTCAGGCAATTTAAGAAATTATTAATTCGAAGAGTAATGATTTTTATTTTCTGATGCTTGGTCTTGTTCGTATTTATAATGCTCCCAAATTTCTAAGATTTTTGCATCGATAAATTCAGCGTTTTCGGCATAAAATTTATCAAACAGAGTTGAGTTAACCTCAAATTCTGAGTTCTCTCGCTTCAGCAATGACCTTACATACGATTTTAGTGAAAACATAAATAAATTTAGTTAAACTGAAATTTATTTACAAATACTAAATATATTATAGTTTAAGTAAATAATATTTAGCTGTACTAAATCTAATTTAGTACACATGAAAAACACTATTGGTGAACGTATTAGAAAATGCAGGGTAAATAAGGGCTTAAGTCAAGATTACGTCGCTAATGAATTAAGTTTATCTACCTCAGCTTATTCAAACATTGAGACAGACAAAACCGAATTGACTGTTAACAGATTAATTAAAATTGCAGAAATTTTAGAAGTTAGTGTTAATGAATTGATGGGGACGGAAGACTTTGTAAAAAATTATACAACTTCAGAAGCAAGTGTGAACAATATTCTTGAAGCTGAAATGAAACAGCTAAAGTTGCAGATGAAAGAAATGCAAAATACACTTCAAGAAATTCAAAAAAAGAATAATAAGAAAAAGTAATTACGATAATAATTTTTGACGCAACAAGAATTCTAATTGTTCATTCGCTCTAATCAAACTTTTCATTAATTCTTTGTTCTCTTGTCTTAAAGAAAAAATCTCATAAGCATTATTAATGATTACTCGCATTTGTTGCTCATCCCAAGGCTTAGTAATGTACTGATAAATTTTACCCTTATTAATCGCATCAATCACAGCTTGAATATCTGCATAACCTGTCAATAACATTCTGATAGGTTCTGGATGTTCATCAATAATACTTGATAAAAACTCAACTCCTGTCATGCCAGGCATTCTTTGGTCAGTAATAATTATCTCAAAACTTTGCGTTTTAAGTATTTCTATAGCTGCAATACCAGAAATTGCTGTGGTAACCTCATATTCTCTACGAAAAGCAGCCTTAAATGAATTCAGGTTATTCTCTTCGTCGTCGATGTATAATATTTTGATTCGCGAATCAGACATGTTCGAAATATTATTTTATTGATAGATGAATTATCTATTTTTTACTAAAAATAACGATTTTTTTTCATAAATATCGAATTTTTATTTTGATATTTAATACTTGTTAGAACAATAATTAGATTTTAAAATTCGAATGCTCAATAAAACTAAACAAGCAACAAACAACAACCAACACTTTTTACCAGTTTTTTTCGATTTAAAAAATAGTTCTGATCAGCACAAATTACAACAGTTACTTGACAACAATCATCACATTTTATTATGTGACGAAATTGAAAGTCAAGTGAAGGAGCTAATTAAAATTAGACATCCGCAATTACAATTAAGTTCATCAGATTATGAGACTGAAATTGTAAAGTATTTTAATGCTGAAACGAAAGACGCATATGGTAAATGGGTTTATTACTCTTGGAGTAATAAAGTGGTGCACATTTTAGATGAAGAAGAATTTGTAGAACTTAGAACTTCTAGAAATTTATACAAGATAACTCCAGAAGAGCGTAGCATTCTGCGAACCAAAACAATTGGTGTGATAGGCCTTTCTGTAGGGCAAATGATTGCATTGACCATTGCCATGGAAAGAGTGGCTGGAGAAATTCGAATGGCTGATTTCGATTTACTAGAGCTAAGTAATATGAATCGAATTAGAACTGTAGTATCTAATATCGGCTTATCAAAAACAATTATAGCTGCGAGAGAGATTGCAGAGATGGATCCATATATAAAAGTTAAAATATTTTCAGAAGGTATTACTGAAGAAAATATTGATGAATTTTTGATAGGTGATAAAAAAATTGATTTGTTAGTTGAAGAGTGCGACGGATTAGATATTAAAATATTATCGAGAATTAAAGCTAGAGAATACAAGATACCAGTGGTAATGGATACGAATGATAGAGGTATGTTAGATATTGAAAGATTTGATATTACAGATAATATGCCTTTATTGCATGGCTTAATACCCGAAGGCATGACAGATTTAAAATCGTTAAGAAATTTAAGTAATCAAGAAAAAGTTCCATTGTTAGGGGCAATGGTTGGCATTGATAAAATTTCATCACGTATGAAAATGTCTTTAACTGAAATGGGTAAAAGTATTTCAACATGGCCACAATTAGCATCTTCGGTAGTATTAGGTGGGGCAATGGTTACAGATGTAGCGAGAAGAATTTTATTAGGTGAATTGAAAACGTCAGGAAGATATTATATAGATTTTGAAGAGCTAATTAAATAATTGCAGAGATGATAAAAATCAGAGCATTTCGAGCAGTTGATGATTATGATGCTTGTATGAAATTCATAGAAGGTCATCGTCGTTTATTAGAAATTCATTTCGGTGTTGCTAAAGTAACATCCACTAATATTGACTGGGTATATAGTGAAAACACTATAGTGATAATTGTTGAAGATGAAACTGGCGAGAAAGTTTACGGTGGTGCAAGAGTTCAAATGGTTGATGGTAAAGTTCAATTACCAATAGAGCATGCACTAGGACATTACGATCCGAAAGTTTATGAATATGTTATAGAAGGATGTGCTGAAATTTGTGGCATGTGGAACTCTATGGAAGTTGCAGGCATGGGCATTGGGAGTTTAATTCTTTGTAGAGTTTGTGTATCTGTCGTAAATCAATTACCTATCAATAAAATTTTTGTCTTATGCGCGCCAGTCACAACAAGAATGGGCAAAAGAGTGGGAGCAGTAGTTGAAGAAAATTTGGGTGACAAAGGTATTTTCTTTTACCCTAAAGACGATTTCGTAGCAACTGCGATGGCTATTCACGATTGTGATACTTTATCTCATGCTGAAGAAATAGAACGTGCAAATATCTTCGAATTACGTGAACATCCGAATCAAATAAAAAATGAAAAAGGACCTAAAGGTGAATTTCAAGTTGAATATCAATTATTAATCCCCAATAATCAGTATCTTAAATCCAAAATTTAATATCAGATATGCGATTGATGAAGTTGTGCTTGTTTGTTCTAGCTTTTCTATTGTGTAACAATACGAGTAGGGCAGATGAATTAATAATATTTAATGATGATACAAAAACTTTGAATGTTGGTTCAAAGGTCGGAATTTTTAGTGATGCCACTAATTCATTGTCGTTAAGTGATGTATTGAAATTAAATAAGTTCAATTACAAAAATGAAAACACACCTAACCTTGCAATAAGTAGAAGTACACATTGGGTTAAAGTTCAAGTACAAAATAAATCAAACATTAAAAAATTAGTACTTGAATTAGAATACCCGATTATCGATGAGATTGTATTTTATTCTAAAAATAAAACTGGCACATACGATTCAGTATTGTCTGGTGAAATAAGAAAGTATTCGGCACGACAAATTGATAATCAAAATTATTTATTCTATCTCAATTTCGAGAAAGACGAAGTGCGAGAGTTTTATCTAAAAGTACGAAGTGGTGAACAAGTACAGCTCCCATTATTACTCGGTACTCAAAAAGAAATTTTCGAAGAATTAATCGTTAAAGATTTAGTGTTCGGCTTATACCTAGGTATCATCCTAGTGATGGCCATATACAATCTGTTTATATACATAACTGTTAGAGATAGAAGTTATTTGTATTATGTGTCGTATATCGTATTCGTCGGACTTACACAAGTTGTATTACAAGGTTATGGCTTTAAGTATTTATGGCCTAACTCAGTTTGGATGGTGCTGCAGAGTACGTTTTTAGTGCCGGTATTGAATGGCTGGACAGCCATATTATTCGTAAAGAATTTTTTAAATACAAAAGAGAATTACAAGCGTGGCGATACTATTTTAAATGTCATCTTCTTCTTTTATACGATTTGTTTAATACTAAGTTTATTAGAAGAGTTTTATTGGGCTCAAAACTTAGTGCAAGTTACAGCGATGGTTGGATCGGTATTAACAATACATATCGCATATGCAATTGGTAGAAGAGGGTATAGACCTGCAATTTATTTCTTAATAGCATGGAGTATTTTTTTAATCTCTATCGTTGTTTTCGTTTTAAGAAACTTCAATATTTTACCGTATAACGATTTAACTTATTATGCTTTACAAATAGGATCTGCTACAGAGGTGACTTTGCTATCATTTGCTCTAGCTGATAAGATTAATATTTATAGAAAAGAAAAAGAAGCATCACAAGCTGAAGCTTTAAGAGTTTCTTTAGAAAATGAGAAAATAATTAAAGAGCAAAACATACTCTTAGAGGTAAAGGTTGAAGAGAGAACCAGAGAGTTGAATCAGTCGAATATTGATTTGAATAATGCATTAGATGATTTAAAAAATGCACAAACTAAATTAGTAGATGCTGAGAAGATGGCCTCTCTAGGTCAGTTAACTGCAGGTATTGCGCATGAGATTAACAATCCGATAAACTTCGTAAGCTCTAACATCAGACCATTAAGAAGAGACATAGATGATATCATTGATTTATTAAATAAGATCGAAAATATAATTCAAGAAAAATCATTAGAAAATGAATTTGAAGAAGCTAAGAAATTCAAAAAAGAAATTGACTATGATTATTTGATACATGAGATAGATGTATTGTTGAAAGGTATGTCTGATGGTGCGGGTAGAACAGTTGAAATTGTAAAAGGCTTGAAGAGTTTCTCGAGATTAGATGAATCTGATTTGAAATTTGCGAATGTAAACGAGGGACTAGATTCTACGATTATTATTTTGAATAGTACTTTCAAAGGAAAGGTTGCAGTGGTAAAAGAGTTTGGTGATATACCAGAGATTGAATGCTTTGCCGGTAAATTGAATCAAGTATTCATGAACATCATTAACAATGCTGCTCAAGCTGTAATTACTTCACATGAGAATGATAATGATGGCAAAGTGATTATTAAAACATATAGTGAAAACGATTTTGTTAAAATAAGTATTTCAGATAATGGTACTGGTATGCCTGAAGAAGTGAAGCAGAAAATATTTGAACCATTCTTTACTACTAAAAAGGCTGGTGAAGGAACAGGTTTAGGTTTGTCTATTGTGTATAGTATTATTGAGTTACATAAAGGTACAATCGAAGTAAATTCTGAATTAGGAAAAGGTACAGAGTTTTTAATTACATTACCAATTAATCAATAGTATGTCTATAGAAAAGATTAGGGTTTTATATATTGATGACGAGGTAAATAACTTACAATCGTTTAAAGCATTATTTAGAAAAGAGTACGACATATTCATCGCTGAATCGGGAGCAGAGGCAAAAAAAATATTAGATGTTGAATCGGTACATGTAATTATTTCTGACCAAAGAATGCCTGGTATGACTGGTGTTGAATTCTTTGAATCAATATTAGAAAAGCACCCACATCCGATCAGAATTTTATTGACAGGCTATACTGATATTCAAGCTGTAGTTGAAGCAATTAATAGAGGTCAGATTTATAGATTTATTGATAAACCTTGGGACCCACAGGCATTATCTGTTGCGATTAAAAACGCTTACGATATTTTTCATACCCGATTATTATTACGCGAGCAAAATGTGCAATTAAAAAAAGCATATGATGAGCTCGATAAATTTATTTATAGCGCATCTCATGATTTACGAGCACCATTGGCATCAGTATTAGGTTTAGTAAAAGTTGCTCAATCTGATGATGTAAATAAAATGCCTGATTACATGCATATGATTGAGACTACTATTCACAAAATGGATGTGTTTGTTCAGAACGTAATTAAATACCATAGAAGTAATAGGCTTGATGTTGAGATTTCACATATTCAATTTGAGAAATTGATTAATGAGATTTTAGAGGACTTACATAACAATAAAATTGCTGAGAATTTCATTATTGAGAAAAAAATATCTGAGCCTGTATTTATTAGGTCTGATGAATCTAGAATTAGAATTATTTTAAGCAACATCATATTAAATTCAATGAAATTTTTTGATGAAGCTAAAACTGTTAGAAAATTAAATATAGAAATAGATTCTTCGCATGAAAAAACACTTATCGTTATTGAAGATAATGGTATTGGTGTTTCAGATGATTTACATGAAAAAATATTTGAAATGTTTTTCAGAGGCAATCATAAAAATGCCGGTTCAGGTGTTGGCTTATATGTAGCGAATGAAGCAGCGAAGAAAATTAAAGGTAGTATTAAATTAGAATCGACCCCCAATGTTGGAAGTCGATTCTTAATTGAAATTCCCAATTTAGTTTAAAGTAATATACCAGCGATTGTTGCCGATAAATAAGAAGCTAAAGTTCCACAAATTAAAGCTTTGAAACCTAGCTTTGCTAAATCTGCTCTTCTATTGGGTGCTAGTTCACCTATACCACCTACTTGAATTGCTATTGAACTAAAGTTGGCAAAGCCACACAATGCAAAGCTTACAATTACTATAGATTTTGTTGACAATAATCCTTTAGCAATCATTGGTGATAAATCTGAGTATGCTACAAATTCATTGATTACTAATTTAGTTCCCATCAATGCTCCAACAGCATGAGTGTCTTGTGAAGGCACACCCATTGCCCAAGCAAATATTGAAAAGATAGATCCCAAAATTTCTTTTAAACTTAGTTCTTTCAATGAGATACCAATCATGGTTAAATCCATGCTTGTATTCCAATATAACCATCTACCTGCCCAACCTAAGCCAGCATCTACCATGGCAATTAATGCTATAAAACCTAGAAGCATAGCAATAACATTTAAAGAGATTCTCATACCATCACCTGCTCCATGTGAAATGGCATCCATCAAATTAGCATGTGCTTTTTTGATTTCTAATTTCACTTTCCCTTTTGTTTCTGATTCTTCTGTTTCTGGGTAAACTATTTTTGAGATTACTAAGGCACCTGGCGCTGCCATTATACTTGCTGCAATTAAATATTCAGCAGGCACTCCCATTGAAATATATACTGCCATTACACCACCAGCGATACAAGCCATACTACCCGCCATACTCGCTAATAATTCTGACATAGTCATTCCGCTGATATAAGGCTTAATCATAATTTGCGCCTCTACCTGTCCGACAAATGCCGAACCCACATTCGATAATGCCTCTGATCCACTCACTCCCATTAACCAATGCACTGCTCTTGCAAATACTGCAACTATACGCTGCATTAATCCGATGTGATAAGCTATACTTACTAATACCGACACAAAAATTATGGTAGGTATGATTTTGAAGAAAAATATAAATGCATTACTGATACCAAATACCGGTGCAAGTATACTTGAGTTTACTAAAGGTCCGAATACAAAATCAGCACCTTTATTAGAGAAGTCTAATATTTTAGTAATAAAATACCCTAATTGTCCGAAGATCGATTGACCTATCGGCGTTTTAAGAATAAATACTGCTAGTATTAATTGTATTAATAAACCAGTAAATACTAATCTATAGTTAATCGCTTTCTTATTGTTCGAAAGTATAAATGCTAATCCGAGTATTAGTACAATACCTATTAATCCGAAATATCTATCCATGTTTATTCTATAATTTCCTCTAATTTATCATTTATTTAAATATCTACTAATTAGAATATTCATATGGTGTTCTAAATGCCCAACAATTATGTACACAAGTGCTCTAGCACTTACAGTATTGTTGTTTGCACTTCCTACCATGTTTAATTGTTCTGTAGATAATGATTTTATCAATTCAATATTCGACATTCTTAGATATTGAAATTCATTCATAATAGAACTTATACTACGGGTATCTGCAAATGATTCATCTGCAAAAACATTCTCATCAAAGCCTGGTAAATTGCTTTTCTCAGATCTTATAATACTTAGAAGTCTGTATGCCATTATTCTCTCTGTATCGATACAATGAACTATCAAGGTTTTAATAGACCATTTATCGCTCGAGTATTTATATAATAACTCTTCTTCAGTTAAATGCCCAATTAAACTTTTCAATTTTTCAATTTGTGAGTTTAGTAATAATACAGGTTCATTAACTAGTTCAATATAGGTATTATAAAATTTAGCATACTCATCGATGCTTGGCTTAGATATGTTCATATTAAAACGATTTTAATTGAAAGTTTAAATTTCCTTTTGCTTGAATTATCACTTCCATTCTGTTATCAATAATTTGTACTCCGTAAGGTTCAAACTTTTCAATCTTCCCTTTTAAGCTAAACTTTTCAAATTTTAAATCATCGAGTGATTTCTGTGCGGTATTTTTAGCTCTTTCGAGTTCTGCCGACAATGGATACTTTAAACTGTTTTCTATTTGCTTTCTGAATGCTCCTTTGAATAACCATTCTGCTGTACCAACTAATACATCTTTACTTTTAATGTCAAAGTCGAAATCTTTAATGTACAAAGTTTGAGTTTTTTCATCGTATGCAGGAGTGCCAAATGCATACACAACACCTTTGAATTTTTTCTTAAATAACCCGTCTTTTACTATGCCATTTATGTCAAGCATCATCCCCAATTTATCGCCGTTATTATAAATATTTATATCGTTGATAGTAACAGTTTGCATCCCATTTTCAAAGGTGAATGTTTTGCCATTGAATTCTTTTTTAGCAATTTCTGTTGCATCATTAAAAGCTATAGATGCTCCTAAATATAAATTAAAAGTACTGTCTGATTTCTGTTGAGTTTGTAATTTAGGTAATGGCTTATACTCAATGTTTGTTGGTGCTGTGCCAGATTGTATTGATAAATCTGATCTCATGCCTAAATAAAACAACATTCGCTTACCATCGCTTTTGATGCTTGATATTGAAACTATTTCTGGTCTAATTTGCAAATAGCTTTTTATTACATCGCTTAAAATAATTGGCTTTTGAATTAATGTCCAGTATTGTTCAGCATATGGTTTTATTTTTACCAATCTAGAAATCTCTGAGTCTAGTTGATCGTTGATTTTTTTTATCTGTGTGTTAACTGCGCTTTCTATGATAGTGCCGATGGGTATTTTCACCGGACCTAATTCTAAATAGGGTCTTTCTTTCCATTGAAATGCTACTTCAGATTTTGTAATGATGTTCCAGTTTTGATCTACATTTATTTTAGAACTGATGTTCACATTGATTTTGAACAAAGCATCTTTCGATTGATCAATACCAACATTCTGATCAAACATGCTGAAGAAATCTTTTTTTAATCTTCCTTTTACATAAATTTCTAAAGGTGCAGTGATACTTATTTTATCTCCGCTACTGCTGATTTTAAAATTGCCAATCTTTGAGACCTTTAAAACTAAATTATCATTATTGTTGTTCTCGTATGAGTCGTCGTTATATAAAACACCATTAAACTGTTTATTTAACGACTGCTCTAAGTCTGCAATTTGAATACTTATAGGTAGATTGATATTTGATAATGGCCTAGCAACAAGCTTTGCTACGCCAGCAGCGGGTTTGGGGGCATCTACATTTTTCACTTTGCAGGCACTTAGTAAAAGAATTATAGTGCTGAAAATCAGTATTTTATTTCTCATTTTTAGATTGTAATATTTTGGTCAAATTTAATATCAATTCATTATTAAAGCTATAATTATTATCTTTAGTATTCTTTTCAAATGAAAATTAATTAATTATGAATACATCTTTACTTAACAAAAGCAAATTGTTAATCACAGCATTTATATGTTGTGCACATATTGGCTTCGCTCAAGAAGCTGAATATGTGAAGGAAAAAGGAACTGCTATGACTCGTGCAGTTATCAATTTCAAAGCAGTTGCATTAACCAACGCGCTTAACCAAACACCTAAGAAACCAATTGAATTAATTGGTAACAAAAAGGCTAGAGAGATAAAGGAAGTCATGCCTTCATTAGTAGGTCGTACAATTTTTGTAGACCCACATAAAGAGCAACCAAATGCAAATAAAACATTTGCACCTAATCCTTCTCCCTCACCAATTAATAACTTCAATGCATTAAATGATGATGCAAGATTTATTCCACCAGATGTTAATGGTGCTGTTGGTCCGAATCATTTAATGACTACTCTTAATTCACAAGTAAGAATTCAAGATAGACAAGGAAATACAATTAGTACGGTTAACCTTTCTACATTTTGGGCTGCAGTTGGTGGTTTAGGAACAGTTTATGATCCGAAGATTTTATATGATCATGTAGCAAATCGTTGGATGATTGTAACTTCTGCAAATCCACAATTAAATACTTCTTGTACTCTTTTGGGTGTTTCTCAAACATCAGACCCAACAGGAAATTGGAACTTATACAAAGTTGACGTTGACCCTTCAAACACTATGTGGGTTGACTATCCGAGTATTGGTTTTAATGATAAATGGATTGTAGTACAAATGAATTTATTTTCAATGCCTGGTTCATCTGCAACATCACACCAAATTTATGTTTGGGACAAAGCTGATGTTTATGCTAATGGTACAGGAGTATATACTTTATTTAACATTACAAACGAATCAACTGCTATTGTAGTTCCATCAATTCATTACGATAATTCAGTATCAAAAATGTTTGTGGTTAGAACTATCTCAGGTACAAATGGTGGTAGAGGTTCTATCGGCATGAGAACAATTACTGGTCCGACAGCTTCACCGTCATTATCAACTGAAACGGTAATTCAAGCTCCAGTGGGTGTTACTTGGGCAAGTTCAGGTAATAACAATGGTGACTTTGCACCTCAATTAGGTACTACCAATAGAGTAGCAACAAATGATCATAGAATGAGACATGTTGTTGTTAGAAATGGTAAAGTTTGGGCAGTTCATACTGTTTTCTTACCTGCGGGTACTCCAACAAGAAGTTCAGTGCAATACTGGCAGTTAGACACAACTGGTGCAGTTTTACAGAGAGGTAGAATTGACGATGCTACTGGTAAGAATTTTTATTCTTTCCCAAGTTTAGCAGTTAATAATAAGAACGATGTATTAATTGGTTATGCTAGTTTCGCTGCTGATAGATATCCTTCAGGATCTTACTCTTTTAGAAGAAACAATGATCCTATAAACACTTTCAGAGATGAGTATATTTTCAAATATGGAGAGAATACTTATTTCAAAAACTTCGGAAGTACAAGAAATCGTTGGGGAGATTATACTAATACAGTTGTTGACCCTACGAATGATTCAGTGTTCTGGACAATCCAAGAATATTCAGGCGCAACAGCTAACCAATGGGCAACATGGTGGGCAGCAGTTGACCCTGATGCACAAGTTGCTGATTTCTCTGCGAATAAAATTTATGCTTGTGTTAACGAGCCTATAACATTTACTAATATTTCTAACTTTACAGGTACAAATATTTCATGGACATTCGCTGGTGGTACTCCAGCTACATCTACTGATGCTAGTCCGAATGTTATATTCAGCGCACCTGGTAGATACAAAGTAACTCTAACTGTTGATGGCAAACTTCAACAAAAAGATGCTTATATCAACATAACAAATGCTCCAAATAAAATTATCAATAAAGGTGCTGGCACTCCGTGTGAAGGCAAGGCAATTGCTTTAACTGCAGCTCAAGCTGGCGCTAAATATTTATGGAACAATGGTGCGACTACTCGTACTATCAATGCAACTACAACAGGTATTTACTATTGCGAAATTACTTCTGCAAATGGTTTGTGCACTATAACTTCTGATACTGTTACATTGACTTTTACTGCTGGCCCTGCTGTAAGCTTTGCATCTCTAGCTTCTGTAACTAATACTACTCCTGCATTTGCTTTAACTGGCGGTGCACCTGCTGGTGGTACTTATACTGGTACTGGTGTTTCAAATGGTAGTTTCGACCCTGCAATTGCTGGTGTTGGTTCTCATTTAATCACTTATACATTTACTAATACGGATGGTTGCTCTGGCACTGACACTAGCACTATTATTGTGACTAGCTCTGTAGGTATTAACAACTATGCGAGATTAAACTTCTTCGATATTACACCTAATCCTTCAAAAGGATTATTGAAATTAAATGTAGTTTCAACTAACTCTAACGAATTGAAATTACAAGTGATTGATCAATTAGGTAAAATAGTTTTAGAAAGAGAATTTGTTGGTACTAACAATAAAGTTTCTGATGAATTAAATTTATCAAGCTTACCAAAAGGCATCTACTTTATTAGAGCTGAAATGGGTGATGCTTCTGAAACGAAAAAGGTAGTGATAGAGTAATCTAAATATTTATAAAAAAGGGGAGTTGTAAATTTACAGCTCCCCTTTTTTATTTCTGTTGAATGAGTATTTTATTATTTATGATGCCTTTATTCGTATTTGCTCTTAAAATATAAATTCCGTTTTTGAGTTCAGTTTCTTTGATGTTAAATGTATTGTTCAATACGCTTGGCTCTGTAGTAAATCTTTTTAATAGTTGCGATTGTAAATTATATAACTCAACATTTTCTAAAATTATATTCTTGTTGAATTCAATAATAAAATCACCGTTATTCGGATTGGGAATTATTTTGAATGCAAGTACATCATAATTATTCAACTCTTCTTGACTAGAAATTTTATGCTCTGCAATAAGCCATCGCTTGGGGTCAACTATAGCATTACTGGGTTTGAAGTCTAGTGCTAATTTAAAGTCTTGTGAATTAGAGTCATTGAAAATAGTGATTATGGTATCTCTTATATTATTTGAAAATTGTATTTGTATTGGCATCTCAAAATTTAATACACTTTCATTAGAAGTACTTTGATTTAATTTAATATATAAGGAATCATTTTTGTAATCCCAGATGTATTCATAAATAGGGTGTCCCTCTGAATATATCCAGTCATTGAAAAATTTATTTAAATTGTAAGTAGTGTGATTTTGAAATGCTATTTTAAATTGTTCAGTTGTTGAGCTTCTAAATGCATAGCTGTTTAAATATTCTTTGCAAGCATCAAAGAATGCATCATCCCCCATAACATATCTCAACATATGAATTACAAATGCTGCTTTTTGATAGCTCAATCTATAATCGAATATTCTGCTTACTGATGTTGTGTCGTATACATATACAGTACCATTTTTTACATTAGTAATATCGAGTATTCCATTTCTTTTAAACTCATCCCAAGCTAATTCATTCACTCCAAAATCATTTATCAATCCGGCTAGGTATGTTGCAAAACCTTCATTCAACCAGATGTCTTGCCAACTTGCACATGTTACCTTATTGCCAAACCATTGATGTGCTAATTCATGAGCGATTAAACCTCTATTGAAATTACCCATGAAACTCATCGTTTGATGTTCCATGCCTCCACTGAAACCACATTGAACATGACCGTACTGTTCTGTATAAAATGGGTACCTTCCGAATAAGTTTTCAAATAGTCTAAAAATATTTTTTGTCTCGAGTAATTGAGTATTACTTAATGTATATGATTGAGGGTAAACAAAATTTTGAAAATTAGTAGTTCCAAAACTCGACTGAATGGTATCATTAATTATACTGTAATTTGAAATACTGTATGCTAATAAATAATATGCTATAGGGTAATTGTGTTTCCAATGATAGATGTAAAATGAATCAATCGAATCAACCCCATGTAGTACACCATTTGAAACTGCTATGTATGGCTTAGGTGTTTTAATCTTTACATCTATTGAATCTATTTTTGAATTCAAATTTGAAATACATGGCCACCAATTTTTTGCACCAAAGGGTTGTGAGAGTGTCCACTGTACTGCATCGGTTTGATGTCTTGATGTACTAAATGCCCCGAATCCACTGCTGAGTGGAGAGCCTTGGTAATATAATATTACTGTATCTATTTGAGATGTTATACTTGTTATTATCGGTATATGAATAGTGTCAGCAACTCTATCGAAATTTTTCTTTTGATCGTTGATGAATACTGAGTCAACAATCATATTTTCTTTTAGTTCAAAATCGATATGAGAGTTTAGCGAATTATGTTTAATGATGTAAGTTAATTTTCCACTAATATAATTAGCTCTTGGATCTGAATTCCATTCTGCCTTTAAATGATTTATTGAAAATGAAGAATTTGATTTTTTTAATACTTGATTACTTGATTCAAATCTTGCAATATCTTTTAAATCATATTGACTTTTAGCAATTGATGAGATTAGTAAAAGCAATATGAGTAAATGTATATTACGCATTTAAAATAATTCGAAATGTACTTCCTTTACCTACGGTAGAATCTTTAACGAATATTTGCCCCATGTGGTAGTTCTCAATTATTCGTTTCACCAACGATAAGCCCAAGCCCCAACCACGCTGACGAGTAGTATAGCCTGGCTCAAATACTGTTTGGAATTTAGATTTAGGTATGCCTTTGCCAGTATCGATGATGTCAATATATACTTTGTTTTTTTGCTCTTTAATATCGATCGTAATTTTACCCTCAGTTCCAATTGCATTTACAGCATTCTTACATAGATTTTCAATCACCCAATCAAATAAAGAGATGTTAAGTTTTGCAAGAATATTTTCGTCGCCTTTGACTTCGAATTCGATTCTCGCCGGACTTCTTTTTTGGATGTACTGTATGCTTTCTTTTATTACGTCTACAATACGTTCATCTTTTAATTGTGGCTTAGATCCGATTTTTGAAAATCTATCAGCTACTAATTCTAAACGTTGTATATCATGTTCTATTTCTGCCAGTAACTCATCGTCTTTGCCTTTGTATTTCTCTTTTAAATATTCGAGCCAAGCTAAGAGAGAAGATATTGGAGTACCTAATTGATGAGCGGTTTCTTTCGCCATACCTACCCATACTCTATTCTGCTCTGCTCTTCGACTATTATTGAATGCTAAATAAGATGCAAGTAAGAATATTGCAATGATCGCAAATTGCAACCAAGGGTATAGTTTTAATTGTATTAAAATAGAGGAGTCTTTATAAAAGATGTATTGTTTCTCACCTTCGAAAACTTCGTACTCAATTGGTTCATGTTGAGCACGCATTTCTTCTAATTGATCTTTAAAATATTTTGGGTCGTATGTTTTATTAGGCTCTATATCTTGTCTAAGCGTTTTCGTTGAATCTAATCCGCGTGATTGCAAAATCACATCATTAGAGTCGGCAACTATGAAGGCCACATTATCTTTATTGATGATTTTTTCGAACAAAAAAACGATGAATTCACTATCTGTAGAGTCAGTAGCTTTAATAAGTTGTTTAGTAGCTTCTAATCTTAATTCAATCTTCTCCTTTTCTTGCTCTTGAAGCATTTTTACTAAAATGTTGGTATAGATTAATGATGACAGACCTATAATACTCGCAAATATTAATAGTCCGATTTTCCAACGCTTTTTTCTTTCAGTTATGTTCATCAACCGAAAAATACAAAAAAATATAGTTCAGCGCTCATAAAAGCCCATTATTTCGTGGCTAATGCTCGTCAAAAAGGCACAAAAAATCATATATTTGCCTCGCTATGGATAGAAAAGTAAGAGTAAGATTTGCACCAAGCCCAACAGGCCCCTTACACATGGGAGGTGTTCGTACAGCGTTATATAATTATTTATTTGCTAAAAAGCATGGTGGTGATTTTATTTTAAGAATAGAAGATACCGACCAAACTAGATATGTGCCAGGTGCTGAACAATATATTGTTGATGCCCTAACATGGTGCGGAATAAATTTCGATGAGGGTGTTCACATCGGCGGACCAGATGCTCCATACCGTCAATCAGAGCGTAAAGCGATGTATAAGCAATATGCTATGCAATTGATTGAATCTGGACATGCATATTATGCATTCGATACACCAGAAGAATTAGAAGAAATGAGAGAGCGATTAAAAGCTGCAAATGTAGCTTCGCCTCAATACAATTATATTACTAGAGAAAGCATGAAGAACTCATTGAGCTTAGCGCAAGATGAAGTTCAAAGAAGATTAGATGCAGGTGATGCTTACGTAATCAGAATTAAAATTCCGCGTAAAGAAGAGATTCGTGTAACTGATATGATTCGTGGAAATGTTTTGGTACATAGTTCACAGATGGATGATAAAGTGTTATTCAAATCTGACGGCATGCCTACTTACCATTTAGCGAATGTGGTTGATGATTATTTGATGAAAATCACACATGTTATTCGTGGTGAAGAATGGTTACCATCTGCTCCTTTACATGTTTTGTTATATAGATATTTAGGATGGGAAGAAGTAATGCCTCAATTCGCGCATTTACCTTTATTGCTTAAACCAGATGGCAATGGCAAATTAAGTAAACGTGATGGTGATAGATTAGGCTTCCCTGTATTCCCATTAGAATGGAAAGACCCAAGTTCTGGCGAAATAAGTTCTGGGTACAGAGAAAAAGGTTATTTCCCAGAAGCCTTTGTAAACATGCTTGCTCTTTTAGGCTGGAACCCTGGTACCAACCAAGAGATATTTAGTTTAGAAGAATTAGTAGAAGCATTTAGTGTAGAAAGAATTTCTAAATCAGGTGCAAAATTTGATGCAGCTAAAACTAAATGGTTCAATCAACAATATTTAAGATCAAAAGACGATAAAGAATTAGCAGAAATTTTTGATGCAGAATTAAAATCTAAAAACATCAATTTTGATTTTAATTATATTCAATCTGTTTGTGGTTTAATTAAAGAAAAAGCACAATTCATTACTGAGTTTTGGTCGTTAGCATCATATTTCTTTGAAGAACCAACAGAATACGATCAAGATATCGTTAATAAAAAATGGAAAGATCAAATACCTGCTTTCATTGAATCGTTTGCTCATAAATTAAATGATTTAAATGATTTCAATGCTGTTGAGATCGAGAATACATTTAAAGCTCATGCTGAATCAATGGGTATTTCAGCTGGTTCTATTATGCAAATATTTAGAGTAGCTTTATCAGGCCAAGGTGCTGGTCCGGCGATTTTTGAAATGACTGCATTATTAGGTAAAGAAAAAGTAATTTCACGTTTATTAAAAGCAACAGCGAAATTCAATGCATAAATTGAAATACATATTAGTATTAATTGTAATTATAGCAAGTTCATGCAGTAGTTTAAGATTTGATAGATATGCTGGTAAAGCATTAGAATCTTTTCCTGAAGAATATAGAGGCAAATATATTAATACAGATATTTCATTAAATGATACAGACACTTTAGTGCTTTACATTTCGACTAATGCTTATTCTTTAATTGACAATAAACAAACTAGTATAGATTTTTTAGATGAGAAACATGTGTTTTCAGTTTATAAAAAACAACACTTCATCTTTATAAATGAAAATGATTATTGGTCTGGATTTGCAGTAAATAAAAAAGATAATAAAATCAGTATGGTGCCATTAACGGGGCCATTGAAAAATGATACAATTAGAGATGCCAAAATTTTAAAGAGATACTTTCAAGATGTGAAAGTTATCAAAGGCGTCAACAATTTAGAAAAAGCTCATTACGCAGTTAAAATGAATGAAGATAAGTTGCTGAAGTACACAAAGCGTATTAAGAAACATAAAGTAGTTTTCACTCAAGTTCAAGAATAATGAATAGACCTATAAGAGTATTAGTTGCAAAATGCGGATTAGATGGGCATGATCGCGGGGCAAAAATTATTGCTACAACATTAAGAGATGCAGGTATGGAAGTTATCTATACTGGCTTGAGACAAACACCAGAGATGGTTGTACAAACAGCATTGCAAGAAGATGTTGATGCCATCGGTATCAGTATATTAAGTGGTGCACATAATACTATCTTTCCTAAAGTTATCGCTTTAATGAAAGAGAAAGGTTTAAATGATGTTCTTCTAACAGGTGGTGGTATTATACCTGAGGATGATATGAATCATTTAAATGATCTAGGTGTGGGTAAACTTTTCCCTCCGGGTACTGCAACCAATGACATAGTTGAATATATTACGAATTGGGTAGAGAAGAACCGTAGCTTATAATTATGTCGAGACTGTTGTTTTTATTGATGTTGTTGAGCTCTCTCAACAGTATTGCTCAGATTAAAAACAATGGGTATAAAAACTACAATTGGGGTCAAGATAAATCATCATTCAGTACATTAAAGAACTGTAGTCAGAAACTTACGGGTGCTGGATTTGAAAATTGTGAAATCATTTCAAAAGATTCTATCTTTTATAAAAACATAAAATATAAATTCATTAGCGTAAGATTTTTTCAGAATAAATTAACAGAGCTTCAACTAGATATTGATCATACAGATCTATCAAACTTAGTAGCAGAGTTAAGTAAGGAATTTGGTAACCCAATAATAAAAGAAAAAAAATTAGCAAGCATCGATGGAGATGAGCCAACCATAGGTTATGTATGGAATATCGGCGATACTCATCTGCTAATTATTAATGACGGAAAGGCAAGTCCGGCTATCGTTATCTTATCCTCTAAAAAATTAAAATCTCAATATCCAGCAAACAACTTAAGTTTAGAAAAATTAATTTTTGAATAATGGCATACGAAAACATATTATCAGAAAAGAAAAATGGTATTCAATACATCACCATTAACAGAGCAGCAAAATTAAATGCATTAAATAAAAAAACATTAGAAGAAATCAACGCAGCTTTTACTGCATGTGAATCAGACAATGAAGTGAAAGTAGTAATACTCACAGGTGATGGCACTAAGGCATTTGTAGCGGGTGCAGACATTTCAGAGTTTGCGAATTTTAGTGTAGAAGAAGGTAAACAATTAAGTGCTGTTGGGCATAAAAATGTTTTCGATATGATCGAGAATTTTTCTAAGCCTGTAATTGCTGCAATCAATGGTTTTGCATTGGGAGGCGGATTAGAATTGGCAATGTCGTGTCATATTCGTGTAGCTAGTGATAATGCAAAAATGGGGTTGCCAGAAGTAGGCTTAGGGGTTATACCTGGCTATGGTGGTACTCAAAGATTAGCTCAGTTAATTGGCAAGGGCAGAGCATTTGAAATGATCATGACTGCTGATATGTTAGGTGCAGAAGATGCACATAGAGTTGGTTTAGTCAATCACGTAACTACTCAAGAAAACTTAATTGCTAAATGCGAAGAAATTGCAGAAAAGATTTTAACAAAATCATCAGTAGCAATTGCACATGCAATACGTTCGGTGAACGCCGGGTTTAAAGATGGAGTAAATGGTTACGATGTAGAGATCGATGAGTTTGGCAAATGCTTCGGTACTGAAGATTTCAAAGAAGGTACTACTGCATTTATGGAA
>JACCEA010057121.1_pt1 | contig 19977 bp, 12 predicted proteins | sample 7449851 | NCBI WGS metagenome assembly JACCEA01 (sample SAMN15323453, study PRJNA562643) | freshwater metagenome | isolation source: river surface water | place: USA:Blue River Watershed | collected 2017-08-18
GCGATAAGTGCAATGCCCGTGATTGTTGGTTTCGCAATGTACATGGACAAATTTGCAGACTCTATCGTTTGTCAAAAAGAAGGTCAGTCGTTGCAAATTGCTCCTGACTACCGTTATTTCTCTACCGATCCATTGAACTTTGGTACTTGGGATTGGAATTACTACTGGAACACAGATCCTACCCAGAATCCAACGCGCTATGACTATTGGAAAGATCCCGCTCGTATTGCAGCAAGAATCCAAGGTGATATGAATAAAGAGTTCAGAACTAAGTGGGATTGGAGCAAAGAAGACGATGATGTAAATAATCCTAATACCATCTTTGGTGGTGGTGACTACGGTGGAACAGGATCTGGTACATCTACGAATCCTTGGGTTCAATTAGGTGGAGGATCAAGTATCTACTATCAAAATGACTCAGGTGTGTACACTTTCAGAAATATAGCAGGTGACTCAACTGGATGTTTGGATACAGTTTCTAAGAGATTATTTATTTCTCGTTTGGATGTGAAATTCGACTTGAATTTAGAAACTCCAAGTTGTAATACCATTATTGAATTCTTTGATTCATCCATATTGCACGATCCATGTTCTTGGGCTCTTAAGAATTGCAGTGGTCCAAAACCCATGGCTTGTGATTACATGAACAAATGGTGGATCGATTGGGGAGATGGATTTGATAACTACTACGAGCGTAAATCTATCAATGATGCTGGTTTACCACCTCGTATTGCTCATAAATATACTCGTAATGGTTGGTTCAAAATCAAATACGGTGTATTAACGGATCAAGGTTGTGGTGATACAATCGAACGTTGGGTGAAAATTCCTGGACCACGTCCTAAGTTTGAATTCACAACTAAAGCAGGTAATTTCGTTACAATCTGTGCTGGTGACAGCGTTGAGTTCAGTAACTTAACCGACTCTGCTACTGGTAATGCACAATGGACTTGGTACTTCGGTGACGGTAGAATTGTGAATGATACAGTTCAACGTAACTTGTTCCACCAATACCAAAAACCAGGTTTGTATGAAATCTACTTACAACAATTCGACGATTTGATCATTCCTCCGAATATCAAGCGTACTTGTGATGCTACTTACCCAGATACTTTAGGTAAACAAGCTAAATTCAAAGTTTTGGTATTGCCTAGAGATTCCGTAAGAGGTTTAATTGTGAAACCTTCAATTTGTCCTGGTGATAGTAACGTATTCATCGATAACTCCGATACTATTTTGAAAGTGTACAAGTGGAAATTTGAACACTACAGCACTAAATTAGGTCGTTGGGTGGTAGATACAGTAACTACGAATAATAAGCGTTATGCTACTACATTCTCTGATCCAGGTACATACCGTGTAACACACTATGCTGACTACGATCCTCAACATCCACGTCCATGGTGTCCAACCGATATGGCTCCTCAAACATTCTTGGTGGACTCAGTATTCTCTGATTTCGATATTGATTCTGCGAACAAACCTGACTTCTATTTCACAAGAAAAGACGTTAACGGTACTTCTTGGAGATGGGGATTTGGTCACCAGAACGACATCGTAACTGGTTTCCCTAAAGATTTCTTGGAAAACTTGAAGTCTAATGATAAGAAGGTATCATGGTCTTACGATAGTTCTGATGTATACTGGGTATGTTTGATCACTAAGAACTCAACTGGTTGCGAAGACACACTTTGTAAGCCTGTAACTGTCGATCTATTCGTATACTTGGCTAACGTGTTTACTCCTGGTGATGGCAATGGCTTGAACGATGAGTACCGCGTGCCAATCCAAGGTCAAGATCTATTTGAAATCCGTATCTTTAACCGTTGGGGTGAAAGAGTGTTCATGAGTGAAGATCCTAAGGTTCGTTGGAACGGTAAGATCAATAATGATGGTCCAGACGCTCCAAGTGGAACTTACTTCTATCAGTTGCAATACCGCTTCAAGGGTAAAGAGAAGATCCACCGTTACAATGGTTCTGTGAACTTGATTCGTCCGAACTAATTTGGATTAATTCATAAGATCAAATTTGATCGCAACAACAAAAAAGTCGGGCTTTAACCCGACTTTTTTGTTGTTAGTTAACTGGTAATAAAAAAAACCTCAGCTGATTGAACGACTGAGGTTTTTTACTTGTTTGATTAAATTTAAGTTATAAATCTACATGGTTGATTCTTGACTTTTACGAATATCGATTAACTTAATCCAATAATCACACCATCCACAATGTCCATACCCATCGCAGCTGGTTCTTTGGGTAAACCGGGCATTCTCATGATGTCTCCGGCAACAGCAACAATGAATTCTGCACCGGCATTGATGATTAATTTGTCAATGCGAATCGTGAAATCTTTTTCGACACCTACCTTTTTCGCATTATCTGAAAATGAATATTGAGTCTTAGCAATACACACCGGCCACTCATGTCCGCCAAGAGCAATGATTTGCTTTAATGTGGATTTTGCAGAATCTCCTAAAATTATATTTTTACCCCCATAAACCTTCTGAACAATCTTCTCTAATTTCGTTTCAACTGAATCGCTTAGGTCATAGGTGTGTTGGATTGCTTGTGAAGGTCGATTTTCGACGATTTCCACCACTTTCTTGGCTAATTCGACTGCTCCGTCACCTCCGTTAGCAAAACCTGTGTTACGGGCAAAAGCAGCACCTAGTTGATTGCAGTAATCTTCGATGGCTTGTAATTCTTCTTCAGTGTCAAAGTGAAATTGATTCAATGCTACAACTACTGTTTGACCCAGGTTCTGTAAATTTTGAATATGTCGTTCTAAATTGGCCAATCCTTTCTTCAAACCTTCGAGATTGGGTTTCTTGATATCTGCTTCCGCCACAAAACCATGTAACTTCAAACTTTGAGTAGTAGTTACCAATACAGTAGCTTTAGGTTGAATTCCGGCAGCTCTACATTTGATGTTTAAGAATTTCTCAGCACCCAAATCACTTCCGAAACCCGCTTCCGTTACCGCATATTCACTGTGTTGTAGTGCTGCATAAGTCGCCATAATCGAATTGCATCCATGTGCAATGTTAGCAAATGGGCCTCCGTGAATAAAAGCAGCACCGCCTTCTAATGTTTGTACTAAATTCGGATTGATTGCGTCCTTTAATAAAATTGTTAAAGCTCCCACTGCACCCAAATCGCTAACTCTAAATGCGTTTCCTTCGTAGGTATATCCCAATAAGATTTGTCCCAAACGACGTTTAAGATCTTCGATGGATGTCGATAAACAAAGAATAGCCATGATTTCAGACGCCGGTGTAATGTCGAAACCAGTTTCTTGGGGAATTCCGTTCGTGCTTCCCCCGAGACCCGATAAAATGTTCCTTAAAGAACGATCATTTACGTCGAGAACTCGACGCCACAGCACGCTTTTTAACTGCGTGGGTTTCCCTTTGTGGTTGTATTGGTAATTGTCGATCAGCGCCGCCAGCGTGTTGTTTGCTGAGGTTATGGCGTGAAAATCCCCTGTAAAATGCAAATTGATATCTTCCATCGGAAGCACTTGAGAATATCCGCCTCCAGCCGCGCCACCTTTCATCCCAAAACAGGGACCAAGCGAAGGTTCACGTAGGGCTACAATGGCCTTTTTGCCCAGTTTTTGTAGACCTTGTGTCAAGGCAACAGAAGTAGTGGTTTTGCCGCTTCCCGATTTGTTGGGCGTGGTGGCAGTGACCAAAATTAAATTGGAATTTTGAATACGTTGAAGGTCCGCTTTAAAGTCTATCTTGGCTTTGTATTTGCCATAGGGTTCAAGGGATTCCTCCGCAACGCCAATCTCCTGAGCAACGGTGGCAATCGGCTTTAACTGAGCCTGCTGCGCAATTTCTATATCGCTTAACATTTCGTGAAAATAGCGTTTTTAAGCGTATTTCAAGTTAAACTTATGCACCGTAAAATATTTTATTCAATGGCTTTGCAATTTTTAAGCAGGTGCCGCGTTATCAATGTATTTTTGCAATATGCAATGGAACGACACCATCATCGCTTTAGCAACTCCTTCTGGTTCCGGTGCCATCGGTGTGGTGCGGGTTTCGGGGGATGATGCATTCCCAATAGTTTCGAAGTTGTTGCACAAAAACATCGATGCGGTTTCATCTCATTCCGTTTGTTTGCGTGAATTGTTCGATGATGAGGGTCTGATTGACGAAGCTTTGCTTACCTTGTTTCGAGGTACAAAAAGTTATACGGGACAACCTACCATTGAAATTGCTATCCACGGAAGTGATTATATAGCCCAGCGACTAATGAAAGCACTATTGTTTTCAGGTGCGCGAATGGCTGAACCCGGTGAATTTACTCAACGGGCTTTCTTGAATGGGAAATTGGACTTGGCACAAGCCGAAGCGGTGGCAGATATCATAGCATCCGAGCACAAATTCGCACACTCACAAGCCATGAATCAATTGCGAGGAGGTTTCTCCAGTGATATTCGAGATCTGCGTGAAAAATTGCTACACTTTACCGCATTAATTGAATTGGAATTGGATTTTGGCGAAGAAGATGTTGAATTCGCTAGTAGATCTGATTTAACGCATTTGGTAACTGATATTCAACAACGGGTGGATGAATTGCGAGATTCATTTGCTTTGGGGAACGCTTTGAAATCGGGATTCGCTTTGGTATTGGCTGGACGTCCCAATGCGGGTAAAAGCACCTTGTTTAATGGTTTTTTAAATGAGGAAAAGGCCATTGTAAGCGACATAGCCGGCACAACCCGCGATGCCATTGAAGATTATGTACATTTTGGTGATCTAAAGGTACGCTTAGTGGATACGGCTGGAATTCGTGAAGCCAAGGATGTAATCGAACGCGAAGGCATTCACCGCACATTCAAGCATGTAGAGGCATCGGGCGCTACGTTGTACGTTATGGATGCGTCGAGCATAACCGAGGAAGAGCTACGCAGTGATTTGACGTTATTATCGGAAAAAACCAAGCGTTTGTGGTTGGTAGCTAATAAGTCAGATTTGATTTCGGGGGATGGTAAACTGGACTCGTTGAAACGAGTGGCACTGGAGGTGTTGGGTGTAGCGAAAAATGCAAATACCGCTGGGGATGTATTCGGTAATCTAAATCAAACGGATGGGTTAACCCATAGAAGTGAGCATAATGGCCCTAGAGATTCAGCTAATATTAAGCAGGAGTTCGTTTTTGAAACGGTGGTAGCTAAGGACCGACAATCGGTTCGAGGATTGGTAGGGGTGTTAAGCGGAATATTTCAGGAACAGTTGTCGCAATTCCAGGGACAAACGGTTGTCACGAATGCCCGTCATGCTCAGGCCTTAGATATATGTTCGGAGGAATTGACTTTGATTTTGAGTGGTATTTCTCAGGGTCTCACGGGTGATTTACTCTCGTTCCATTTACGCAGCGGCATCGCCGCTTTATCGGCCATCACCGGCGAGATCGACAACGAAGAGGTGTTAGGGCATATATTCAGTAAGTTTTGTATTGGAAAGTAATTCGCGAATTAGTTTTGGTAACACTTCAACTTTAGGTGAGTATTGCATCTTTAAAACTTGAGCCAATTTATTGATTATATTTAAGGTAGGATTCACATGTCAATTTCCTAATTTATACGAGTTGTTAAGCTGATATGAACCTATTCAACTAGGAGACTTTGGAAGATATACAGACCTTTTTGTCTATTTTTATTTTTACCATTCTTTATTTTGGTTAAAGTCAAAAGTGAAGGTCTCGTCTAAATACTTTTCAATTATTTCACCTCCAATAATTACTGTATTATTTTGTTTAAACTTTTCACCGTTTTTGGTTAGTAAGGTTTCACAAGTCAATGGACCATCTAGCATCCCACTGGATGAAATAAAGAATAGCATTGAGCTAACCGTAACACGATATTTGCCTTCTTTGAATGAGACAAAAACATTTGCTGAAAAAGGATAGTTTAGAGGAACCGGTGTCTTCCAATATGAATAACCGTATTTTTTGTAGTCTATAATGATGTTTTTCAACTCCGCAGAAAAGAAAGTTTCACTAAATTGAACATTATGTATATTGTTTATTTTTGAAACTGCATGCTGTAGTTGTGCTTTAAGATCTTCTTTTGACATAGAATCAATTTCAAATACCCTTTCATATATAACTTTCTCTTTTTCTAATTTTAAATGGTTATATTGGGAAAATAGAACCATCGGTAGTAAGAAGATTATTGAGTAAACATATTTCATATACTACGAAGTTAACAAAAATCTATATTGAACAATTTTTGTGATATTATTTTTTCTGAAATTTTGATTGAAGGTTTTAAAATAATGGAAGGGGAAAGATTGAGGACAAAAATGATGTAGATTTTACCACAAACGGTTCATGTAGTTTCAATAGTTCAAATGGGATTTACATTGGGGCTCCCATTTATTCCATTGAGCCGTTAGAAATATCCCAAAAACGATTAAAAAACGCACTTATTTTTTCAATAACAGTCTCTCTTTTTTGTGATCTTTCTCCAGATGGTGAAAATCTTGAGACAGGTGGAAGAATTTTCGCTAAACTTGTTCCAGTTGTTTGTACATAACCATCTCTAAAAGCATTTTTTATGAATTTGTAAGTCTCATCTTTGTCCAGATTTTCATCTTGAATAATCTGATTTAATTCTTCATTTTTTTGCTCCTCAATGAAGTTATGCCAATCGTCTGAAACGTCTGAACCAGGGGTAAGCGAGATAATGAATTTCTCTATTAGATCCTTTTTGTTTCTCAATTCAACGCTGGAATCTATGGCTTTACTGATGCTAATGCGGATTTCTTTGTCTTTGATGTGACTTTCATGATATTTTGTAATCAATTCAATAATGTAGTCAATATTAATTTCTATCTGTTTAATGAGTTCCATCTCAAATACGATATCGTCATTAACATTTTCTGCATTACCAGTCTTTTTATTACGAAACTCGTGGTAAAGATTAATGTACATACTGTGATAGTCCTGCACATCTCTGTCACTCAATATTTCTTTTCCTGTGAACTCATCAAAAGCCGATAGGATATTTTTTGCTTTTAATATTGCCCCATAAAGCTTAATAAATGATTTCTGATTCTGTTCTCCAATTATTGGTTCACTCACAGGGTATTTTGTAATTAGTTCATCAATTAACGATACATAGCCAGGGATGTCTTTTTTGCCATCATTGTACCCGTTGTAGTATTCATCAAAGGTTTTTAGCAATACAATACCACCGGCTTCTTTATCTCCAAATAATGCAATGCTTTCATTAGTTGCTTTTTCTAGATTCCTAAAACAAACAATATTTCCGAAAGTTTTTACAGAATTTAATATACGGTTGGTTCTTGAATAGGCTTGCAACAGCCCATGCAGACGCAAGTTCTTATCTACCCATAATGTATTCAATGTAGTGGCATCAAATCCAGTGAGAAACATGTTTACAACAATAAGCAAATCAATCTCCCGATTCTTCATTCGCAGGGAAACGTCCTTATAATAGTTTTGAAATTTTTCGGATGATGTGTCGTAATTGGTTTTGAAAATCTGGTTGTAATCACTAATGGCTGTTTCTAGAAAATCCCTATCCGAAACACTCAGCCCCTCAGTGCCTTCTGAATTTTCATCTGGTAATCCATCTTCCTCTTCGTCGTTTACTCCAAAGCTGAAAATAGTAGCAACTTTAAAACGCTGTATCTCCGGCAAAGATTGCTGTTGCTTTTTGAACTCATTGTAATACAATTTGGCGAAATCAATAGAACTTACAGCAAATATGGAATTGAAGCCCGAGAGTGCAATCTTGGTTTTAACTTCTTCGATTTTATCCCTGTCTTTAGCCGATGCTACCTCGAAAATATTCTTAAGTGATGAGAAACTGTAAGGCTTACTGTTGCGCTTTGTCTTCTGATCGAAATGATCCAGAATATAATTCACAATATTGGTAATTCGCTTGGGTTCTGCCAAGGCTCGCTCTCTATCAATATCCCAAACCTTTTCATCTTTGATGTTTTCCTGCTCTTTCATGGTTGCAACATAATCAATCCGAAAGGGGAGGACATTTTTATCATTGATGGCGTTAACTATGGTATATGTATGTAACTTATTGCCAAAAGCTTGCTCCGTGGTTTTTAGATTGGGCTTATTGCTGCTGCTTGCATTAATTGCAAAAATGGGTGTTCCAGTAAAGCCGTATAAGTAGTATTTATTGAATGCTTTGGTAATGGCTTGGTGCATATCTCCAAACTGTGAACGGTGACACTCATCAAAAATGATCACAACAGGCTCATTAAATAAGCTATGATTCTTTTCTTTCTTTATCAGAATGGAAAGTTTCTGAATCGTTGTAATGATTATACTAGCAGTTGAGTCGCTGAGTTGTTTTTTTAGGATGGAAGTATTGGTGTTGCTATTGGCTGCTCCTTTTTCAAACTTGTCATACTCCTTCATGGTTTGATAATCCAGGTCTTTTCTATCTACCACAAAAAGTACTTTGGTGATAAAGGGCAACTTGCTGGCTAACTGAGCGGTTTTAAATGAAGTAAGTGTTTTCCCGCTTCCGGTAGTATGCCAGATGTAGCCACCTGCATCAATGGTTCCATAATTTTTGTAATTGTTGGCAATATTGATTCTGTCCAAAATTCTTTCCGTGGCTACTATTTGATAAGGTCGCATGGCCAACAACAATTTATCAGTAGTGAATACGCAATATTTGCAAATGATGTTTAGCAAGGAGTGCTTGGCAAAAAATGTACGACCAAAATCCATTAAATCGGTTATCGGTCTGTTATTTGCATCTGCCCACCAGGAGGTGAACTCAAAACTATTGCTTGTGCGTTTCCCTTTTTTAGGGCCACTTTGACTCTGCTCTTTTATATGCGAACTCCTTGTGGTATTACTGTAATACTTGGTGTATGTGCCATTGGAGATGACAAAGAGTTGAACATATTCAAATAAGCCAGAGCCCGCCCAAAATGATTCTCTGTTGTATCGATTTATTTGATTGAACGCTTCTTTAATATCTATTCCGCGTTTCTTTAATTCGATATGAACTAATGGTAAACCATTTACTAAAACAGTTACATCATAACGGTTGGGTCGTTTACCTTCCGCCACTTCATATTGATTGAGTACTTGAAGTTGATTGTTGTGGATATTCGATTTGTCTAAAAGATAAATGTTCTTTTTTGTGCCGTTGTCACAATCCAAAATTTGAATATGATCTTCTTGTATCAGCGTTGTTTTTTCTACAATTCCACTGTTCTGGTTAGCTATTTTGCTTTTAAAGAAAAGTTCCCACTCATTATCGCTGAAATTGTAATTATTCAATTTTTGCAACTGCAAGCGAAGGTTGTTGACAAGCTCTATCTCGTTGCTGATCGTTAAATATTCATATGCCTGATTTTGCAGTAATGCAATAAATGCCTTCTCTAACTGGTCTTCTGTCTGGTAAGTTGTTTGTCTTTTGTATGGGGACTGATATTCAGCAACAACAGTACTCTCAGTACTTTCGGCAACTATATTGTACTTATTCATTGCATACACTGTTAAAGGTCAATAATTGATTTCTGTAATACTCATATTGTTTTCTGCGTGTTTTAATTTCAGCAGGCAAACCAATGGAGATATCATTTAATAGTGCATGAAACTTATCGAGAATTGCCGCAATTCGTATTTGCTCTTCCATTGAAGGGACTGGAATTTTTGCTTTACTCAATCCGGCAGCATTTATAGATGAAATCTTTCCTGATGAAATATGTCGCTTTATTTGAGAATGGAAAATGTCAGTTTGTGTAAAGTGAGATACATAATTTGGGTGCATGTTATGGCTAAACGCAAAGCAAGCATCGTGAATGACAACTTCATTATCTCCGAGCCATGCAACACCTTGACCAATATCCTCGATAGTTTCACCTGCTGCAACAATTATAACATCTCCGTACTTAGCTGTTCTGAGTTTTGAAGCTAATGACGGGTTTAAAAATGATTTTGCTTCTTTTGCCCATATCTTGTAATGAGTGTACATTTCTCCATAATGAATACAGGGAGTGCCTTCGGACTGTATATCGGTTTTCACAAAACGTTTTCCTCTTGTAAATTCACCAAGTTCTTCTAGTGATTTCCACTCTACTCCTTTACCTTCAAAACTAAATAATGCATTCCTGTAAAAAAAATATTGTTTTTTTCTAGCTTCCAGCTCCGCTTCCAGCTCCGCTTCTAAAGATGTAAACTTATCTAAGATGCTTACTATTTCTTCTTGGATGGCGAGGGGTGGGATAGGCATAGTAAAGTTCTGCAACATTGGAAGAGTTATATATGGAACAGACCCTTTTTTTGAATGTTTGAAAATATATAATCTTAAATAGGCTTTAGCATAATAAAGAAAAAATCGAATATTAATGTTAGCTGTAAAATCATAAAGAACATACGTTCTTTGATACGCATTAAACTTCCCATTATAATAATTGATATGACCAACTTGGCTTCCATTCCCTGAAACTAATATTGCTTCAGTGTCAAAAGCATATTTATCTATTCTAAATTGTTTTTCATCACATGTAAAAAATGGAAATTGCCCTCCTTCGACCATTGCGTTTGCATTAAGTTTTCCCGTGGTAATTTTTGTGCAGATTTGTTCTAGGTGTTTATGTTCAACCCCATTGGGACAAAGCTGCTCTATTAGTTCATCTATTTTACTCATGCGCACCTCCTTCTAAATCAGCAATAATTTCATCAATGGCTATACGCAATTTATTTTGCTTAATCACTATTTCAGCAATATGGGCGTTCAGTACTTCAATATCTACTTCCTCATTAGTATTCTCTTGCTCTACATAGCTACTCACTGCAATATTATAATCATTATCCGCTATGTCTTTATTCAAAACCAACTTTGCAAAATGATCGTGGTCTTTTCTTTCGACATAAGCGTTAAGTACTTTCTTTCTATTGGTATCCGTTAGTTTGTTTTTATTACCTCCTCTTACAAACTCGGCAGAAGCATCAATGAATAAAGTCGCGTTATCTTTCTTACTTTTCTTCAATACAATAATGCAAGTACCGATAGTAGTACCAAAGAATAAATCAGGAGGTAGCTGTATTACCGCATCTATATAATTGTTGTCAATAAGGTATTTGCGGATTTTCTGTTCTGCACCACCACGGTATAAAACACCGGGAAACTCAACAATGGCTGCCGTACCTGATGTAGAAAGCCAGTGCAGCATGTGCAAGGTAAAAGCTAAGTCGGCTTTGCTTTTTGGTGCAAGCACTCCGGCAGGCGCAAAGCGTGGGTCGTTAATTAAAAGTGGGTTGGCATCACCTTCCCATTTAATCGAGTAGGGTGGATTAGAAACAATGGCATCAAATGGCTCATCATCCCAATGTCTTGGATCGGTTAAAGTATCACCGTGTGCAATATCAAATTTCTCGTAATTGATATCGTGTAAAAACATATTGATGCGACAAAGGTTATGGGTAGTAATATTTACCTCTTGTCCATAAAAACCCTGTCTAACATTATCCTTGCCTAATACTTTTGCAAACTTCAACAGCAAGGAACCGGAACCACAGGCAGGGTCATATACTTTGTTTACTTGCTTTTTGCCAACTACCGTAATTTCTGCCAATAGCTCAGATACTTCTTGCGGTGTAAAGAACTCTCCCCCAGATTTACCTGCATTGCTTGCATACATGGTCATCAGAAACTCGTAAGCATCGCCAAAGGTATCATTGGTATTTTCTTGATAATCGCCGAACTGCAATCCTCCAATGGCATCCATAATTTTTACCAATACCTCATTGCGTTTGGTTACGGTTGCACCGAGCTTGTTGCTGTTTACATCAATATCATCAAATAAACCTTTTAGGTCATCTTCGCTATCCGTTCCTTTAGCAGAGTTCTCGATGTTCTTAAAAACACGGCTTAAAGTTTCATTCAGGTTTTCATCTGCCTTTGCTTTCTTGCGAACATTTACAAACAACTCGGAAGGCAATATGTAAAATCCTTTCTCTTTTATGGTGTCCGTTCTGCCCAGTTCAGCATCTTTGTCAGAGATAGTAGCATAGTCAAAATTCTTATGTCCGGTTCGTTGCTCTTCTTTGTTAATGTAAGAAGTTAGGTTCTCTGAAATGAACCTGTAAAACAACATTCCCAATACATAGGATTTAAAATCCCATCCGTCAACACTGCCGCGTAAGTCGTTTGCTATTTGCCAGATGGTGCGGTGCAGCTCATCTCTTTCTTGTTCTCTTGTCATAGTTTGCTTATTGGTTCAAAATTCGTTTTACTCTCGTTTTTGTTTCTTCTGTTCTGTGGTCAATGTATTCCTCAGTAACGACACGAACAGGCATTTGATCTTCTAAGGAATGATTTGCCACCAAGTGAGGAGGTATAAAAACATTATCCCCAACTGCATCTGGCTTGAAAAAAGCGAAGCCCTTTTGTTGGTTTATATTTATCACTTTGCCCATTATGGAATCTTCAGCTGATTCAGGTATAGACTCTACTACATTGGCAATTCTTATCCAGTTCTCAGTCTTAGGGTTTGTATCTACATATAGCTTAAACCAAGTAAGCACATCTAAAAGTTGAAATAGCACACTCCTAAAAAGGTATGGGGTTTTGATTGTTTTAACATGCAAATCGATATTAGACCTGTGAGAACCTGCTTGCGTTATAGAAAGTATGCTTCTCAAAGAAGAAGCAATAAGCAATGGCAAATGGGTTTCTTCTGAATGCTGATAGCCCTTTTCAATGAAAGGAGTACCGTCAGCCGCTTTACCAGCTAAAAATTTGCTACTCTCATTTAACGCAACTCCAGGTGTAACAAATTCAAGCGGAAGTAAACGATACTTACTGAAAGCTGTAAACAAATCCTCAACGATTTTTCGGATAGCATTAAAGTGATTGTCGATGTTTAAGTCATCGTTAGCCTTTAGGAGATTCAATACATCCTGACCCGCTAATTCTCCGATATACTTTTCTGTACAAACATCAAAAACCCGTTTGTAGGCATGGCGTATTTGGGTGTCCTCCTGGGTCGCGGCAGCTAATTTAATATCGGCAAATAAACGGTCTATCTCGTCTTCACTACCTTTCTTGTAAACCCTAGTGAAGGCCTTTTTGAAAGTCTTATCCTCATATGCTTCCGCCTGACCTGTAAGAATGAATACTTCAAATTTCTTTTTGAGCTGTAATAATCGCTCCTTCGCCCGATGCACATTATAGGTATCTTCTGAGCCTTTCACATCGTCTTCGTTCTCAAAAAACTTAGCATCTAATAATACCCCGTCATAAAAAGGATAATTGTTTTCCAATTCAGACATACCGCTATTTAGCGATTTAAAAGGAATCAGATTAATACCATTTCTCTTTGCACGCCCTTTCGTGCCTGCAAGTGATTCATGTTCATCATCAATCCAAAGGATATTGTAGAGAATATCTTCCATAATCAATTCATTAATTTAATTGGAAATTGAAACTTGAATTTTACCGGGTAGATGGGATCTTCATTTAATGACAATTCCCAATCAGGATTACTAAAGTGCGTGGCAATGCGATGTATGTCGTAGCCACCTAAACCAGTACCCGCAGCAGAATCAGCCGTGGAATATTTTGTAATAAACTTTTCCCGATCGAAGTTTTTGGGAAATGGCTTCCCGTTGTTTTTCACCTCCATAGAGAGAATATCATCTACTTCAGTTAATTCCACAACCACTTCATTTCCTGACTCCCGTTTACTGAATGCATATTTATTTGCATTCGTTAAGATGTTATCCAAAAGTGTTTTGAATAATATCCGGTTTGCTGAAATGCCACGGTCTTTAAGCTTCTCCGACTTTAAAGGCAATTTCTTGATTTTAAAGTTGAATCCATTGTTAGAAAGCTCATTAATCAGGCTATTGATATCTGAGAGTGGAATGGTGCTTGTCTCATATTCACTTAAAACAAACCCATTTTCGCCCTTTTCGAGAACATCAGTTATGAAGTTAACATCTCTCTTAATTTCCTTTAAAGCGGAGATTATGTCAGTATCATAAAACTCAATAAAGGCTTTATTCAATGCTTCAAAATCTTCCCGTTTTTCATATAAAAAATGAAGTAGATTATCTGACCAATCCAAGATATTTTGTCTTGGCCTGCCAAGTGTGTGCTTCAGCGATGCAAACTCACTGAATTGCTTTAGTGACTTACCATGAGCCAAAGCATTCCTTTCAACTTGCAGGATTTTAATCTTATCGGAAAGTTCATATATACCCTGAACCTTCGCTCTTTGCTCCTGAAGAGAAGGCATTTTGATAACAACTTCCATCAGGTCATCCTTTCGGAGAAAAGGCATTACAGATGGGCCTAAACGATAGGACTCCAATTGTTCCTGAACATAATCAGCATGAAGCTCATTAATTAAAAATGCCTTATCTGCAATTGCCTCATTTACTTTGAAAGACAATATATCCTGACTTCGATAGATTGCTTCACCTTTATACTCGAAATATGTGGGCTTTAAGGTCTTCCAGCGAACCGCTAATAGTAAGCATGATTCTGTTATCTGATGAATATCGGGCCTTCTCAGTTCTACATCTTCAATTGTTGCTTCGTCTAAACGATAATCAATTTTATCATCCTTTAAATCTCGAATACGAATTAGCTTGCCTGTTGGAGGCAAGTTTACTCTTTGGCCTCTAACAAACTCTATGATTTCACCAAGTTTCACCCCCTCAACCTGCTTTTGGAAATAACGAGGGACACTAAGATTATAATCGAATGCTCTTATCTCATCGTTAGAAACAAGACGCAGAATATCAGAATCATTTTTACTAACATGCAGAAAACTATTCAACCCATAATCATTAAGCACTCTTTCTCTCGAGCTCTTTGAATCAACGAATTTCTTCGCATCTACAAATCTAACTTTGCCAGGTATCTTCTTGTTTTTATTCAATACCATTATTATTAATGGTATACCTGTATTTAAAAGCAAGCCCCCTGGTAATGATATAATTGTATCAATCAAATCCTCATCAACGAGAAATTCTCTTAAACGCTGCTCATGCAAACCCCTAAACAAAATTCCCTGTGGTAATAAGGCAATCAGTTTGCCCTTTTCATTTAAAGAATGTACCCCTTTTTTGAGCAGAAACTGTTCTATGGTGCGAAACTCAGGTTTTATCTCCCTGTATTGGTTGCCAAGACGCATTCCGTAAGGAGGATTGGCTACAATTAAATCAAATTTTTCTGAAGTAGCCGGCCAATGAGTTATAGAGTCGTCACAAACATATCTTGAAGTGCCGGGTCTTTGATATGCCATTATACGCAATGCCCCCAAAGCCCATGTTTTTTGATTTAACTCCTGACCAAAATATTCTTGTCCTTGATCAAGGTATACACCAAATGAAGCCAATCCGGCAAAAGGATTGTAAACCTTTGAATTGGGGTGCAATTCGGCCAGGCCACATATGAAGCGAGTTAACTCAACAGGTTGTATAAATTCACCCCCAAATCTGCCTTGAGATTGTGTGATACGATATAAAACAGCATCAAAAATATCAGCAAAGTATTCATTCAATATTGCCAAGTTCAACTCACCCAATGCACCTATTATATGCCTTGTGCCGTTTTCAGATAGTCGCATCACAAGCGGCTCAAAAGTTGCAAGTATTGCATTGTATTGATTTGTCAACTCTGATTCAGAGTTATGCAAACAACGTACAAGCCTTTCATTCAAATTACTGTTCTCATTGAGAATCTCAGTATTGAATAATCCGTCTTTATATGCAGACAAAAAGAACAATAACACATGATAATCTTCTGAAGCGATTCGTTCACTTCTTAGAATATCAAACATTGACCAAATTTTGGACTTCAATGCTTCAACTGGTAATATATCTGCCATCTTAAACTCTTTCATCATAATTCAATTTTCTGATTGACAAAGCAAAGATGAATACTATGTGTGCAGTGTATGTGCATAGATTACAAATACTTGTTTATTAAGGCTTTTGCCTTGGTTATCATTTCCTTTTTTAAGCTGTCTGGTTGCAACACTTTGACCCCTTCGCCATAAGCAAAAAGTGTGGTTACTAACTCATAGTTCATCTGTACTGTAAGCTCAATTATTACTTTCCCGCCCTTCTTTGAGATTACTCGTTGTGAACCATGAATTGGCTTGCTTTCAATATATGGCCAAAGTGTAGGGTCTATTTCAAGATGAACTTTATCGACTTCAGCCCGATTAGAAACAGTTACCCCAACAACATCCTCGAAATACTCTTCAAAATTTACGGTCTTGTTATCCTGGTATTTCTTATTAACTGTATTAAAACTAATGATACGATCTAAAGCCAGATTGCTTATGTTTTCGTATTCCTCATTGTAACCAAAAAGAAACCAGCGACTATTATACTGTTTCAAGTAATAAGGGTGAAAGTCTTCCTGTGAAGACTTAGCTTGTTTAAAACCTCTGTATTGAATTGACAGTACTTTCTTATATTGGATGGAATGGAACAGCTCTGTAAAATGGTTGAGGCCTTTCAAGTATTGATTTTGTTCGAAGCCAACTATAACATTTGTGTTACTTTTAAAATTGAAGATTGATTCAAGTCTAACGTGCATTTCTTCCATCCATTCAAATTGCGGCATACCCTTGAATCTTGTAAGGATGGATAAGGTCTCCTTTAATTGCTTGGCTTCTGCTTCATTAACAGCCAGATTTTTGATTGAAAATGATTTGTCAGAATATCTGTAATAAACTTGCTTGCCATCCTTCAGTCTTTCCAGCGGCACGGACCAGCCTTGCTCACTTTCCATGAATTTGATATCCTCGAATATTTGCCTCCTTTTTACCCCTTCTTGAACACCATTGTATTCATATAATGCATCATTGCATGCTGAAATAAGGTCGTCAATAAAATACCTACGACCAGGGTTGCTAAAACACTGGTCTAAAGCATGATACCTTATTATAGCATGTTTATTAGTAGCCACTACTTCGTTTGTTTTATTTTACTGTCTTCTATTTTTTCAATCAACTCCGTTCGCACAATATCATAAGCGGATATAGGGTCATATTGCTCTGTTGGTCTTATCAGGGCTGCTATGTCACCTATAAATTCATCGTCTTGCATTTTGGCCTCCATATTCTGAAGATATACTTTTTGAGTTGGCGGTTCGTCTACTACAAAATCCATGTAAGCATGATAGCATTGCAGCAGGGCATCTTTATCCATGCCTGGGACTTGCACCAGTGCCTTGTACATATCATATAAATCACGGCCTTTTCTGCGTTGGTATAATGCTCTGAGCTTTGTGCCCATCAGCTCTTCCAATTTATATGTAGTAATGTTGCAAGCACCTTTAAAATAGGAAGAATTTACCTCAAACGGAAAATCTTGGTATCCTAATACCGTGAAATGCTCCCGGCAGTTAGTTTCCACTTTGAGGCGGAGGTTTTGAACTGGAGGGAATTCTGACTCAAACCGAAAATGAAGGGTAAAATTATTTTCTTTTTGTTTGCGTGTAGGTTGCCCTAAAAAGGAAAGTCTTTTTCTCAAACGATCTACAATTGGACCGAATGGTTCTGCAGTGATTTGTACTAAATCAATATCCTCTGAGTAGCGTGGTTGTGGGTTTAAATACAACTTGTGTAAAGCAGTTCCTCCTCTAAAGGCAAGGCTTTTTGCAAGAAATTCGTCTGAAAATATTTCAACCAAAGCACGGCAAATCACTAGGTCTTGCTCCACTTGTTCATTGGTTTGCCATGGCACCTGATTTGCCCATTCAGTTATGTATGCCTGTGGTATCATTCGTCAATTTCAATTGTAGTATTTATAATTATTTTCCAACGATCGTCGTATGCAAATCCCTTTGCCTGTGCCGAAGCTTTTAACGGAATCCGAAACAGCGTTGCATTGCTTTTTTTCAATGCACTGAATAAAGCATTTGCTATTGTTTGGTTGTTAATGACTTTGTCCAATATGTAGCCCAATCTCTGTAAAACAGTTACAGGAACATGCTGCAGTAAACTTTTATCAAAATCATCTGCTTTAATGCTTTCGGACAATTCTGCCAAAACGGTCGCAGCCCTGTTGATTCCGCCTACACGTTTGACATACTGTATTAAATCAGTAGCTGTTAATGCGGGGTTAGAAATTTTCATGTACCCAGCTTCAGTCTTTCGATTATCTAACAAGGTTGCAGGCACTTTCTTTTTACTGATAAAATTAACTTTCAGTCCCTTTTTTTGCATGGGTCGCAGTACAGGAAAACCTGTTACAACAAAAAACTCTTGAGGCTGCTGGTGAGATGCTCCATGATAGGCAGCTGCGTTTAACAAAGCCAGGTAATAAGGCCGATCCAATTCCTTCATAAACGCATCTAAAAATAAAGAGGGGGGAAGGGTGCCTTTTGATCTGTATTGAGGTGGTATGATTTGGTAATAGCCTTTGTGAATAGAAATTATCTGCTCTTTGTTGACCAATCTTCTAAGCGCAAACTTGATGGCAGTTTCCGACTGCTCCGGAAATTCGGAGCGTAGCTGTTGCAAGGGAAAAGAAAACTTTCCTAGTCCTTGCAAGTAACTTATCCAATCTTCTACGTTTTTATATTGCTTTGAGCCTTTCAAGAGAGTAATATTTTGCGAAAGGTAGTGAAAAATGCTACTTTTTGCAAAATATTTATCTTATTTTTATTAAAGGGTTACGTTTTTGAAAGAGTTAATCAAGCAAATGGCTAGATTCACCTCTTAGATTTTACAGATTGATAAAATTCAACAGTTGCATTTTTTGCAACAGTTCAAATCAATGTGATAAATGCTAATTGACCTGGTCACATTCCTAATAACTTGTGCTAATTAGCCAGAATTTCGCCAAAAAATAGCCGTGCTCAATTAAATATTTTGTGTAACAGGTTGTTTAATAATTGATTAGGTTCGTTTTTAATTCGTCAGAATTTTGGCCAAATAGCTATGGCACAGATTGAAAAATTTTGCGAAAAGTATTGAAAAACGCTACTTATCGCAAAAAATTACTCTTGCAAAAAGTGTTTTTGGATTGAACGGTAATGGTACGGATTTTACTCTATACCCGATAGTAGTGACGACATCCTTATGATATAAGTTAACGGGCATATAGAAATAAGCAATATGCATTTTTTGCATGTTGCTTTCCTAAGGTAATATCTTGTTGTCACAAGGAATTCAATGCATGCATGATCCAATAGTCTTTCTCAACGAGTGTAATATCAACGCCTTTTTTGGTAGAGACAATTGAGAGTAGCTCTTTAAATTCAGGGTCGTTGTGAATAAAATCAAGCATGCTGGAGTACGTTTCTAACAATTGATTTTAAAGTACGCTTTGTTTTGCCGGTTCCATATTGTTGCGTAGCCTTCATTAAAGCATCAGCATTAAAACTACGTACAGTATTTGGCAGTTTATCTATTGCTTGGGATTGGTCTTCTGCTAGTTTATCCAAATTGTTTAATAAATCAACGAGCAAATATTCTCTTGAGATATTTTTAGGGAATGAGGATTTTAGTTTGAATTCGAATGTCTTTCCATTGAGTTGAAACTCGCCTTTGCGCTTATGGTTGTATACCCAAGTGGTGTTATAAAGCTGTGTTAGTCCTAGCCCTAGAGAATTAAAGCTATTTGGGGATACCAAAAGAAAATCTTCGTCCTTTAGAAACCGTTCTACTACCTGGCGGTCATCTGGGGGAACAGCCCCAAATTTTGATTGTTTGGGCGCGTAATACAATCCCTGGTTAAGTTTTATCAATGTTCCATCTTTGGTGAGCTGTGCCAAATGCCTATCTATGGCCGTGGAATAATATTCTAGGTCAGAACGGCGATACACCTCACCTTGCTTTATATGTTGACGGAGTAAATCCATTGCTCGGATACAAAGTTAGCGAGATTTTTTAGAAATGCATGCAAAAAATGGAAAAATTCATGCAGATTGTATCGATAAATGAATCAGATAAATTTTATAATGTGTCATAAATTGCTCA
>JACCEA010400967.1_pt1 | contig 19967 bp, 19 predicted proteins | sample 7449851 | NCBI WGS metagenome assembly JACCEA01 (sample SAMN15323453, study PRJNA562643) | freshwater metagenome | isolation source: river surface water | place: USA:Blue River Watershed | collected 2017-08-18
CTCATCATCTGAGTAGGTGTAGATGTACTCGCCCTTTTTGCCGCCGCCGCCCATGAGCTCGATGCGGTGAAGTGGAGGAATTGCAGCAAAGACGCGACCATCATCAATCATCGGCTTCATGTAGCGATAAAGAAGAGTTAGAAGCAAGCAACGAATGTGTGCACCGTCAACGTCAGCATCTGACATCAAGATGATGCGACCGTAGCGAGCATCGGATAATTCGAATGATTTTCCAGAACCCGCACCGATTACCTGAATGATTGATGCACATTCAGAGTTATCTAACATCTGTGAAAGCGATGCCTTTTGAACGTTAAGAATCTTGCCGCGGATCGGCAGGATCGCTTGGAATTCCGAGTTACGCGCGGCCTTGGTTGTACCAAGTGCGGAGTCACCTTCTACGATCAAAAGTTCGGTGCGAGTTACATCTTCAGAACGGCAATCAGAGAGCTTGGTTGGAAGCGCAGATGATTCGAGGGCGTTCTTGCGACGCTGCAGATCTTTATGTGTACGCGCTGAAATACGTGTGCGTGAAGCTGCTGCAACTTTCTCGAGAATCAAACGGCCATTGGCCTTATCGATACGACGAGTTGTGTTGAAGAATTCTTTCATCTTGTCGGCAACAACTGCAGAGACGATACGAGTTGCAGCAGCCGTTCCGAGAACTTCCTTAGTCTGACCTTCGAACTGTGGCTCAGACATACGCACTGTGATTACAGCGGTGAGGCCTTCCATAATGTCATCTTTAATTACATCGGCTTCATTCTTCTTTAGCGTGCCGGTGCTACGAAGTGATTCGTTAAATGCCTTTGTGATGGCGCGTTCGAAACCTTGAACGTGGGTTCCGCCCTTTGGGGTCGAAATAATATTTACGAAAGATTGAATGGTGGCATCAAAACCATTGCCCCACTTCATCGCGATATCAACTTCCATGTCGCGTTCTACTTCAGTTGAAACCATGTGACCTTTATCGTCAAGGACTGGAACAGTCTCTTGATAGTGGCCTGTGCCGTAGATGCGGATTACTTCACCGACTGGCTGATCTGGTTGTAAGAATTCGCAGAACTCGGAGATTCCGCCCTTGTGATAGAAAGTTTGAGTTGTCGCAGCTTTGGTGCGATTGTCATTAACAATCAGAGTTAAGCCTGGAACCAAGAAAGATGTTTGGCGTGCACGAGCGTAGATCTCTTCGATATCAAGAGTTGCTTCCTTTAGGAAGATCTGACGATCTGCCCACCACTTGATTCGTGTTCCGGTTACCTTTGCCGAAACTTTTCCGATTGTGCGAAGTCCAGATTGTGGAGTGAACTCTGCCTTTGGACCTTCACCTTCGAAGACGCCGGCAACGCCGCGCTTAAATGACATCCAGTAAATCTTGCCGTTGCGATCTACTTCCGCATCAAGTCGTTCAGCAAGTGCATTAACAACAGATGCTCCAACACCGTGGAGACCGCCGGATGCAGCATAGGATCCACCGCCGAACTTTCCACCTGCGTGTAACTTTGTAAGTACAACTTCAACGCCAGTTAAACCAGTCTTTGGTTCTTTATCTACCGGAATACCGCGGCCATCATCGTGTACTTCAACAGAACCGTCTGCTTCTAAATTAATTTCGATCTTCTTGCAATGACCGGCAAGTGATTCATCTACTGAGTTGTCGATAATTTCCCAGAGGCAGTGCATGAGTCCGCGTGAATCGGTGGAACCGATATACATACCTGGACGTTTACGTACCGCATCAAGGCCTTCAAGAACTGCGAGGTCTTTGGCGGTATAAGAATCTTCGGCGTCGCCAAGCGCGGTGAGATCTAGTTGATCTCCAGCGTCATTTGATTTCTTGGTGGCCACGGAGGCAAAGGCTATCTGCGTAGTTGCAAAGATCTTGCGGTAACGCGCCGAATTAGTCTCAAATATTGGTAAATCCCCCAGATCTAGTGGAAACGAGTGCATTGCAACACAAAATTAACAATTTTTTCCCATTTATTTCCTGCGGGGAATAACTAGACATGGTTTGATGTTCCATAAGAAGTACCACTTCCCACCTAAATGAACGGAGAGCGCGATGACCGAGCAAGTAATCCTCGAATCCACACCTCTTAATGCTCTAGACCGTTGCGATCGTTGCGGCGCTCAGGCATATGTGCGAGCAACTCTCGCTACAGGTGGAGAGCTTATGTTCTGTGCACACCACGGCAAGGAATACGCTGAAAAGCTAAAGGCTGTGGCAGTTGCAATCCAAGACGAAACCGATCGTTTGGTTGAATCGAAGAATTAATTAATCTTTATTAAGAAGACCCTTGTGCGATCCGTCGCAGAAGGGTTTTTCTTTTGATTGGCCACATCCGCAGAATTTTGGGTTCGCGAGCGTTTCCAGCACATTTCCATCAGCATCAACCATTTCAACTTCTCCAGTAATGCGGATAGATCCGCTCTTCGGATTTACGAAGATCTTTGGCTTATCCATTTATGCCAGCTTTAGCCTGGTTTTAATCTAGATAATCGCGAAGTGATTGCGAACGTGATGGGTGGCGCAGCTTCGACATTGTCTTAGATTCGATCTGACGGATACGTTCGCGAGTAACCCCGTGAACCTTGCCGATCTCATCAAGTGTCTTTGGCTGACCATCTGTAAGTCCGTAACGCGCCTTGATTACATCCGCTTCACGGTTGGTTAGGCCACCAAGAACCTGCATCAACTGCTCTTGCAAAATTGTGAAAGTTACAGATTCTTCTGGCTTAACCGCTTCAGAGTCTTCAATGAGATCTCCGAATTCAGAATCTCCTTCTTCACCAAGCGGTGTGTGAAGAGAGATTGGTTCGCGGCCATACTTTTGAACTTCGACAACCTTTTCAGGTGTCATATCAAGTTCTTTAGCGAGCTCTTCTGGAGTCGGTTCGCGGCCAAGATCTTGCAACATCTGGCGCTGTACGCGAGCCAATTTGTTGATGACTTCAACCATATGAACTGGAATACGAATTGTGCGAGCCTGGTCAGCCATCGCGCGAGTAATCGCCTGTCGGATCCACCATGTTGCATATGTCGAGAACTTGTAACCCTTTGTGTAGTCGAACTTTTCAACCGCACGGATAAGGCCGAGGTTTCCTTCTTGAATTAGATCAAGGAACAACATGCCGCGACCGGTGTAACGCTTTGCAAGAGATACAACGAGACGAAGGTTTGCTTCTAGCAAGTGGTTCTTAGCGCGCTTGCCATCTTCAACGATCCACTCAAGCTCGCGCTTTAACTTTTTATCAATCTTCTTCTCTTCTTTAAGTTTTTCTTCAGCAAATAAGCCAGCTTCGATACGTGTTGCGAGCTCTACTTCGAGTTCTGCGTTAAGAAGTGCAACGCGGCCGATCTGCTTTAGATAATCCTTAACTGGGTCAGCTGTTGCACCAGCGGTCATAACGGTCTGCGCAGGTGCATCGTCTTCTTCAGAGGCCTTTAGCGTGAAGGCATTTTCTTCGTTGCCTGATGCTTCTTCAGCCAAGTTAACAACGCGTGGCTGATTGGATTTATCTTCAGCTTCAGTATCGATTATCTCGGCAACTTCAGCGATAAGTGTTTCAACATCTTCGAGTTCGACTTCTTCAACAACGATCTCGTTGCCTTCATCATCTAGAACTACTGCAGCTTTCGCAGCCTTTCCATCGGACTTTGCTGCAGCAGGGGCTGCAACAACCGGTGCAGGAGGTGGCGCGATAAGTGCAAGTTGCGCCTTAGATAAAATTCGTGCCGATGTTCCAAGACCTGCCTTGCGCGCTTTTTCAGATTCAGTAGCGATAACTTCATCAAGGTGGCGCGCTTCTTGGGCGAGCGCTAAAAATTCTTTCTTAACTGCTTTGCGGTAATTATCAATTCCACTTGCGGCAAGTGTTTCGACGATCTCTTTGTGGCGAGCGACGTCGTTCTTGAGGTTTACAAGTTGTTGAACTTCCTTGGCAGATAAATCTTTCTTAAGGGCAACCTTTACGGGCTTGACTGGCTTAGGGGCTGCGACCTTCTTAACTGGCTTAGCAGCAATTTTCTTCGCTGGAGCTTTCTTAACAGGTGCTTTCTTGGCAGCTACTTTTTTCGCAGGTGCTTTCTTAGCAACGGCTTTCTTGGCAGGAGCTTTTTTCGCTGCCTTCGCTGACTTTGCAGACTTTGCCTTGTTTTTGAGCGCACTAAATACAGCCACAATTGTCCTTTGGTTTTTTCGAACTATCTTCGAAACTTTTGTTTCGAACTGCTCGAAGCGATGTCTATATTATACTCAAGGCTTGGCGGATTGCGGCGCCAACTGACTCAGATTCCACCAAAAAGCCATCGTGTCCGAACTCTGAAGAGATCGTAATTAGCGGTTCTGCGCGCGGAACTAGCTCGGCAACCTCAACCTGAAGTCGAGGTGGGAAGAGGCGATCGGTATCAATTGAGACCACAACTGCCGGAATCTTGATCGATTCCAGAGCTGCCACTACTCCTCCGCGATCTCGACCAACATCGTGTGATGCCATGGCTGATGTGAGCGAGATATAGGTGTTGGCATCGAAGCGTTTAGCCAATTTATCGGCCTGGTGATCAAGGTATGACTCAACTGCATAGCGCCCGGTGTCATCGCCCTGCATCTGGCGCCCAAAACGGATATCCATCTCAGATTCGGTGCGATAGGTCAGATGCGCGATGCGGCGCGCAATGCCTAGGCCATCGATCGGGCCTTTTGCTTGCTCGTAATAATCGCCGCCGTTGAAATTTGGATCGCTCTTAATCGCGCGGATCTGAACTGAGAATCCACCAATCTGATCGCCCGTTGCAACCGCCGATGAACCGATAGTGCAGATCGCGCCGACGCGGTCTGGGTATTGAATCGCCCATTCCAGTGAGCGCATTCCACCAAGAGATGGACCAACGGCTAAGCGATATTTCTCAATTCCAATTGCATTGGTAAATAGAAGTTCGGCTGCTGCCATGTCGCGAACTGTGACAACTGGAAAGCGTGAGCCATAACGTTTTCCATCAGGTGCGATGCTAGATGGGCCGGTACTGCCCTGACATCCGCCAATTACATTGGGACAAACAATGAAATATTTATCAGTATCAAATGGCAGACCTGGGCCGACCATATTTGGCCACCAACCAGTTACATCTGACCAACCGGTCATCGCATGGTTAATTAAAATCGCATTATCTTTTGCGGCATTTAGCTTGCCCCAAGTTTGATATGCGATGGTGATATCTGGCAGCGTCTCGCCATTTTCAAGTAAGAGGAAACCGATCTTTACAAATTTACGTTCGCCAGGATCATGGCTTTCTAGCCATGCGCCGGTAACTGCTGTAGTAATCGAGTTCGACATATCTATCCTTCACGCACTTGCTTACATCGCGCGATGTAAACCTGGTCGTCACCCGGAGCACCCCACCGCGGTGGAGGGTTGCCGTCTAATCAGCCGGGGCTATCGATTAGAACTCGTGACCTGTCCAAATTCTAACCCAAAAAAGCCTGAGGGTCTTTCGCGCATTCTCTATCTGACTTACTCTAGAACTATGTTGATCGGGGTTGACTGGGGCGGAACCAAGATTGAAATCGTTGCCCTAGAACCCGATGGCACTGAATTAATGCGCATCAGGCGCGATACTCCGCGCGGTGACTATCAAGGTTGCTTAAGGACGATCGCCGAATTAATCGTGGAGATCGAAGAGAAGACCGGTCAGCGTGGTTCAATCGGAATCGGAATTCCGGGATCTCTCGAACCAATTAGTCGTTTAGGTAAGGGCGGAAGTTCAACCTGGATCAATGGCCAGCCCGTTGAAGCCGATTTAAACAAGATAATTGGCCGACCACTTCGCGTTGTAAATGATGCTGATTGTTTTGCATCATCTGAAGCACGCGATGGCGCCGGTGCTGGTTACGCAGTTGTCTTCGGAGTAATTATCGCCAGCGGCGCAGGAGCAGGGGTTGCGGTAAATATGCGCGCACATCACGGACCGAATAACAGCGCCGGTGATTGGGGCCATAACCCACTGCCGTTTGCCACTGCCGATGAACTTCCTGGGGAAAATTGTTACTGTGGCAAAACCGGATGTATGGAAACTTGGATCTCGGGATATAGCTTCTCTAGAGATTATCAAAGGCGCGGTGGCGCAGATCTAAAGCCTTCCGAAATTATGGAACGAGCACGCGGTGGAGAGAAAATTGCTATTGAAAATTATGAAAGTTGGATTGACCGCGTTGGACGTGGACTTTCAGTAGTTGTAAATACTTTAGATCCAGATGTTTTTGTCATGGGTGGCGGAATGAGCAATATCGATGAGTTGTATCGCGATCTACCAGGAAAGATTGGTCAGTACACATTTTCGCCAGTCTTTGCGACACCGATTGTTCGCTCAAAACACGGAGATTCAAGTGGTGTTCGTGGCGCTGCCTGGTTATGGCAATAAGGACGAGTATTAGACTCTGCACATGAGCCTTTCGCAAGCAGATATTGATCAGCGCTTTGAATTCGGCAAAGAGCTAATTCTTCGAGCCGGTGAGCTAGCCATGACATATTGGAAATCGCTGGAAACCTTAGAAGTTAAGAGCAAAGGGCTGCAGGATTTTGTTAGCGAAGCCGATTACAACACTGAGGCGTTGATCAAAAGTGCGATCAAGGAACGTTTCCCAGATGATGCGTTCTTTGGTGAAGAGACTGGGCCAACTGGAATCGAGGGCGCGCAGGGTATCTGGGTAGTAGATCCAATTGATGGCACGCAGCCATTTTTAATGGGGATGACTAGTTGGTGTATTTCGATCGCCTTTGTAAGCCAATCCCAAATTGAAATCGGCTTGGTTTATAGCCCTGCAGGTAATGAATTCTTCATCGCCCAAAAGGGCAAGGGTGCAACGTTAAATGGCAAACGAATTCAAGTGCGCGATGCCCAAACTTTAAATGATGGCATCGTCAGCGTTGGTTACTCCAACCGCACTTCCCCGGCGCAGTTAATTCATATGATGAAAGGCCTGCTTGAAAACGGCGGTATGTACCACCGAAATGGTTCAGGGGCACTTGGCATTTGTTATGTGGCAAGTGGCGCACTAATTGGTTACATCGAATTTCACATCAACTCTTGGGATTGTTTGGCTGCTCTTTTGCTGGTCTCTGAAGCAGGCGGAAAAGTTAATGATTTCATTGCCGACAACGGGCTGCACTTAGGCGGCAAGATAATCGCTGCTTCACCTAAAGTCTTTGCTCAATTGGATAGTTTCTTTCCAACAAAGTAATTGCTAAAGCCCGAATCCGGGCGGTAGATCTTCACCAAAAATTCCTGCGCAGACTTTGGGGTGTAGTTCTCTGCGCATTGCGGCAAACGACGCTGGCGGCCACCCTGCAGTGAAGACGCGCCGCAATAAGAGCGCCAGGGAATATCCATTGGCATCTTCGAGGGCACGATCCAGCGCGCGATGGGCGAGTGCGCCATCTCCGCTTTCATAAGCCAGTGCGGCACAGAGCGATGCGATCGGTGCGACATAACCGGCAGGTGCGATGCGCATTAAGTGCCGCCACATCTGAAAGTAAGTATCAACGCTTTCTTCGTCATGGCTGCCCAGTGCGAAGTCACGAACTTGGATATCGCAAAGGCGACCGATTACTCGTGCGGTGAGTTCGAGATCTTGCCCAATGCGACCAGAGGCAAACTCACCAGCCAAATCAATTACCGCAGTAGCGCCATCACGCTGCAGTTTCGGCAAATTATCTAGAACTTTAGGGACCGCAAAACTATCTACCATTTCACACCACTGTTTTTCGGATGCAACTGGCAGCGATGCAATTGACTCGGTCAGCGCTTGCAGATTGGCAAAGGGCATAGCGCGACCGGCAACTACGTGCTCAACGGCAATTCGCGAACCATCGATCTCGGGAATTAGATTTCCTTCTGCCGGACAACATCCTTGATCTTGGCAAAGCACCGAACGATAGCGACCACTTTGAATCAAGAGCGATTCATCTGTTGTTATTCCGATCCGCGTTAACGCGGCGCTGGCGTCGGCAAGAACCGCTTGCCCATCGTTGCGCTGGGTTGGTACATACGCGACAAGCAACGCGCCGGTTGCTTGATCTCGTTGCAGATGTGAAGCCAATAGATCGTAAGCGCCTTCGGGAATATCAACCGGATAATCAATGCGCATCGCCATACCGACGGCGTTATCTTTAATCGAAACAACGACCAATGAATCTTCAGGGTGATAACCAATTAAGAAAGGAATAGCGGCAAGTAAGTCATGTGGTGATGTAAGTGTGGTCATCTCTCTCAATTCATAAAGCGGGTTGGAGCTGCCACCACGGTGATAGTCAGCGCTGAAACTTTTTTGATTTGGCCAGTAATGGCGCGTTCTACGGCGTTATGGGAGAAACTGCCGTTCCAGGTTGTTGTTAGAAATACTGGATAAATTCCGGGCTGCGAATATTTATGAGTAATCTTGCCGTCAGGAAATGGGCCGCCTGGATCAGTTGTCGCCAAGAAAGATCCATCGCCAAATGACCACACATACGATGGACGCAGAACAACATCGATGGTCTCGCCAATTAAATTAACTTGGGTGCGAAAAACTGAAGGTAGGTCGTTCCAGAAATAAACTGGTGTGTGAATCAGCGGTTGAAAGTTGGGTTGATATGAAATGCCACCGGTCGGAAGAGATTTGCTTAAGCGATCGCTAAGCGAAGTGGCCGCAACGGCCTTTGCCGCAGCTTTCTTGACGGGCTTCTTGACTGGTTTCTTAACTGGTTTCTGGAGCGCCTTCTTTGCTGGTGCAACAACCTTTGGCTTTACAACTGGTTTTGGTTTAACAATCACCTTCGGCTTTGCGATCGCTTTCGGTTTGGCAACGACCTTTGGGTTAGTCACCTTGGCGGCGCTGGGACCGCTTCCTTTTCGGGCTTCAATGACGATCTCGCCATTTTGTGTGTAAACATCAACGCACGCAGAAGTGCAATCTGCTGCGTGCGAAGTCGAAGTTGGCAGAGAAATCACCAACGCAGATATAAGAATTAATCGGAGCTTCATCTGCGGGAAGATAGATGTCGCACCTGATAAATATTTACTTCAACTAATTACGTGTGGATAGTTCTTGCTGAATATGCCAAGGTAGGAACATGGTTGCGCGCGATGGAGATGGCTGGGTCGAGTGCAATTGCGGCTCAAAACATTGGGGGCTGCATGGCGCCGCAGGTTTGCTGATCTACCGCGATGGCGCGATCTTGTTACAGCACCGCGCGCCGTGGGTACATAACGGCGACACTTGGGGAATTCCAGGTGGTGCGCGCGATTCGCACGAAAGCGTAATCGATGGAGCAATTCGCGAAGCCATTGAAGAAACCGGAATTGATCCACAGCAATTGCTTATTCGTTCAGTATCAACCGATAATCACGGTAACTGGCGCTATGACACTGTTATCGCTGAAGGGACTAGCGAGCTTGTGGCACACGAGTTAAACGATGAATCGCATGAAGTGCGGTGGGTTTTATTCGATGATGTCACTCGATTACCGCTGCATCCTAGCTTTGAAAATTCTTGGCGCGATTTACGAGCCCAGGTTGATTATCTGATCACACCAAACTAAATTTTCGACTTCGCTATGCGCGACCAAAATTATCGTCTTTCCCGCACCACGTAGCGCCTTAAAAATTTCGATCAACTTCTCTTTGCTGGCTAAATCCTGAGCGGCAAAAGGTTCGTCAAAGAGATAAATCGGGCAGTCGCGCAATAAGGTGCGGGCGATTTCAATGCGTTGCACTTGGCCCACCGAAAGCGTCGTCACTAAGTTGTTCAGTAATTGGGTTAGGCCAAGATCCCCCGCGACTTGTTCCAACTTATCTTTGGCAAGATCGCGCTGTCCTAAGGCCAATACTTCACGAACCGTCATGGGAAGCCAGAAAGTGCGCTCCTGCAGCGCCATGCTACGCAGATGCGATTGCTCAAGGTCGCTTAACTCTTTCAAATTTCTTTCCGCGATAAACACTGAGCCGCTGCTTGGCGCTAAATCTCCAGCTATCGCCAACAGAAGCGAGCTCTTTCCAGATCCATTGGCTCCCACAATTGCGCTAATTGATCCCTTCGTGAAAGTGGCGGTTAGCCCAGAGAAAAGTTGGCGATTATTGCGAACGAGTGCAAGATCATTGATTTCAATCATTTCCACGTAAGCGCCACCTTTCGTACTAAGAAGATAAGAATTGGCGCACCCAATAGCGAGGTAATCAAACCAATCGGTAATTCATAAGGCGGCAGTGCACTGCGCGCGATCGTGTCACCAATCAGCAGAATTAACGCTCCAATGAGTGAGGATGCGATCGTCAGTATTCGGTTCTTGCCACCAAAGATTATGCGGGCTATATGTGGCGCAGCCAATGCTAAAAACGAAATAGAACCTACGGAGCTCACGCTGACTGCAACCAATAACCCGATGATCAAGAAAGCTTTTAAGCGAATCTTCTTGGCAGACTTACCTAAATGTCGAACTGATGTATCGCCAAGTGCCAAGAGATCTAACTCAGGTGCGACTTTAAGTGCGACGAAAAAGCAGAGTAGAAAGACCGGACAAATTATCAACAAGCTTTCAGAAGTAGCCAAGGCTAACGAACCGAGCGACCAAAATGAGATAGAACGTATCTCAGGGTTATTGGTCGAAGTAATCAATAGCCCAACTAGCGCTGAAAATAGCGCAGATGTGCCAATTCCAATAACGATCAGGGCGCTCACCGAACGCGCCCAAGTGAAAGTAAGCGCCGTTGCAAGTAAAGCGCCAATAGTTGCGAATATAACCGCATTTAATGAACCAACTTCAGCAAGATTTAATAGAACTCCAATTACAACGCCCAAACTCGCGCCTGCTGAAGTTCCTAAAATGGCTGGATCGGCCAATGGATTATTTGCCGCAGATTGCGCGATCGCACCGGCCAATCCGAGCGCTGCGCCAATTAGCAGCGCGACCAGGATACGCGGAATTCTGATCTGCCAAAGAATTAAATGGTTAGTGCTTGAAACGTCATATCCCGGATTAAAAAGGTAGCGCCAGATATTTTCGACTTGAGTTGCTCCCAATAGTAAGGAAGCCGCTACGGCGATATTTAGGGCGATTACTAAGAGCGAAAAACGTAGCTTCATTTCATCAACTCATCTACTGCCGCGGCCAGTTGTAGGATTAAATCTGGTGTGCGCGGACCAAAGGAGAGCAATAGCGAATCATCGACAGCGAGCACACGAGCCTGCTTTCCGGCCGAAGTTTGAGCGATGCCAGGCAGTTTCTTCAAACCCGCAACTCCCCCAACCGATGCTAAACCTTTACTCATAACCAGGATTAAATCCGGGTTTATCTCTGCCAATACTTCAGCGCTGATTGGAATGAAGGGATCTGCCGAAAATCTCGCACCTACATCGATGGAGTTAATTGCCGAGATTAAGGAGTCTGCACCTGATCCTTTTCCGCCAAGTAAGTAAATTGAATTTCCACCTCGCAGATACAAGAAGAGTATCTTCGCTTTTCTATCTGAGTTCTTTACAGCAGAAAGTGATTGATTGATTTTCCCACTCAGGGCATTTCCGGAATTTACTGCTCCGACCGCTCTTGCTATATCGGCAATCTTTAGATTTATGTCAGAAAGAGTCCAGGCTTGTCGCACTTTTACAACTTGGATGCCACTCTCGCGCAGGGTGGTTATCGCTGCCAGCGGACCGGTTGCATCATCGATTAACACCAGATCAGGATTTAACTTCAAAATATTTTCGGCCACAACCTGATGCCCTGATGTAACAATTGGGATATCTAAAAGTACATCTTCGGTACTGGCGATATCTCGCCCAATCAGAATTGGCTTTAATCCCAAGGAGACAATAATTTCGGCTGAACCATTAGCAAGTGCGATAACGCGCTTGGCCGTTGAATCTTCGCTGCTGGCAATACTTATCGCGGCCGCGCTTTTAATCTCTTGCACAGCAACTTGACCGGAACTGCATGCGGATAAGGAAAACGCTGTGGCCAGAGCCACTGCAATCTGCCGATACCGACCATTCTTTAGCACCCTGAAATCATCTCAATTTTTTACCTGACAGAAGTGGGTGGGTTGTCGGATAAGTCCGAGCGCAGATAAAAGTAAGGTTTTCATATGCGTATCAAGTCGTTGCTGGCAGTCGGAATATCGGCAGCGTTGCTGGCATCTCTAAGCGATGCGCCAAGTAACGCAGCGGGAAAACCACAAACTGTTACCGGCCAATTCGGTGAATCAATAAGCGCCATAGCCCAGGATATAAACGTTGGCAAGGATGGTCAGGCCCAAATTGTCGTCACTGGCAAAGGTTTCGATGAGACCGTAGGAATTTATCTAGCTTTCTGCCTTATGCCAAAAGCAGGTGGTGCTCCAACTCCCTGTGGTGGAGGAGTTAATAAATCCGGGATCGGCGATGCTTCATATTGGATCTCATCAAATCCCCCTCCTTATGCCGTGAATTTAGCCGAGCCATTTCGCGCCGGCGGAAGATTTAGTAAAAGCGTTGGAGTCTCTGAACGAATCGGCAAGATCGATTGTCGAAAAAGTAAATGCGCAATAACCGTTAGATCAGATCACCTACGTGAAGGGGATAGATCTCGAGATCTTTTTATCCCAGTCACATTTAAGAAAAGGAAATAGCTATGAAGAAAGTACTTGCCTTAATCTCAGTTCTTGCGATTGCTTTGCCTGTATTTAGCGCTCCTAGCGCCAGCGCAGAAACTTTCGTATTTGAAAGTAGTCCGCGAACTAACCTCAATCCTGCAGGTGACACAATCAATGGTGGCTTCACTAAATTCACGACTAAGGGCGGCATGTATATGCAGCAATGCATCGCTCCAGTTGCTGGTGCGCGCCCAGTCACTTGCAGTGATGAGTTGCAGCTCTGGGTAAGCACCAAGGGAGAAAATGGCTCTGTAAGTGCAACTGGACCAATCGCTTTTAAAGTCGCCGCGCAGATTACTGGTCGCGGAGTTAGCGTCGATTGCACCAAGACTTCTTGCGGACTCTTCTTTCGCCTAGATCGTTCTGCCACTGCAGATACCAGCGAGGATTTGTTCTTGCCAATTACCTTCCGTGAAGGTGTTGCTGCGCCAATACTTCCTGCCGATCTTGTGACAGTAACGCTAAATGGAAAGCCACTCACTCGAAATGTTCCAATGGGTCTGGCATATCGTCAGAGCGCAAAGATTGTTGCAACTGCGCAATCTGGCTTGCCGGTTACTTTGACATCCCTAACTCCAGAATGTTCATACGCCAATGGAGTTCTAACTGCACTTAAAGGCGTTGGCCAGTGCGCACTCGCGCATCGCACCGCCGGCAACGATAAATTCGCAGCTAGCTCTGCAAACTATCCATTCATTCTCGAACCTGGAACACAAAAAGTTGAGCGCGCAACCAAGGAGCTCAAAATAGGAAAGCCAAAGGCAATGCCGGCTGAGACTAACTTCGGTGAGGTAATTACTTACAAGAGTATGAGCAAGAATTGCCGAGTCGAGTTAAATCTCATAGAGGCGCAAAAGCGCGGAATCTGCAACATCGTGGCAACCGCGCAAGCTAAAGAAGGAATGTGGTTGGCGCTTAAGCAAAACCTAAAAATTAGGGTTAGCTAAAGCTCTAACTCCGGCGATGTAGAAGTCGGTTGTAACAGCGATCTCCTCTTGAGCCGTTGCTGCACCCGACTCTATGCGCCGTGTTGCTACATCGGTTAACGCCTGTAATTGCGCAAAGGCACGCGCGGTGTCAGTGATACCAAGCTCGGCAAAAGTTTTACCGAGCGGGGCCAACATCCGGCGGTGTGCAGCAGCTATCTCAGCGCTTCGCTCGCGCGGCAGCGTTGTTGCGTGAAGTGATTTAGCCAGCAGATGTCGTCCATCGCCGACGTAGTTTAGAGAAGTCTCAATCCAAATGGTCAAGGAAGTGATTGGATCGCGCTCATCTGCGATCGCGCTGCTTAGGTGCTCTGCAAAGTTCTTTAACTCTTCGATCAAAAGATCGGCAACCAAATCCTGGCTACTGGAGAAATACTCGTAAACTGAAGTTCGCGAAAGACCAGCGCGGGCGGCAACGGCGGCAATTGAGATGCTGGCAGAACTTTCCTCGAGTGCGATCTCTGTCGCCGCTGAAATAAGTTGGTTGCGGCGCCAATCGCGATGCGAAGCTAGATTCTGCGTGGAAATCTTGGGCATAAAAAAATTATTTCATGGATTGTGAAAGTCGGCGCAGTGAATCAATCACCACAGACCGATCACTCGTGCGCCAAAGCGGTGGCATTGAGTTAAGTAGGACACTTCCGTAGCGTTTGGTGACGATTCGCGAATCTAAGATAGCCACTACCCCGCGATCGTCCACGCTTCGAATTAAGCGTCCGGTACCTTGCGCTAAAAGTAGCGCTGCTCGGGGCAGTGAAACCTGCATGAAGCCACTTCCACCAGCTGCATCGGCCAAAGACGCGCGCGCTGACATAACAGGTTCATCAGGACGAGGAAAAGGAATCCGATCGATTGCAACCAAAATACAAGATGGGCCTGGCACATCTACTCCTTGCCAGAGCGACATCGTGCCGAGCAAGATTGAAGTCTCATCTTTAGCAAAACGTTCAACGAGTGGACCTACCGCATCGCCACGCTTCTGAGTAATGATGGTTATTGGCAACTCTTTTAAGACATCGCGTAGATGTGCATCGGCTGCTTCTACTCCGCGCCATGAACTAAATAAAGCCAAGGTTCGACCACCTGCTGCATCAATTAGCTCACCGAGTTCGGTTAAGACTTCGCTACTTGGACCATCGCGGCCTGGCTCAGGTAGATGCTTGGGCATATATAGAACGCCTTGATTAGCGAAATCAAAAGGAGAACCAACATCGAGCATCTGCACATTGGCGGGATCGATATCGCCATCTTCACCTTCAGTGTCAGCATCTGAACCAACTACGAAACCGATGCTGCGCGCCATCGCATCAAAACCATTGCCAACCGTAAGCGTTGCAGACGTTGCAATTACTGGAGTCTTAGTTAACAAATTTGCGCGAAGAACTTCAGAGACTGAAAGCGGTGCTAAATGCAGCGTTGAAAAGGTTGGTTCATACCAAAGCACATGGGTTTTACCCATCTTTAATAACTTCCCACAAGTCGTATTGATTTCAGATACCGCACCCTTTACACGAGCGCGCTCGGCAATTGCGTCGGAATCGATGATCTCGTCATCGGCGGTAATAATCTGAACGATGGCCGCAGCGGCTTCTTTGACTTTACGTATTGGCGCTTCCAGTGAAGATGGAATTTCTTCTAGACGACCTTGCGCTGCGAAGTCCCCACGGATCTGATCACCGTAATCAGCCATCGCATCATGGAAGTTATCGGCGGCTTTAGTTAACGCATCAGCGAGTTTGCCGGGCATATGTTTGCGCGCCATGGCAGCAGCGCGAATAACGCGCGCAGATGTGAGTTCTTCGGTAACTGCCTGCGTTGTGCGATCCATAAACTCGTGGGCTTCATCCAAGATAACTGCATCGCGCTCGGGCAATATCGGATGCGAATCAACGATCTCGATCGCAAGTAGCGTGTGGTTTGTAACCACAACATCGGCGGTCTGCGCTTTTGCTTTAGCTAGCGCTGCAAAACATTGCGAGCCGTAATTACAGACATCGGCGCCTACGCATTCGCGGCCCGAAAGTGAATTCGCCGCCCATACTCTGCGGTCGACATCCGGGGCATCATCGCGATCGCCGGAAACTCCGGGAGTCTTCGCCCAAGCATGTAAACGCTTGGCATCCTTTTCAAGATAACTAACTTCCAGTAAAACTTCACCGTCAGGATCAGGTTCATCGGTATTCATCTTCTGCAAGCAAACGTAGTTGCCAACGCCTTTATAAATTCCATAGGTGATTTCGCGGCCTAACTCTTTTTCGAGCGCCGGAACAACTGCAGGTAAATCACGTTCTACCAACTGACGCTGCAGCGCCAGGGTTGCTGTTGCAATCAAAACTTTGCGGCCGTGGACAAGTGCTGGGACTAAGTACGCCAGTGATTTTCCGGTACCGGTGCCAGCCTGCACCATTAAATGGTGGCGATCAGTGAGTGCATTGGCGACCGCTTCGGCCATTTCGATCTGGCCCTCACGTGGTGATCCCCCGATGGCCGAGACTGCAGCATCTAGCGCCGATCGCACCTTCGCTGACAAATCACTCATATTTTTCGCTTATTTCCCACTGGGCCACATTAGCGAAAAATTCTTACGCTTCGGCGATAGTCACAAATTTGTTGTTCAGATAGGCTCGCTTTCTTACAAAAGGTGGGCGATTTTGGCTAACAACTCAAAGAAGAATGTGAAACGTCAGTTTCCAAAAGTTGGTGAATTAGCACCACTTTTGAAATTTTCCTTTCCTTCTCTGCCATCACGGAAAAAACGCCTCGCCAAAGCGATCACCATTTGGGAGCTTCGCGCGATTGCTAAAGATCGCACGCCCGCCGGACCATTTGATTACACCGATGGCGGTGCTGAATCCGAACTCACTTTAGAGCGCGCGCGACGAGCTTTTTTAGATCTGGAATTTCGTCCCAACATTTTGCAGGATGTTTCGCAAGCATCTCTTGAGTGCAAAGTTCTCGGTGAAAAATTCGCGATGCCAGTTGGTATCGCGCCGACTGGATTTACTCGAATGATGCATTCCGAAGGTGAAATTGCTGGTGCGCGTGCCGCCGAAAAGTTTGGCATTCCCTTCTCGCTATCAACTCTCGGAACCACCACCATCGAAGATGTAGTAGCCGCATCCCCGGGCGGGACAAATTGGTTCCAGCTATATATGTGGAAGGACCGCGAAGCCAGCATGGAACTCGTGCAGCGCGCACAGAGGGCAGGTGTTAAGAATTTAATCCTGACTGTTGATGTTCCTGTCGCCGGTGCACGTCTGCGGGATGTGCGAAATGGGCTGACCGTGCCGCCACGTTTAACCGCCAAAACTCTGCTCGATGCCGCACCTCGCCCCGAATGGTGGATCAATTTCCTGACAACTCCGGCGATCTCCTTTGCCAATATGAAGAATTGGAAAGGCACTGTTGCTGAACTTTTAGATTTTATGTTCGACCCAACTATGACCTTTGAAGATTTAAAGTGGATTCGCAAACAATGGGATGGCAAGTTAACTATTAAGGGCATTCAGACCGTTGAAGATGCCAAGCAGGCCGCCAAATATGGGGCAGATGCCATCGTTTTATCTAACCACGGCGGTCGCCAATTAGATCGCGCGCCTGTTCCGTTACATCTCTTAGTCGATGTGAAGAAAGAGTTAAAGAAAGATCTAGAAATTCATCTTGATACCGGAATCATGCATGGCGCAGATATCTTGGCGGCGATCGCCCTCGGTGCCGATTTCACCTACATAGGACGTGCTTATCTATACGGCCTAATGGCTGGTGGCCAAGAAGGCGTTGAACGCGCGTTAACAATTTTACAATCTGAAATGGTTCGCAATATGAAGTTGCTCGGCGTAAACTCGTTAAGCGAACTTAAACCAAAACATGTCCGGCTCCTGCCAACAAATGCGGGGCTTGGCAATCTACCTGGAGGAAAAAGATGAAGATCGCCCGTATCGGAGCTGCAGGTAGTGAAAAGCCAGTTGTAATTGATGGCGACCAAGCGATCGATGTGAGTTCACTCGTAAAGGATTGGGATCGCCCATCCTTAGAAGCAGGCGGATATCTTCGCGTTGCCAACGCAGATTTGAACTCACTCCCCCGTACGCCGCTTGTCGGCGTTCGTTATGGCGCAGTCATCAATAAGCCAACCAAAATAGTTTGCGTCGGTCTAAATTATTTAGCGCATATCAAAGAGGCCGGATTCGATACGCCCGTTGAACCAGTTATCTTTATGAAAGCTCCGGATTCGATCACTGGCCCAAATGATCAAATCGTTATTCCACCAAATAGCCAGGCCACAGATTACGAAGTTGAACTCGCCATTGTTATCGGTAAATCTGCGCTTTACCTAAAATCACCAGAAGAATCAGCTGAGTACATCTTGGGTTACTCAATCTCGCAGGATGTTTCAGAGCGCCACTGGCAGATGGAGCGCGCCGGACAATGGGTTAAGGGCAAGTCATTTCCCACTTTCAATCCTGTCGGCCCAGTAATCGTTTCGGCAGATTCCATCAACGCTCACAACTTGCGCTTATGGTGCTCACTAAATGGTGAAATGAAGCAAGATTCCAATACCGATGACTTGCTTTACGGAATCAACCACATCGTTTGGTACATCAGCCAATTTATGGAGCTCTGCCCAGGTGACATCATAAATACCGGAACGCCTTTCGGCGTAGGTATGGGCTTTAAGCCACCGATTTATCTAAAGGCCGGAGATGTTCTTAAGACCGGAATCGAAGGTATCGGTGAAATTACCAACCACGTTATCGCCTACGAATCTGGAGCAAAGTAGTGAGTAAAGATTTTGCTGGCCTAACCGCCATTGTTACAGGAGCCGGTTCTGGAATTGGTTTAGAAGTTGCCCGTAAGTTAAACGATCAAGGCGCAAAGGTTTTTGGTTTTGATCTCCGCGCTGGAGATCTGCAAGAAGTTGCCACATTTATCGAATGCGATATTTCAAACCCTGAGAGCGTGAAGAAAGCATTTGCCGATTTCACGAGCCAAAGCAAGACCCTTGATATCTTGATCAATAACGCAGGTATTGGCGCAATCGGCACCGTTGAACAAGCAACTGAAGAAGAATGGCAGCGAGTATTTAACGTCAACGTCTTCGGCACAGGTCGTATGAGCGCTGCTGCCATGCCGCTTCTCAAAGCAAGTAAGCACGCAGCAATTGTTAATACTTGTTCTCTAGTTGCAACTGCGGGAGTTCCAAACCGCGCTGTTTATGGCGCAAGTAAAGGTGCAATCTATGCGCTAACCCTTGCCATGGCAGTTGATGGTTTGGCAGATGGCGTTCGCGTTAACTGCGTTAATCCTGGAACCGCCGATACTCCTTGGATTAAGAATTTGCTTTCAAAGGCCGATAACCCAGATAAGGAATATGCCGCGCTGCAGGCTCGACAACCAATCGGAAGACTTGTTTCTCCCGTAGAAGTTGCGAGTGCAATTCTCTATCTCGCTAATCCAGCACAGGCATCGACTACTGGAACAGCCGTAGCCGTTGATGGTGGAGTGCAGGGATTACGCGTTCCTCGCTAGTTTTTCGCTGCTGTCTTATTAATTGTGGCAAAGAAATAAGTTGCTGCAATTAGCGCGAGCAAGATAACTCCGTAGGCGGCTGCAAAGCCAAAATTCTCGCTAACAAATCCCATGATCCATGGCGATGTTCCGTTAGATATACCCATTCCCATTACAAAAACGGCGATACCGCGATCAGAACCCTGCGCCGACGAAGATGCATTGGCGATGGCAATTGAGGCACACGGGCCAATCCCGGCTGCGGCAATGATCAGCCCTGCAAGCGTCAACGTTGGTGAGCTTGCAAAGATAACCAGAAGCGTTCCGGAGGCGATGGCTACAGATGAGAATCGCCAAATGCGATGTAGGTTATGTTCATCTTTCGTTGAAAGATAGATACGAGTCAGGGCAACAAAGTAAGGCGCAATCGTTGCAAATAAAACAGATGCCTTTACATCTGCTCCACGTTCGTTAAGCAAATCAACTGCCCAAGCAGATAGTGAAATTTCCATGGTGATCGTCATGAAGGCAAAGATCAATATCGCAATCATTGTGTAGTTCCAGACAATCTTGCTATCAGCGTGATCTGGTTCAGGACGTGCCGCTAAGTCAGGGACGATATTTAGCGCAACTATCCCGATGAGAACTGCCGTTGTTGCAACAGTTGCACGCCATGGAACATCGGCTTGAGTTGTAATGCCGATAACCGTTGGTGAAACCGAGGCCATAAATAAGCCGACCCCGGTTGACCTAAACATATTTTTCATCGCAGTTTTTGAATGCGCACCCAAAATTGCAGTTGTTGTGTTTCC
>JACCEA012016356.1_pt1 | contig 19965 bp, 14 predicted proteins | sample 7449851 | NCBI WGS metagenome assembly JACCEA01 (sample SAMN15323453, study PRJNA562643) | freshwater metagenome | isolation source: river surface water | place: USA:Blue River Watershed | collected 2017-08-18
CCGCACCTGCGGCTCGTCGAACAGGTCGAGCGTGCGCTCGCCGCCGCCCAACTCGAAATCGTCAACCAAGCTCACGCGCTCAGCCATTGCGGCGACCGTTACTTCGGTCTCATCCAAGTCGCGACCGCGCGCGCCGCCAGCGACTACGCCCTCGTGCTCGGCCTGCGCAATAGCCACGACAAGCGCTTCCCGGCGGGCTTGGTCGCCGGCGCGCAGGTGTTTGTGTGCGATAACCTCAGCTTCCACGGCGAAGTGGAGTTGTCGCGCAAGCACACGCGCTTCATCGGCCGCGATCTGCCCCTGCTCACGGAGCGCGCTATCGGGCAGCTCCAGGAGTCGTGGCACAGCCAGGAGACGCGCATCGTCCGCTATCGCGAGCACGCGCTCGGCGACCGCGACGCGCACGATCTTATGGTGCGCGCCGTGGATGTCGGAGTATGCCCGGTGACCTCGCTGACGAAAGTCGTCCAAGAGTGGCGCGAGCCGTCTCACGATGCCTTCCGTCCGCGCACGGTCTGGTCGCTCTTCAACGGCTTCACGGAGGCCTTGAAGGGCAATCTCGCACTCCTGCCCGCGCGCACTCAGGCGCTCCACGGGTTGATGGACGGCTACGTCGGCTTGGCCGGCCGGAACTGACGCGCACCATGCAAGCGCGAAAGTTTTATCCCTTCACCGGGATCTTCGCGGTGCGCGGCGGACTGGCGACGACCCACTTTCTCACGGAGGCGGATCGTCGCCGGTTTCGCTACGTCACCCCCGCCGGCCGACACATTTCCAACTCGTGGGTGGCCGACTGCTGGATCGTCGACCGCGACGGCAACGTGAACCCGGGCACGGCGCGCTCTCCGGTGCCGATTCGCAAAGAGAACCTCGGACGGTGCGTAGCGCCGGGAGGTGTGCGATGAAGGGTTTTACCGGAAAACTCGTGATCCAGTTCACAGCTAAGGTGCGGTCGCTCTCGGATCTCGACCGGCGTTTCCGAAAGGTGGCCGGTTTGGCCGAGCAGGAGATTGGCGGCGAATCTTGGGAAGTGCCCGAATTGCGCATGCTGCCTGGTCCGATCCCGCTCGGCTACTACGGGGTCCAGCTTTGCACCGCGCCAAACCCGGACCACGGACAAACCTCACCTCCCGCACCACCCGAGTGGGTGGTGGTGGAAACGATATCCGAAGCCCGGGACGCGGTGCAGGAATACCTACGGCGCTACGCTGATGTCATTGGCGGGGGAAACTGGGGAACCGACAGTGGACGCGTCTGGGATCATCAGGGCGAAGTCGTCGCCCGCTTCTCGTTCAACCTCCGCTGTTGGTCGGCGACCTACGGCGGCGGAGAATGCGAGGTGAAGCTATGACCGAAGAGCTCGGCCTCCGGGATGAGCGGGTGGTCATTCGCACAGAGGAAGGCCTGTATGTCGGCGTGGCCCCGTTTGGCGGAGTCGCGTTACATCGCGATCCTCGGGCCGCCTTCGTCTACGACCGGATCGAGGACCATGTCCGCATCCAACTCGAAGAGGTCCATCGCCTCTACGGGAAGGTGTGGACCGCGGTGCCGCTTACTCAGGCCCTCGCCGACGCGGGGGTGGAGTGAGCCGGCACCGCGCCTCTCAACGCACTCCGCAAACGGGTGCGTTTTTTTAGCTATCGCATGCTCTGCTCTCTAATCGGGCCAACCCCAACCCCGATCACGTAACGCTTCGGTGCAGATCGCTCGGCGAAACAGTAGTTGCTCAACCTAAAATACCACCTATGCTGTTAATTGTAAAATGCCTTCAGAAGATTCACAGACCTTCGTGGTCGCTTTTTCTTCGTCTGCGCTTTTCGACACTAGGGAAAGCGACGCTGTCTTTTGTGCTCAGGACGAAGAGGCATTTATTCAGCACCAGATTCAGCACGAAAGCGTTATCCTCTCGGAGGGTCCTGCAATGCCGGTCGCGAAGGCTCTGTGGGCAACGCGCACAGTGCTGACGGGACACCTCAAGGTGAAACTCGTGCTGCTATCGCGAAACAACCCTGCCGCATCTGTCCGGGTTATGCGTTCCGCTACCGCTCACAAGCTTCCAATAGAAAGGGCATCGTTCGTTGGTGGTGCGTCCTTGGACGAGTATCTCCGGGCGGAGAAAGTAGCCTTGTTCCTGTCGCGCAATGAGGCGGATGTGCGCTCCGCACTCAAACTCGGCATCGCGGCGGCCAAAGTTGTTGATCGTGTCGGCTCCGTGAAGCTTGAGGACAATCAACTTCGGGTGGCATTCGACTTCGATTCTGTCCTAGCAAACGACGAGTCGGAGCGATTCGGTGCCGGTAAGCCCCTGGAGGAGTTTTATCAGCACGAAGCTGAACTGGAGCAGGTCCCGCTTGAGCCAGGTCCTTTTGAGCCCGTCCTCCAATGGATCGCGAAATTGCAGGCGGCTATTAAGCAAAGCGGAACACCTTTCGTAGTCAGGACAGCCATCGTCACTGCGCGCAACCAAGCCGCAATGAATCGCGTGATCCTCACCATGCGGAACTGGAATGTCCGTGTTGATGAGGCGCATTTCCTCGGCGGGGACACCAAAGACGCCGTGCTGGCCGCCTTCCGCCCGCACATCTTCTTTGATGACCAGCTCAAGAACGTCACTGGAATCGTGCCCTCCGGTCACGTCCTCTTTGGCGTTAAGAACGAACCGGCGACAGTTGTGGGTCGCGTTGCAGCGCCTGCTATTGAAACCGTGCCGGCTTCAACTCAGGCCCCCGCTCCCGGAGAACTGGTTGCCACCGCAGCGGCGGGCTTGGAGGACGCGATCAGTGTCACGAAGCGAGATTTCGAACTGCAAAGCCGCGCGATTTTCCGAAGCTACACGCCGCTAGCGCGAGGAACCTCTGCAATCGATGAACGATTTAAGGTCTTCATTGCCCAGCATTCGGGAAGAAGCGCCCAAGAACGAGGCAAAATTCTCGCCGTTCTTAAACGGTATGATCTGTCGGACTTAAAGTCCCATGCGCCTCTCCTCAATCGTGAGCTGGGAAACATTGTTCTCACCAAGCTGGAGAAAGCAGTCTCTGAAGCATTGGGCCCCAAGCAACAAACTCTAGACCTGGAATGAGCAAGAGGGCGTTCGGGCAACTTCTCGATCAAGCTAACCAGATCGCTGAACGGGTTGCGGACTCAACGGGCTTCGTCCCGATAGCCGCACTTGCTCGCGAGGTGAAGGCTGACGTTCGGTTCCGTCCTCTGCTAGTCGAGGGTATTGCGGCACAGCCGACCAACAAAGGAGACCGTTGGTGCGTATTGATCGACAGCGACACACATAAAATCTCCGATGAGCAGTTTCAGAAGGAGAGTTCAGCGAATCCGCTCAGCGTCCGGCTTCGGAATACGATCGCCCACGAACTGGCCCACGTAATAAGTCCAAGATCGGTCGAACTCCTTCAGGCCAAAGACAAGTCTAGGAAAGAGCTAGTCGATGAAATCGAGCGTGAAACGGAGCAATTATCGCCCGCGTTGCTCATGCCCCGCTCTGCGCTTCAATCGCTAATCAAGACCCGGGCGGAGCAATTACAGCTTCAAGAATTAACGGAAGCACGTGAGCGATTGGCCGTCTCCGCTAGGGTCTTCGTGAAACGATTGGAGCTCTCGTCACTCGAATCCGACAACACCTTTTGCCACCACCCACGCCTGACCAATCTGGTGATCGGTAGTGGAGAATGGCACAGTGCCTCCTCGGTCGACCTGCACCCGATGCCGTTCCGAAGCGTCGGAGGTTTATTACCAGAGTTCGCAGTGGAGCTCCGTAAGCTGCGAAAGGTCAATCCGCGCGAGTTGTTCGACGACCCTGCATTTTATCTCAACGGAGGCCCCAAGACCGAATCGACCATGGAGCTGTGGCTTGGAACGAGCGACCAGCCTCGGGCGGAGAAGGCGAAGGTAATTCTAGCTGTCGAAGAAGTCCCGAGGAAAGCGGGTTCAACTTTTCTTTGGTTATCTCGAACTTTGGTCGAATAAATCTCACCGCCCAAAGTTCGAACGAATCAACTCGTTGATTGTCGTGATGTCGAAGCGGCCTTGCGATTCCGTAGAGGTGATGAGGCTTTTCTCGACTGGTTTCGCCGGGTTCGCGTGGTCGATGCCGTTTTCCTTATACCACGCTTCTTTCGCCTTCCACGCTCGCTGGTAATCTTCGCGTTCCATCATGCCGAGGTGTTCCCAATAGAACACGCGGCCGGTGATGTCGTCCTCGATGGTGAAGTCGGGATAGCGCACGCCCCCACCGAGCTTCAGTTCGGTTTCGTAGGTGAAGTTCAGGCCAGCGTTAGTGAGTGCCTCGGCGATCAAGAGTTCGGACTTCGAGCGAACCGCGATACCACTGCTGGTGCGATGAATAAGGCCCTCCTGCATGAAAACACTGCCCTTGGCCTGTTTGAATTCCACCATGCGGCATTCTTGCAGCAGGTTGGTCATCCGCCTGAGCGTCGCCGACCGATGAAGCGAAGTCAGGTCTTTGAGCAGGCTTCGCGGCCCTTGGTGCATGATGACCACTCGCGACTGATGGCGTGTCAGCGCCGTGTAGATCAGCTCTCGCGAAAGGATCGGGTGGTCCTGCGGCAGAACGATGACGACGAGGTTGAATTGGCTGCCTTGGGCTTTGTGAACCGTGAGAGCATAGGCCAATTCCAAGGGCGGCTCCCCCTCTTCCCGGAAGTTTTTTCCGGTGAAGCTGTAGGTCACGCCCATCTGTGATGAGAATTCGATGTTGAGGTAATCCTTGTGCCACGGGCTGACAGCCAATCCAATCTCACCGTTGGCGAGGTATCCGAGGCCTCCAGCGGGATAGCAGTGGTGCGAGTGGTTGCCAAGGTTGATGACCTTGTCGCCGTAAACGATCCGCTCCGAGCCGAGCGGCTTGGGAATCTTGCGCCACCGCCGGCTCGCAAAGTCCACCATGGCGGAACGAAATTTCTCGTGGATGAGCCGGTTGATGTCGCCGACGCCAAAGGGCATACCGCGCAGCGGACTCAGAATCTGCCAGCGATCTACCGGGTGAATGAAATCCGCGCCCGGATTTTTCGTGGAGTTAAAATAGTCGTAGGCGCCATCGACGACCGCACCGAGGGATTGGTTGAACCCGCGCACATCGTCAGGTCCGGAGAGCTTCAGTTCCTCCTCGATCACCTCCAGCAACGAGTCGCGGAAGTCGTCAGGCTTTTCCCACTCGACGAAACGAATAGCCGGGTGATTTGACAGACTGGAGAAGATGTCGTCCTCACCGGCGGAGGGCGGCGTGGCGCTGAACCAGCGGGCTAGGCGGATGTCGGGCCGATCCGTGCCCACTTGCCGGCGCTCTATGGTGAGCTCGGCATACCCCGGCCCGACGCGGGGAAAGAGGGTATCGAAATTTTCGGGACGAAGGCGCGCGATGATGTCCACGAAGGGGCGCCCCGCGCCGATGGGCGGTAGCTGTGCCGGGTCGCCGACAAAGATCAAACGCTGGACGACCTGGATCGCGTCAAACAGCGCCGCGAGCATGTCCTCGGTAAGCATCGAGCACTCGTCCACGATGATCGTGCCGTAGCCCGAAGCCTTTGGATTCTTGCTTAGGTGGTAACGCGCGGTGCGGCCATCGAAGCGCCCGTGCTGATTGAGAAACTGCGCGAGTGTGAATGCTTGGGCCGATGTGCTTCCGATGAGCTGTTGCATCCGCACGCGGGCCTTGCCGGTCGGGGCCAGAAGCAGGATGCCGCCGGTTTGGATGGCGGGTTGGGAGCAGAGAAGGCCGAGGACGGTGGTTTTTCCAGCGCCGGCCGGCCCGACGAGGACGCTCATGCGCGACTCGGCTAGTTCCTTCAGGGCCGCCGCTTTCTCCTGACGCGCGCGCTGCTCCTCGCGGTCTTTGGTCTTCTTGAATTTTGCCTCCAGCAGAGCCACCCAGTCCACGCTGATCGAGTGCCGGGTCGCCATCGGCCCGGTGCGGCCCGTGACCTGTTGGCCTATGACCCTCCGGTATTCGGCGTAACGCTCCAACTGAAGCGCGATATCGCCGCCGGGAAGGCTCACGCCGACGATGCACGGCTTCATGTCCCCGACGCGCGCCGCGAGCATGTCGCCGGTGGCGGGACAAGCGGGGCGGACGGGCATCGACTGGATCGCGTCCACGGCGTTGCCTTTGGGCAGCAGCGTGTGGCCTTGGCTCGCCGCAGCCTCCAAGGCAGCGACGGAAAACGCACGCACGCGCCGCAGGTCGGCGGCAGATGCGAGCGCGGACGGCGGTGGCAAGGGGTGCTTGTTTTGGACGAAGTCCTCCGGGAAGACGCCGCGGTCGATGATGAGGAGCGGAACGCCTTCGGGGTCGTGCTGCGTGATCTCGTAAATCCGGTAGGGGTTTTCGATAATCTCTTGGTCGGTGGCCAGCCACCCGCGTTTCTTGCGAGAGTCGGCTTCGTAGAGGTCTTTGGCTTGCGGCTGGGTGAGCTCGAACCGACTGAGAAGTTGGAGGTAGGCCCGGCGCCCGGCGGGGAGTTTTTTCCACGTCGGCGCGAGAGCCTTCATGTCGGCACGCAGGACCTGCGGCAGGTGGGCAGCGGGATCGGCGAAGGATTTGTCGAGAAGCGGCCACGGATCTTCGTTCTCGCCCGCCTTCTGTTGGAGCGCATGGGCGACGAAGATGCCTCGCGACAGGCCAAACGCGGAGAGCACCGCGCCGAAACCCGGGAAGGGACCGCGCACTTTCCACAGGCGCACCAGCTCCGTGTTGATCCACTGGCGTTGTTCAGCGGTCGGGATGCCCAGCTCGTCCTCGATGCGGCGCAATGCGGTCTCAACATTGAGCAAGGCGCCGATCGCTCCGTCGTGGGTGACGAGTTCGGAGGCGTAGGAAAACTCGTCCCAATGTTCGGCAGGAGCCGTGGCGGTGTAGCGTTCGACGTCGATGGACGCGTCCTGCTCCGCGCGCCGAAGAATCTCGGTGTAGGGGAGAAGAAAACCGTCGCTACCCTTGGTGCGAATGGAGTGTTGAACCGGCCGCTCCCACACCATGCCACGCATCCCGTCGGCGTCCTTCCGGCGATATTCAGTCAGGTCTCCAATGTGGGTCACACGGCCCACGCCGACGATGACTCGGGCCGTGCCTTCGACGAAGGGAACGTGTTTGGCGTAGAAAAAGCAGAGCGACTCGTCGGTGCGGAGGTGGGCGGCGAATGCCTCAAGCAAAGACCGTTGATTGGTGGCCTCGTGCGCCCAGCCGGACTCATAGCCGAGGTCGGGCTCTCGTTCTGTGTCGATGTCGAGGTCGTAGAGATCGCGGTAAAGCTCCAGATTGGAATTCATCAACCACTTGAAGGGGACGAGGCCGGCGGAGTAGCGGGGAAAACGCTGCGGTGTAGCGATGAAGTGCCCGTAGTGCTCCGGATTCTTGTCGGCGAGGGCGTGCCGCTTGAGGTGCTCGGTCTCGAAAGGCGCCATGAACGTCGCGCGCTCCTCCACGCAGCACGGCCACTGTTCGCGGGGCAGCGTTTCCAGCGATTTCCCGGCGAGCGACTGCTCCGCTTCGTCCTTCTTGTGTCCCGCGATGCGCTTCAACTTGGCGCACGCTCCGTTGAGGTGAGGTGCGGAGCAAACCGTGCCCGCCCACCCCGAATCATGCCACGGAACGCGAATTGAGACGTGGCGAAGAGGGTAGGATGAAGGGGACGTGGATGGCATGGAGTTATTGTTCGAGGCCGAAGCCCTCGATGATTTCAGGAAGTCCTTTCGCGACCTGATCGGCGAAGAGAATGGTCGCCACCGGACCTTTCTCCGGCACGACCCAATCACAGTGAACACACATGGCGCGCCGCACTCCGACATCAAAGCCCTTGTCTTGAAACAACAGGTCGAGCGCGAGGCACTGCACTTCGCCGCAGTTGGGACAGTCCGTGAGCCAATGGTGGGTGTATCTGGTTTCGAGCGTGCGAAGCCGACTCTGTAAGAACTCGCAATCTCGACCGTGCTCCCACGCTTGGGCGGACATCGCTTGTTCTCGGCCGGTGAGAAAGGTTGGACTAAGGTTGCGACGTAAGAAGTGACCGAGGCCGATGAAGCAATCGTCGGCATCTACTGGCAGGGCCTTCGTTTTCGCACGCAGCTCAAAAGCCTTCGCCCAATGCAGCGCGGGATCGGGCAGCAGGCCGCGCTTCGCCAAATCGTAGGCGAAGCCTTCAAGAAGGATGGCAGAGAAAAGTGGATAAGCGACGTCGAGCAAAAGGCCCGCGCAAGCTGGGTTGTCGGCGGGAGCATGGCCGAAGTGCGCCATGCGGTTTCGCTTGTTGCGGAGAAATGCCAGATTCGGTTTTTTGAAGTCCGCGAGCTGGAGCCCAAGGCTCCGAGCTTCCTTGATTAGCTCATCGAACTTCCAGTCCTTACCAAAGTCATCTGGGGTCGGGAGCGGGATATTGAGATACGCTTTGAGCGTCGCCTCGATGGCCGAGACGGTCAGGACGAGCGCCGTGTGGTAGCGGCCGAGCGCGACGGCGATCAGGGACGTCTCGAAAGTTTGGAGCGCGGCCGGAAGCGGCGGCCGCGCAAGCCACCCCTCCGGAGTGGATCGCAGGAAAACCAAATCGGGGACATGATTGTTGCCGTTTTCCATATGAGCCATTCACCCCGAAGGGCGGCCGGTGGAGCTATCACCACTCCAACAAGCCTCCATTTTGCTTGAGCCAATTTCTCGCCCGTTCCCATGCGGGCACATGCACCGCGACAATGTTCCAGAAGTCTTGCGAATGGTTCGGTTCCAACACGTGCGCGAGTTCGTGGGCGATTAAATAATCCACCACGATCATCGGCGCCTGGATAATCCGCCAGTTGAAGGAAAGGGTGCCGCCGGGCGTGCAGGAGCCCCACCGATACTTCAGGTCACGCACCCAGATTCGAGAGTAACTCACACCCATCTCAGCAGCAAAGGCTGCGATTCGAGGACGTAACTTTTCCTTCGCCTCTGCTAGATACCAAGAGCGGAACAAGACGTCACCGTTGCGCCGATCTGCGCCAGCCATCTCGAATTGTTTCCCCACAAGGCGCACCGCACCGCTTTGCCCACGCGTAAGTGTGAGCGCGTGGTGTTGACCCAAATAGAGAAACGTTTCTCCGGTCACATACTCCTTATGCGGTGCGGGGTCGGGATACTTGTGCGGGTCACGCAGCTTCTGCCAAATCCAGAACCGTTTGCTTTCGACGGCAGCCGTGACCACCTGCTCGCTCGCTAGCCGAGGCGCACGGACGACCACCTTTCGGTCGCGTTCGACGGTGATTCCGATGGTCGTCCGATCTGCGCGAATGACCTCGTAGTCGAGTTTCATGGCCTGATCACGACCTTATGGTTTCGACGAGCCCACTCCATGATCCGTGAGATGATGGTCGCTTTTTTGTCCCACATGGGGCCGAAGTCCACGTAGTCGGGGCCGACAAGGATTTTCTGCAATTCACCTTTCAGGCGCGCTTGCTTTGCGACGGCATCCCAGAAACCCGCTTGCCGAACCTCGGTCTGCACCGAATGGAAAACGAGCTGAGTGAGATTAACCAGCTTTGCGATTTTGTCTTCGGTTACGGCAGAATCGGTAAACAACTCCGCCTTTATCGCCCGGAAAATCGGCATCTCGCGCTTCCGGTCGAGACCATGAGTCTCCTCTTTCTCTTTCGCCATAAGCTTCTGGCGCAGTTTCTCCATCTCCTGCCAGATGGAATCCCAGTTCCCGGCGAACTCAGTCAGGATGCGCTCGATCTCTTTCGCGAAGGATGCGAAGAGTTCAGGGTCTTCGTCAAAGTTGACGTTGAGGTGATGGCGAATCGCATGCTCCACCTCGGCGGCTTTGGTCTTTGACCGTGCGCGTTGCTGCGCCTGTTTTTGAAAATCAGGATCAAGCACGGAGATAGGCGCGACCTTTTGCGTGATCCCTTGCGACACGAGAAACTCGTCGGTGATGGCCCGCAGTTTTTTCGGCACGCCCTTCATGCTTAGGCGTTCATCCTTAAGGAACTGACTCGCCAATTCGTTGATCGCACCGAGCCGCTGGTAGGTCTTGAAGTAATCAAGAGCCTCAGCCCGTGGCAGCGCCTTGTTGAATGCGTGGGTGAGTTTCCGGTATGCAGTTAGATACTCGAAACGCAGATCCTCATCGTAAAACAAGTCGTAGAACGCCTCCGTCTCCGTTGTATCGGTAAGACCGTTGCGGGCCAGAATCCCCAAGGTTTCATCCAGTGCCACCTTCAGTTCTCCAATAAGCTCCGAGGCCGGGGTGAGGCACTCGATGACTTCCTGCTGCTCCCGCTGGGTGTAGGCATCGAGCGCCTTGCGAAGGTTGTTGCCGACACCGACGTAATCCACGACGAAGCCACAATCCTTGCCATCATCATGCACGCGGTTCACGCGGGCGATAGCCTGGAGCAGCCCGTGATCTTTGATGACGCGGTCCAAATAAAGCACCTGCTCCACCGGCGCATCAAAGCCCGTGACCAGCATCTCGTTGACGACCACGAAGCCGATGCGCCCCGTTACCTTCTGCGTCCCGGTTTCCTCCTCGGCATCGAAGGGCATCTTGAAACGCTTAACCACCAAATCGGTGTCCACGCCCTTCATGGCGTCTTTGATTTCCGCCTCGTCGTTATTTCCCCAGGTAATGACCAGCGCCACTTCCACGGCACGAAGCTCCTCAGTGTTCACTTGGAGCGGATTATCCGCAGCGAGTGACTTCACTTCTTCCGCAATGGCCTCGCGCAGCGCCTTGGCGTAGCGAACACCAGCGATCCGTGAATTCGCCACCACCTGTGCTTTGTAGCCACCGGGGAAAACTTGCCGTGCAAAGTGCCGCACCATGTCGCGGGCCTTCGCCTTAATGGTGGTATCAGCGTCGAGATAGGCGTCGCGCGTTCCGTGGCCGAGAATCTGCAACCGATCCGCCAACCGATACTCGGAAAATACGTCCTGAAACTTCGCGTCCATCGCCTTCGAGTCGGACACCGTGGCGGAGTGCGTGCGACCCTCATACACGATGGCGAGGGTGACGCCGTCTTCCTGCGCCTGCCTCATCGTGTAGTAATCGATGTAGCCGCCAAAGGTCCGCTCCGTCTTGTCGATGGGCGTGCCAGTATAGGCCACGTTCGTCGCGTTTGGCATCGCGCGTTCGAGGTTCGCTTTGAGCAGGCCGTATTGCGTGCGGTGCGCCTCGTCGATCATCACGAGAATTTTCGAACTCGTGTTCAGCACCGGGAAAATCGCCTGGAGATCGCGCTCCTGAAACTTCTGCACCATTGCCATCACGCAGTTCGATGACGGATCGCGGAGCAGTTCCTTGAGGTGGGAGATGTTTTCCGCCGCCATTACGGTCTGTCCGATACTGAGGCTGGTTTCGCCCAGCTGGTCCTCCAGTTGCGTGCGATCCGTGACGAACACCACTTTCCAGTCGAGCAACGCCGTGCGCCGCCGCAGCTCTCGCACCACGAAAACCATCGTGAGCGACTTGCCTGAGCCCTGGGTGTGCCAGACAATACCGCCACGTTGTGCGGGGGTGTCGTTGTTGGCCAACCGTTCGAGTGTCTTATGGACGGCTCGAAATTGCTGGTAACGCGCCACGACCTTGTGCGTGCGCCCCCGGCTGTCCGTCGTGAAGAGCGTGAACGATTGCAGCAACGAGAGCAGGTTCTTGTGCGAGCACATCCCGGCGGTGAGACGGGATTGATCGTTGGGCGATCCCAACGCGCCCTCTTTGCCGGTTTGAGCCGCCACGTCATCCAACGAGAACGGCCACGGGTCACTCCATCGGTAGAAGTGCCGCTCGGTATGGGTAGTGATGGTGCCGAATTTCGCCTGCTCCCGGCAGGTCGCGATGACGAACTGGTTGTAGTAAAACAACGACGCATTGCCTTCGCCACTCGCGCCGCGCTGCTCGCTGTAACGTAGGAGTTGATCGATTGCCTCAGCGACCGGCTCCTCGACTTTGGGGCTCTTGCACTCGATCACGACGATGGGCAGACCGTTCAGGAAAAGCACCACGTCCGGGATGATGTGCTGCTCGCGGCCAAGAATCCGAACTTTGAACTGACTCACCGCCAGCCAATCGTTCTTGGTGGAGTCTTTTGAGAAATCCACGATGCGCACGGTTGGGCTTGGCTCGCCGGTTTTGCGATTTTGGCTGATGCCGATGCCTTCGGTGATCCAAGTGAGCACCTGTTTGTTGTTCTCAATCAGCGATGGGCTTGGAAAATCGCACAAGCGTCGAACCACCTCCTCCACCTGGTCCGGCTCCATCCAGTCATTGATCGCGCGAAGGGCATCGGCCAGACGCTTCTCTAATACGACTTGGGAAAAATCGCGGCGCCCGGTGTCGGCCGGCGTCTGCTGGTGCATGTCGAGCCGGACGACTTGCCAGTTCAGTTTGGTCAGATGATCGAGCAACGGCTCTTCGACGTGGTTCTTCTCATCCAGTCGAATCGCTTCCGCCGGAGCGCGACGCTTCGGAGTGGAATCTCCTGCGGAAAATTCCCCCTTCCTCTGGCGGCCCCAAGTTGGATGCCGCAGGAGTTTGGCGGTCTCGATCACGGCCTTTTGAAGCTGTTCTTCGTCTCCCACGAATCTAGCGGCCTCTTCCCACAGAAAAGGCAAAGCGCGGAGATTCGGTAACGCCTCCTTAACTGCGGCAACAATCTCTGGCCGAGCGCCGATGGCGAAACTGCTATCGGGCCGCTGGAACGCGAAATACGCGGCTTGGCCCAGTGTGACAGGAATGGGATCGATCTCCCAGAGCAGTGAAGAGCGACCGCCCTCAAGATTGCACGGCTCAAAACCATTGATGATGCCGCCGTCGCTGACCTGCTGCGCACAAAGAACACCGATGCTGTCCTCAAAAATGCAGATGCCAAACCCCGGCGGCAGGGGCCGAGGGCGATAGATGCCGGCCAGTTTGAACGGAGGAACTAGAGCCAGTTGGGACACGCTCATAGCCGCCCTCCTTGCTCAAATCGTTTTTTCAGGAGTTCGCAAATTACCGAGCGATACTCGTGCGGTTGTCTGCCATGATAAACATCGTAGCCGATCGGATCAGCCTGCCAGGTTTGAAGAATCGCCTCACGCGTCTTGGGGTCGTTGAGAATCTCTATCGGCAGAACAACATACAGCAGGTGATGACCAAGCGCGACCGGGGAATCCATCTGCACCTCGATGGCTGAGCGGCGATCATCGCCAGCGAGTGCGCCCTTGTCGGTCAGTAATGCGTGAAAGCGCGCCGCTGGGCTGCCGGGAGCGAAGGCGACGGGAAGCGTAGCTTTTGCCTTCCCCAAAAAATAGTCTTTGTTGGAGTCGAAGACCAGTGGGACCAATTGGCGGGCGCTGTCGAGCGTGGTCGCCAACTGCATCTCGTCGCGGTCAGACGGCGTCAGCAGGGGTGCGAAGTAGCCCTTGTGCACACCGCCGGAGTCGCATGCAAAAACTCTCTTCACTGCGCCACCAATCGTGTGCGGCTTGAAGACAAAACACACCGGGCATAGGTCGAGATTTCCGCTCGGTTCTCCACCGAGTGTATGGCGATACGCTGGGCGGCCGTAGAAAAAATAGAGCAGGTGTTCGCCGAATACATCGCAAGGGGTAGTGGCGAGCAGTTGATGACTCGTTACGATGTGAGGAAGCACCTCGCAACGTGTGGTGTGGACGAGCGGCAGTTCTTCCGCGGTGGGAGTCTCGGCAGCAACGATGTCGCGAAGGGCAGTCACGAAACAATTACGGGTTGGGGGGGAGTGGGGCGACGGGCACGGCGCCCGTAAGTAGATCATTCATGAGTCCGGCTTTAAGGCGACGGAGTTTGGCGAGATGATCCGAAACCATCCTCGTATCGCAATCATGCTTATCCAACTTACGGGCTATCTCGCCCTGCTCATCTGGGTGTGGAAATTGAACGAGAATCTTCCTCACTTCACCCAAGTTGATGCCCTTAACGGCTTGCCCGATTGTGTGAAGTTCAATGAAGGCGCGTTGTGCCGGCATTTGAAGACAGTGCCGGATAAAGGTCGTGTTTCCGTGTGCGACAGTGATCCGTGCGGAATCTTGAGTGATGTTGGCCCCGTCGAGCTCCTTTGGAACGACAGCCATTCTCCCGACCGAACCGCGTATAGTGAAAAGGAGATCCCCTTCGCGAAGGCGCGAGCGGCTATAGGCTTCGTCAATCTTCGGGTGGGTCTTCAATAGGCCATCTGTGAGGATGGCACCTCCCTGGACATCCTTGACTTTAATGACCGGCACACCGCCTTCAAAATAGTCTCCGGGCATCAGGATTCCGTATACAATCGGGCGTTCGACCGGAACTACATTTGCCAGTGTCTTAACTTCCCACTCAACGGGTATTGGGCCCAACGCTGACTCTTTGAAAGAGTGCGTCGCGGGATCGCGTAGGTGGCCTTGGGAGTCGAGGCCACGGGTAAGCAGGTCGTGCATCAGCCCCATCTTGATTCGCTGCTGCTTCGCCAGCAGAGCCTCGGTTTGCTCGATGGCGCGATCCACCGTGTCGAGCACGAGGGCGATTCCCTCCTGAACTTTCTTGTCCTTCGGAAACGATATTGGGATTCGCTTGAGCTTCGCTTTGTTGAGCGTTGCGCCCTTGATGGCTTGATCGACATCGCCAAGCAGGTTCCAAGACTGGAGGCCGTAATGAAGGAACAGATGGTCAAGCGAGTCAGACCGTAGCGCTGCGATGGCTTCGTTGGTGTAAAGTTCAACACCCGCAATTGCAGTGCGGCCAAGGGTGAGTTTGAAACTCAGGAGCACGGACCCTTGCTCGACGAGCTTGGCGCTGGAGTTTCTCACCCCTTCATCGGAGATCCTTTCGGCAGTTGAGGTGATGTAGCGGCCGTGCAGGTCCGAAATTGCCACCCAGTGATTGGACGTTCGTTTGTCCGAATCCCAGTAGTCCGCACGGTTTCTTGCGGGTGTTCCACCGATGGCGATGGAGCACTCCTGCGATAGCGTTGATTTCGCCCAAGTGCTCATGCGTAACCCAGTTTGGACAGAAACCCCTGCAATTCCGTCAGTGTTGCCCGTCGTGCGCTTTCCATCGTTTCGGCGCTGGCGGAATACTTGGTGAACAAGTTCTCAAAGATGCCGAAGAGCGCCCGTTCCTCTGCCTGAACGTAGCGCTGGAGACACCCGGCAATGAGGTCGTGGTGCTTTTGGAGGATCAATTCTCGCGCCTCTTCCGTGGTGATGACGCCGCCAATTGCCTGCACCAATGCGTGGTAGCGAGCGATGTCGGCGCGGAGGGTGGCAACGTCCTCCGCGAGAGCTTTGCGATTTTTCAGCAGCGCCTTTTCGGCCTCGGTGGCTTTGGGCGCGCCCTTGGCTCGGCGAGCCGGCATTTCCGGTGGTGGTCCGCCAGCAGCGGTTAATTCGGCTTCGGCGGAGGTCAAAAGCGTGGTTCGTTCCTCCAGCTTGTCCTCGATACCGAAAAGCTTGAATTCCACCTTGAGCGCGAGCTCTTCGGTGAGGTGCCTGAGTTCATCCTTGTGTGATTTCAGGGTCGCTTCTGCGGCCTTGAGCGCAGCTAGGGCTTCGCGGAACTCGCGGGCTTTCTCCGATTCATCGCCGTCAATTTCACTGGTCAGTTCGCTGCGCATGAGCGCGGCGGTGACGCTCTCGCCTTCATCGGGTTCGTATTCCAGCAGAGTTTGGGCGTTCTCGACAATTTCTGCGAGCATGGCCTCGGATTCGGCGATGAGCTGCTCCCGCGCGGCGATGGCGTCGCGCTCGGCGGCGAAGAAACGATCAATGACCATGGGCTCCGGGATCAGCGTGGGCGCCCAACCGATCGAGGTGATGGTCTTGAGGTCATATTTGATGCCGTCCCACCAGTTCACAAAAACGCCGCGTGATTGGTAGTCGTCCAGCACGCCCAGCGGCACGAGCACTTTCACGAGCTGGGCGAGGAGGGTGGCGCGCACCTGCGGTAGGCGAGCGTCGGTGAGCGTGACGAAGGACCCGGAACCCTCCTGAACCATTGCAGGCGTGGGTTGCGGGGCGAGCTGCGAGAAATCGTCACGTGCCGTCTGCCACCAGGTCGCCAAGGCGTTGTTCAGGCGGGTGCGCGTCGTGGCGATCTCCGGCTGGCTTTCGACTCGCGCCCTGACTTCGGCGGCGCTGGTAAGGTCGGCTTTGAAAGTGAGACGCTTCGCGTCGAGCTTCTTTAGGACGCAGGCGGCTGAGAGCTGGAATTTGGCCAGTTGCTGAATCGTGGTCGGTGCCTCGACCTCGGCGCGAGGCACGCCTCCGAAGAGATGGCAGCGCACGTCCTCTGGCTCTGGTGGCGGAGTGTTGTCCACATAGCGGCGAAGGTTGAGATTCCAGTCGTGCTTTTGCTCGATCTCCGAGATGGGCACACGGCGGGAGTATTTGTCCTCTTCAATACGGTTTTGGAAGACGTGGACGATCTTCTCGATGTCCTCGGGCCGGAGCTGATTCTGTTTCTTGCCCTCGGCGAACTCACGGTCGGCGTTGATGAGGAAGACGTGGTCGCGCTCTTTGTCGGGAATCGCTTTATTTAAGATGACGATAACCGCCGGAATGCCGGTGCCATAAAACAACTTCGGCGGCAGCCCGATGATGGCCTCGATGACTCGTGCGCGCAGGAGCGCCATGCGAATCTCACGCTCCTTCCGGCCACGAAACAAAACGCCGTGCGGCATCACCACTGCGCCTCGGCCCGTGCTCTTCAGGCTGGCCAGCATGTGCTGAAGGAACATGAGATCTGCCTTCTTTCCCGTCTGTGGCGCGTGACCATACTGAAAACGTTCGGGGCGTTTGCAGCGGGAGAGCGTCCAGTTCTGAGCGAAAGGCGGGTTGGCGATTACCCGATCCGCTTGGATGAGTTGGCCGTCTTTCTCATTGTGGGGTTCCTCCAGCACATTGCCGAACTCGATGTGCGAGGACTGCAAGTTGTGCAGGATCAGGTTCATCTTCGCGATGGAAACCACGCCGCCGTCGCTGTCCTGCCCGTGGAAGTCGAGATCGGTGCCGTCGCCGCCCTGCTCGCTGACATACTGGCTGCACTGGATGAGCATGCCTCCGGACCCGACCGTCGGGTCGTAGATGGTCATGCGCGGCTTCGGATCGATAAGCCGGACCATCAGGCGGACGACCCAGGGCGGCGTGTAGAATTGGCCGCCCTTTTTGCCCGCGCTATCGGCGAACTCTTTGATCAAGTATTCGTAAGCCGCACCGAGAAGGTCGGGGAACTCGAAGACGTCATTGACGAGCGGGATGCCTTGGCCGTCCACACTCTTGGTGAAGTGGTCAAGCAGGTCCTTAAGATCGTCGTTTTTGATCTTCGGTTTCCCGGCGACCTGTTCGTTGAAATTGATGTTACCCTTGAGGACACCGTGCAGTGCTTCGTTTTCGTCTTCGAGGGCAGCGATGGCCTTGTTCAACATCTCACCGATGCCGGTTTGAGTGTCTTTGAGTGCTGGGCGAGGCACCTGAGTCGTAGTGATGCTTTCGTCCTTTTCCACCGTCTCCACGGTTTCTACCCACGGCTCATTCCACCGCGCACGGGTAGGGACAAACATGGTATCTCCGTAGCTCGTGCGGTCCTCAAGAATCTGCGCCAGGCGGTCGGCAGGAAGGTGTCTGTAGTCCTTGCGAAGCTCAGCGCGCTTCTCGTCGAACATATCGGAGAGGCGCTTCAAAAACAGCAGGCCGAAAATGTATTCCTTATACTCCGACGCATCCATCTGAGACCGCAGCTTGTCGGCGGACTTGAAGAGGAAGTTTTCGAGCTGTCGGAGTGTGATCTTTGTGCGACGCATGAGGAGCTGGCAGAGACGAAGTGGGAAATCAGGAAGTGGTGGAACTGGTCTGGTCGGTCTTTGGCGGCAGAAAGGCGGAGCCGCGACGCAGGCGCGCGGCGGTTTGCTCGGTGATGAGCGCGATGAATTTATCGGGCTCGGTCCAGCGCTGGGAGTTCTTGCCGGGGTCGAAGCCGTTGGCCTTCACGATGGCCTTGAGGGTCGCGAGGTCGAAGTCGCGCAACCAGAAGCGGAACTCGGTTTCTCCCTTGTCTTGAAAAGCCTTCAACACGTCGGGCACCTCGATCTCGTCGAACGAAGATTTGAGCTTGTTGGGCTTTTTATTGCCCGTCCCGGCGGGGAGGTCGGCGACGACGGCCTCCAGCCGCTGGGCGAAGGCGGGGTTGCGGGCGGCCTCCTCCTCGACGAGCTCTACCAGGGCGCGCAGGGCGCGGGTTAGTTTTTGGCCGGGTTGCATCGGTCGATGATCTCCATGGTAAGGGCGAGGTGGGGCTCGTAGTTGGGACCGTATTTCTTGCGGAAGGTGTTCAAGCCGGCGTCGGCATCGGCTCCGCGCGCGGTGTTGGCGTTTTGAGCGATGGATGCCGAGAAAAGCGGAGGCTGGGTGAGGTCCGTCTCTTTGCCCTCGAAAAGCCGCCCTTCGCGGAGTTGGGCGAGCACGCGCTGGTGAAGGTCGATGTTGCCCTGAACCTTGGTCGCAACGATGCCAAGCGGCCGGATCGGCGGGGCGCGGTTGATGCTGTCAGAGAAGGCCTCGATGCTGCTGACGATCTGGAAAATGCCCCAAGTGGAAACGATGTCCGGAATGGCCGGGATGACGTAGTGGGTCGAGAAGCGCAGGCCGTTTTTGGTGACGATGCCGAGGCTGGGTGGACAATCTATGATGACGTAGTCGTAACGGTCGATCACGGGAGCGAGCGCGCGCCGCAGGATGTCCTGCGGGTTATTCTCGTAGTTGCCCTGCATGGCGACGAAGGGGAGTTTTTCCTGGATGTCGATGAACTCGATGCTTGAAGGCAAGAGGTCGAGGCGGGAGATGCCGCCGTCGATGGTGGAGACGCTGTGGATGATGGACTCCTCGACGTTGAAGACAGGTTTGGCGTCGGGGCGGAGCTTGTCCTTGAAAAGCTGCGCGAGGGTGCGGCCGTCTTTGTCGCGTTTGCCCCACTCCTCTTCGCCGATCAGGTTGATCGTGGCGTTGGTCTGGGGGTCGAGGTCGATGAAGAGGACGTGCTTGCGGAAGTCCTTGGCGAGGATCTCGGCGACGGCGACGGAGGTGGTGGTCTTGGCGACGCCACCCTTGAGGTTGATGAAGCTGATGACCTTGGTCTGGTAACCATCCTTGGCCTTGAGCCAATCGGCGATGACCTCGGCATCCCAGACGGGGCCGGCCTGAAGGGTCTGCACGGGCTTGGGGAAGTGATCGAAGCGTTGCCGCCAGTTGGCGACCGCCTGCCTAGTAACTCCAGCGAGTTCGGCGATTTCAGAGATGCCGACGAGCTTTCGCGAGGACATGGCTCACAAAAAGTCGGCTTTGTGAACAATGTCTACACAATGGTCAAATTTTCCACATAATTATCTGCAAGCCAAACAACTGGGTAAAAAAGAAGATCAAGTGCCTCATAGGCTGGTAAAGGCGGCGCCATTTGTCTCGTTGGATGAAACGAGCCGAGACGGACGCGATGATTGAAGGCAAACAACCGCGAGACTGCAAAGGTCGTCGGCTATTGACGATGGAGCGTCGGGCGGAGGTCGTGAAGTAACCTTCGACCATCTCTTGTCGTTCACCGCGGGAGCAGGTCGTCGAACTCGCAGCCAATTGCGCGGCGAATCCGGATGAGAGTCGTCACGAGAATCGTGATGCGCCCCGCCTCGATCTTCTGGAGCACACGCGGGGCGATGTCGGATTTCTCCGCAAGCACCTCCTGAGTCAGCCCCGCTTCGACGCGCGCTGCTTTGATCGCACGCCCCACCGCCCGCATATCGGGACTAATGATTCGAGGGGGCTCGGGCTTCTTCGCTGGCACATCGAAACTATCGCGATGAAGCCGCTTGCCAAACACGTCCCAATGGGTCGTCCTAAGCCGCTGTCTTCCCGGTGTCTCCAGCACCACGGGAGGGCCACGTTTCCTAACCGGCCTGAACCACCATGCGCTTTCGCACCGCCATCTTCGCACTACC
>JACCEA010104844.1_pt1 | contig 19957 bp, 19 predicted proteins | sample 7449851 | NCBI WGS metagenome assembly JACCEA01 (sample SAMN15323453, study PRJNA562643) | freshwater metagenome | isolation source: river surface water | place: USA:Blue River Watershed | collected 2017-08-18
ACGGGGCAAATTAGCGGTGTATGGCTGGCCGGTTAACGCAATAACCTCTAGAGCGCGCACAACTCTTCTAATATTTTCCTTAGGAATTGCGGCAGCAGCTGCCGGATCTAAAGCTGCCAATCTTTGATGCATTACATCAGCACCCAGCTCTTCAGCCTCTTTAGCGATTTGCTCCCGAACCTCTGGATCAGTATCTGGAAAGTTCAAATCATCGAGAATTGCCTTTATGTAAAGACCTGTTCCACCTACCACGATGGCAGGGATGCCTCGCTCTAACAATTGATCAATCAGATTACGGGCATCGACTTGATATTGGGCAACAGAAGCCTCTTGTCGCACTGACAACACATCAATTAAATGATGTGGCACTCCTTGTCTTTCTGTCATCGATAACTTCGCGGTACCAATATCCATGCCCTTATACAGCTGCATGGAGTCAGCGTTAATGACATGACCTTTTAACTCTTTTGCTAAGGCAACCGCTAAATCACTCTTACCAGTTGCGGTCGCACCTCCTATGACAATTAATGTCATTTACCGGGAACGCTCTTTAGTGTTGGAATACCTAGCATTACACCTTTAGCTTCTGCCTCTTTTTTGCGCGCGGCAAATGCATCTCCACCGCGGGTTTTTCGCCAACTCACTGGCGCGCCAGTAGCCAAAACAAAATGGGGTTTGGCGCTACCAATAACTACTTCAACTATGTCGCCCGGACGGATGCCATCTAATGCATCAAAGTGCACCAATCTGAAATCAGGGCTCTTTCCGCTCGCGCGGCTACCCTCAACATCGGTTACTAGAACCTCTGCAGTTTTTCCAACCACATCTTCATTAACCGATTGGGAAAGCGAGTTCAGATGTTCATGCAATCTGGTGTAACGCTCGGCAACCACCTCTGGTGCAATCTGATCTGGCATCTCAGCGGCCGGGGTGCCGGGACGCTTTGAGTATTGGAAGGTGTAAGCGGCAAGAAAACGTAGCTCGGTGCAAAGATTCATCGTCTCCTGAAAATCACTTTCACTCTCTCCGGGAAATCCGACGATGATGTCGGTGGTGATTGTGGAGTGGGGCATCGCCTGGCGCACCTTCTCAATAATGCCGCGGTAGCGATCTACTCGATAAGAGCGGCGCATAGATTGCAGAATGCGATCAGAGCCAGATTGCAAAGGCATATGTAGATGAGGCATCACATTTGGAGTTTCCGCCATCGCCTCAATCACATCATCTGTGAAATCTCGGGGATGTGGTGACATAAATCGAATGCGATCTAGACCTTCAACTTTGCCGCACTCGCGCAGTAACTTGGCAAAGGCGGTGCGGTCACCAAAATCCACGCCATAAGCATTTACATTTTGCCCCAACAAGGTAATTTCATTCACCCCATCTGCAACAAGGGCACGCACCTCATTCAAAATATCTTCTTGTGGTCGATCCTTTTCTCTGCCGCGAAGCGCTGGAACTATGCAAAAGGTGCAGGTGTTATTGCAGCCGACTGAGATGGAAACCCAGGCAGAGAAGGCAGAGTGTCGTCGGGCAGGAAGAGTTGATGGGAAATGCTCGAGCGCCTCTTTGATTTCTATCTGTGCGCTCTGCTCGATGCGCGCTCGCTCAAGAAGCGCTGGTAGCGATCCAACGTTGTGGGTACCAAAAACCACATCTACATAAGGAGCTTTTTTAAGAATCGTTCCCTGATCTTTTTGAGCTAGACATCCCCCAATAGCAATCTGCATATCAGGTCTTGATTTTTTGGTTGGGGCGAGAAATGAAAGATGGCCATAAAGTTTGTTATCAGCGTTTTCTCTAACTGCGCAGGTATTGAAAACCACTAGATCAGGTTCAACGCCTTCTTGGGCTGGCGTATAACCAGCTGCATCAAGCGAGCCTGCGATTCTTTCAGAGTCATGGACATTCATCTGACAGCCCAAGGTCTGAATCACATAGGTACGAGTCGCGCTCACAGGGGACATCGTACCTATGTGTATTGAGTAGATATTTAAGAGCGGGTAATGCCTAGCTCTGCGAGAACTCGATTGACGATATTTCCTGAAAAACCCCGTCTCGAAAGAGCTCCATGCATTCTTCGATAGGCAACCTCTGGAGCAAGGGAGCGAACCGAGCGGGATTTGCGCTCTGCAAACTGCATCGCATTGGCAAACTCGGAGTCATCGGAGATATCACTAGTGATCCATTCAATGATTTCATCAGCTATTCCTTTGGAGCGCAGCTCACCGGCAATGATTCGCTTTGAGACCTTTTTGGTGCGCTGTCTGGATTCACTCCAATATCGAGCAAACTCATAATCATTTATGAAGCCCTGCTCTTGCAGGCGAAAGAGAACCGCATTAGCGACCTCTTCTTCGATGCCACGTTTTTTTAGAAGGGTAAGAAGCTCCCCCCTACTCTTAGCTCTTCTGCCCAGCGCCATGAGGGCGATGGTCTGAGCTACTGAGTAGGGGTCGCTTTCTAACTCTTCTAATTGTTGATTAGAACTCGACATCAGCTGCGGCTTCATCGATGGCAGCAACTAGAGCTGGATCGATATCTGACGCGGCGTAATGTGCCCGGATCTTGGCCTCAATCTCATTAGCAAGATCTGGATTATCAATTAAGAATTGACGGGAGTTTTCCTTGCCCTGACCAAGCTGATCACCTTCATATGTATACCAGGCACCAGATTTCTTTACGATGCCAAGATCTACACCAAGGTCAAGTAATCCACCCTCACGTGAAATTCCAACGCCGTAGAGAATGTCAAACTCTGCTTGCTTGAATGGGGGTGCCATCTTGTTTTTAACAACTTTGACTCGGGTACGGTTACCGACCGCTTCTTGTCCATCTTTAAGGGTTTCAATACGACGGATATCCATACGAACTGAGGCGTAGAACTTGAGAGCCTTACCGCCGGTTGTAGTTTCTGGTGAACCAAAGAAGACACCAATCTTGTCACGCAACTGATTGATAAAGATCGCTGTGGTCTTTGATTGACTTAATGCACCGGTAATTTTGCGTAGAGCTTGTGACATCAAACGGGCTTGCAGACCCATGTGTGAGTCACCCATCTCGCCTTCGATTTCAGCACGTGGAACAAGTGCAGCAACTGAGTCAACAACAATCAGATCAAGCGCACCAGAACGTACCAACATATCCATAATCTCAAGAGCTTGTTCGCCGGTATCTGGTTGTGAAACCAAAAGTGAGTCGATATCAACACCAAGCTTCTTGGCATACTCTGCATCAAATGCATGCTCTGCATCGATAAAGGCAGCGATACCACCATTCTTCTGAGCATTTGCAATTGCATGCAAAGTTAAAGTTGTCTTACCTGATGATTCAGGTCCAAAGATTTCGATAACGCGGCCACGTGGTAATCCACCAATTCCTAGAGCCATATCCAATGTGATTGAACCAGTTGGAATAACTTCGATAGGTGTAGCTGTGCGCTCGCTCATCTTGATAACTGAGCCCTTACCAAACTGACGCTCGATTTGAGCAAGCGCGGTGTCTAGGGCTTTCTGCCGTTCGGCAGAGGGTTTGGAACTATCTACAGGATCTTTGGCTTCTTTAGCCACAGTCTTGCCTCTCTTCTACTCGTAGGTTGGTCCAGAAGGTACGGAAGGCCACTGACGGCTGACCCTTAAGGTCTGCGGAAATGTGGAACCGCTCTGGTTGGGCATAACAGCTCGCCGCTGTTATGGGAGTAGTTTACCGAACATTTGTTCTAATGTCTGCGCCAGACACGCAGGTATTGCAGGCGGGCTATTTGAGCTGAGCTGAGATGTCAGGGTTGTGTTTAACCACAGCACGCCAGATATCGGCCGGCTCCATGCCCATAGCTAAAGCTTGATCCACCGTCTGTCCCCCGAGCTCTGCCATCACAAAATCTTTAGCGTAAGAGGGGGCCCAATCGGCGCCGAAATGCTCTGTCATCCGGCGACGCAGTTCGGTAATTCTCATGCCGAAATCAGATTAAAGAATTGCAGCTAGGCGCTCTGCTTGTTGTTTGGAGTGTTCTGGCGAGAGTGGCGCGGTCACCTGTCCCATGAACCAACGCAAAATCAAACCAACTCCAACAACATCTGTTGCAAAAATCTTTGCTAACTGAGAATAAATCTCTACCCAAATCTTGTGATCACTTGCGGTTAGCGCACTGGCCATTATCTCGCCATCGGTTTGTAAAGCGGTTTGCAAACCTGGGTGCTCTGAAATTTCCCGCGAAATCAAATACAGCGCCTCTGTTCGTGATTGTGCTACCAGAGCCAAGGTAGAAATTCTTTCTAACTCGGTTTCTACTAGCGCTAGAAAAACCTCATCCTTATCACGGAAATGATTGTAAAGAGAGGCACGAGATACCTGCGCCCGATCTGCAATTTCAATCATGTTAGTTGCAGATATGCCGCTTTCAGAGAGCAAGGCTTTGGCCGCGTCCATAATTGCAGCTCTGGTACGACGGTGAATTGTTGATTGATGTTGGTAGGTAGCTCTTGCGCTATTTGTGCTCACGAAAAGCGAATCCTTATCATTAACCGACTGCGTTATGCAGCGTTGGTGTCGACAACGGTAAGTACTGGGGATTCGTGAAGTTTGACTAGTGAAGCAACTTCAACAAGTACGGCGGATAGAGAAAGATTTAATGCAATGCAGATTGAGTTCAATAATTCAGAGGAGGCTTCTTTTTGCCCACGCTCAACCTCTGAGAGATAACCCAAGGAGACGCGAGCCTCCTTCGCAACATCACGCAGGGTGCGGCTTTGGGAGACGCGGGCCTGGCGCAGGGTCTGGCCGATGTGTGTACGCAAAAGTGTCATAACCCTGTCCTTTCTTATGAATCCGCGTTATTGCTATTGTGCCCTAAGGATACGCGCGAGCACCCCAACTGCGCTTTCTACCGCGCCGCGCCGCACACTTTCTCGATCCCCTGAAATCGATAGCTTCACAGCTTCTTGGCATCCAGGCCCAACTATCGCCAACCACACGGTTCCCGCCTCTACCCCGTGAGAGGGGCCAGGTCCAGCTACCCCAGTCAAAGAAACCGCCCATGATGCTGAGAATTTAGCTTGAGCCCCCTTTGCCATTGCCAGCGCCACCTCTTCAGAAACCACGCCAAACTCTTCAATAAGTGCCGCAGGAACCGAGAGTTCATCTATCTTGATTTGATTGGAATAAGCGATTATCGCTCCATTTAACACATGCGAAGCGCCGGGAACAGATACTAGCTCTGCGGTTAAGGCTCCCCCTGAAATTGATTCCGCACAAGTGATTGTTTCGTTGCGCTTCTGTAATAGAGCGACTACCTCTTGAGTGACTGCATTCATGGCTTGGCTTTAATTACATCACGCAAATACTGATAGCCAGAAGTAATTGTAAGAAGTATCGCTATCCCCAGCAAGATATCACGTGGCAAGTACAAGTACTCCGGCAAGGGCAGGATGTAGAACCCAACTGAGAAGTTTTGAATCAGAGATTTGATTTTACCTCCTCTGCTGGCAGCAATAACTCCTCTCTTGATTACAGCAAACCGCAAGATTGTTATGCCAACCTCTCGCGCCAAAATCACAATTGTGACCCACCATGGCATCTTTTCCAATATGGATAATCCGATTAGAGCGGTAGCGATAAATGCCTTATCGGCGATGGGATCAAGCAATGTGCCAAAGGCGGAGATTTGATTTCGACTTCTTGCAATGCGTCCATCTAAAACATCTGTCATGCCAACTACAAAGAACATAAGCCAGGCGATGATTTGCCAATCTGGATCATTGCCACCATTTTTGAAAAGCGCCCAAGCACAAAAAGGCAGGGCGAGAATTCGGGCTACTGTTAAGAAGTTAGGTAGGTTCATAAAGGTTGAGCTACCAAATCTGCTCCAGCTACATCCACAACGACCGCATCCACATATTGCCCAACTTTGTAGCCCGCGGTCGGACGTCCTGGAGTTGAGATAAAGGTTGTTGAATCAACCTCTGGGCCTTGGTGCTCCGCCCGCCCTTCTTGAGTTTCCTCATCCTCAATCAAAACCCGGACCTTTTGGCCAATTCGCTCAGCTGCACGCTGGTTTACCAGCTCCTCTGCCAAAGTCGTCAGCAGATTGGTGCGCGATTGAATCAGCTCTGCATCAACCTTGTTTTCTAATTTAAGAGCCTCAGTGTTATCCTCATCTGAATAAGGGAATACTCCAATCGCATCCAAACCAGCAGCATTGATGAAATCAACTAAATCCTGGAACTCCTGATCAGTTTCACCTGGGAAACCAACAATGAAGTTGGAGCGAATGCCAGATTCAGGGTTCAAGGCACGAATCTGAGTGATCAAATGCAAAAACTTCTCGGCATCGCCAAAGCGGCGCATTCTGCGAAGCAGAGTTCCTGAGGCATGCTGGAAAGAAATATCAAAGTAAGGCACAACTTTTTCAGTAGCGACCATTGCCTGCAGAAGTGTGGGTCGGATTTCTGCCGGCTGTAAATATGAGAGTCTAATGCGCTCGATGCCATCAATTTTTGCTAACTCAGGCAGCATCGACTCCATTACTTTTAAATCACCAAAATCTTTGCCATATGAGGTGGTGTTCTCACTAACCAAAAAGATTTCGCTAACACCGTTCTGAGCCAACCAAGCTGCTTCCTCTAAAATCTCGGTGGGGCGTCTGGAAACAAAGGCACCACGAAATAGTGGTATTGCGCAAAAAGAGCATCTCCGGTCACAACCCGATGCAATCTTTAGTGGTGCCATCGGTGAATTTCCTAAACGCTTACGGGAAAAGGTACTGCCCTGCCCCATCGATAAGGGCCTCTCATTAATGACACGAGTGGTTTGCCGGGCCGCTGGGGAAATTGGAATTAAGGTACGACGATCCTTTGGCGTATGTGCTTTTGGTTTTTCTCCATCCAAAATTCGACGTAATCTCGAAGAGATATCTTGGTAATCATCAAATCCCAAAATCGCATCAGCTTCAGGGAGGGCTTCAGCCAACTCTTTTCCATAACGTTCAGCCATGCAACCAACAGCTACGACCGCACGCAGGCTGCCATCTGCCTTTAGGGCATGGGCCTCCAAGAGCGCATCAACTGAGTCTTTTTTAGCTGATTCGATAAAGCCGCAGGTGTTTACGACCGCTATATCTGCGGTCGCGGGATCACTTACCAAAATCCAGCCATCTTCGGAGAGTCTTCCCGCTAGCTCCTCAGAATCCACATCGTTGCGGGCGCAACCTAAAGTTACTAGGGCAACGGTTTTTGGATTGGAGTTTGGGAGTGACACCCCCGCATTCTATAGATTAAAGCTGTGATTAACCCTGATTACTGCTGGCCTGCGGTCCGAATTCCAGTCTAACAACCTCGCCAACTCTTCCAGGTACGCCTAATTCTTCACCATTGACTGTAAGACTAACGGCACCAGCGTTTCCGATTACCAAATACAACAATTGGTTGTCACTAAAAGTTCTAGTTTCACCTTGCCGAATTCGACCGCTGAATTGAGTAGCTCCCGTTGAATCATTAATAGCGACCCATGAAAGACCATTTACTCCTGTTACTTTAACCTCAACACCGTCTTTAACGGCTGCTACGGCGTTGTTGGATGGATTTGAATTTGTAGAGTTAGTCACCACATTTTGTTCTTCAGAGGATCCGTTTGATGTTGAAAAAATCAATGCTCCGACAATTCCGAATACCGCTACTCCAGCAGCTACACCACTGAGCGCTTTCCATGAGATTGGCTTGCGTTCCTTAGTTGCAGGCGTTGCACTGTTATCATTTAGTAAATCTCTAATTGATTTACTTAGGGAAATTGTTTGAGATTCAAAAGCAATCAATACTTCAGAGTCGCCTACGCCGCAAATTCTTGCAATTGTTCTGATATGTCCGCGCGCATAAGTTGGGCCACCGCAGGTTGAAAAGTTATCGCGCTCAAGATCCTCAATAACAGTTGCAGGTATACGAGTGCGAGCGGCGAGCTGCTCAACAGATAATCCTGCTGACTTTCGCATCTCTTGTAGTGAACTACCTACTGACATAATCGCCTCGCAAATTTTCTAACTGGGGCGTGAATTGTAGAAGCAGTGAGTTATACGGCACAACAGGGCAAACTCAATTACTGGGGTGAATTGCTGAGAATCACCCCTGAATGACTTCGAGCACTGAGGCTAAATCCTCTTGCTTAACCAAAACGACTCGAGCCTTCGAACCCTCAGATGGTCCGACAATCCCACGGCTCTCCATCAAATCCATCAAGCGTCCAGCTTTGGCAAAACCAATTCTTAGTTTGCGCTGCAACATTGATGTAGAGCCGAATTGCGTGCTGACTACAAGCTCTATGGCTTGAATCAATAACTCTTTATCATCGCCAATATCATCATCACCAGATCGCGCGCTCATGACTGGCTTCAAAATATCTTCACGGTAAACCGGTTGCAGTTGTGATTTCACATGAGAGACCACTGACTCAATCTCACGCTCAGAAACATAAGCGCCTTGGATACGCATTGCTTTGCTCGCGCCCATCGGAAGGAATAAGCCATCACCTTGTCCAACTAATTTCTCAGCGCCTGGCGTATCCAAAATAACTCGAGAGTCAGCCAATGAGGAGGTAGCGAAAGCCAAACGAGATGGCACATTAGCCTTTATCAACCCAGTCACGATATCTACCGAAGGTCTCTGGGTTGCAATAACCAAGTGGATTCCAGCCGCACGAGCTAATTGAGTGATTCGAACAATTGAATCCTCTACATCTCTAGCCGCTACCATCATTAGATCTGCTAATTCATCTACAACTACTAACAGATATGGATAAGGCTCTAAAGCTTGATCTGCTCCCTCTTTTGCAGTTACTTTCCCAGAACGCACCGCTTTGTTGAAATCATCGATATGCCTAAAGCCGTAGGTTGAAAGATCGTCATATCGCATATCCATCTCACGAACTACCCACGCCAAAGCTTCTGCGGCTTTCTTAGGGTTGGTGATAATCGGTGCGATTAGATGTGGAATCCCTTCATATGCATTTAACTCAACACGTTTTGGATCAATCAGAATTAAACGCACATCATTTGGTGTCGCCCGCATCAGAATTGAAGTTACCAATGAGTTAATCATGGAGGATTTACCGGCTCCAGTGGCGCCGGCAACCAAAAGATGAGGCATCTTGGCCAAATTAGCGCAGATGAAATTGCCCTCTACATCTTTACCAAGAGCGATAACCATCGGGTGATGATCATTGCCAGCAACACTGGAGCGCAAAACATCCCCTAGCGAGACAATTTCGCGATCAGTATTTGGAATCTCAATTCCTACAGCAGATTTGCCTGGAATCGGAGAAAGGATTCTGACATCACTACTTGCCACCGCATATGCGATGTTTTTGCTCAGTGCGGTAACTGCTTCTACCTTTACGCCTGAACCTAACTCCACTTCATAACGGGTAACGGTAGGACCGCGCATAAATCCAGTAACTTCACAATCAATTTCAAATTGAGCGAATACCTCGGTTAAAGCTTGGACGATTTGATCATTGGCCTTGGTTTTGCCCTTTGTAGCCGGGGTGGTTCGCAACAACTCCATACTAGGAAGCTCGTAAGAATCATTAGAAGAAAGCACTAGTTGGACGGGGCGAGTTGGTTTGCTTTCACTCTTGGGCTTTGGAACCTCAACAGTGAACTCTTCGTCAAAACTCTCTTCGTCTATCTCTATCTCTTCCTCATCCTCATCTTGATTTGAGAACTCTTGTACCAGCGGGGTTTCAAATGGTGGAGTATCGGCAATTTCAAACTCTTCAGCTTTGCGCTCGCGACGCTCTTCGAGCGCTGCGCTCACCTTAGAGCCAGCGCCACTGCCTAAACCCTTAAGCAAATTCAAAATCTTTGAAAAAGGAGTAGCAGTAATTACCAAGGCTCCGAATAGAAAAGTCAACAAAAGGATTGGAATTGCCAGAACATCTGTTACTAAAGCGACCAGTGGAGTTGAGACGGCATAACCAATCCAACCTCCACCCTCTCGCATTGCGGTAGCTCCGGTGTTTATAGAGGAGGGATTAACTATGTGAATCAATGCGGTAGAACTTAAAACCAACAACAAGGAACCGATGGTGATTCGACCATTTGCTGCCTTGTCATCCGGGGTTCTGAACATCCGCAAAGCAAAGTAGGCAAAGAGAATTGGGGTGCAAATGGCTAAACGGCCGACTGCGCCATAAAAGAAGGCGTAAGCGGTGTTGCCAAACCAGTTTTCAAGTTGCCACCATGTTGTGGCTGCCGCGATTAGGGCGAGGATAAACAGTAGAAGTCCAAATCCGTCACGACGATGTTCAGGATCTAAATCTTTTGCACCACGGGTAAATACCCGAATAGTTGCTCCCAAAGATTTGGCAAAGCTGCGCCAGATTAGTGTGAGGGTACGGCTCAGAGCCGGGATGACACCGCTGCGCTTTTTTGGGGAATTTTTCTTAGCCACAACGAAAAATCGTATTGGAAATGTTTTTTCTCAACAGCGAGGCGCGCCGTTGAAACCGCGTTTACACCTCTATTACAACAGGGACAATCATTGGACGGCGGCGATGCTCCTCCCCAACCCAACTTCCTACAGTTTTCCTAACAACTTGGGACAACTGGTGGGTGCCATTTATTCCACCTGCAACAGCACCAGCAAGCGCGTTTTCAATACGAGTTTTTACCTCATCAAAAAGCGCCAAATCCTCAGCAAATCCGCGGGCATGAATATCCGGTCCGGCCACAATCTTTCCGGTTTGCGAGTCAATAACAACGATAACTGAGATGAAGCCCTCTTCCCCCAAAATTCTGCGATCTTTCAAGGAAGCCTCAGTTATGTCACCAATACTTTGTCCATCTACATAGACATAACCAACTGGAACCGCACCAACCACCTGCGCTCTTCCTTCGGCCAGGTCAACAACTACCCCGTTGTCGACAACAACGGTATTAGATCTCTTCACTCCTGTAGAGATTGCTAACTCAGCATTTGCGCGCATGTGACGCCATTCTCCATGCACCGGCATAACGTTCTTTGGTTTAACGATGTTGTAGCAGTACAAGAGCTCACCTGCAGCGGCATGGCCAGATACATGCACTAAAGCATTGCCTTTGTGAACAACGCGTGCACCAAATCTGGTCAGCTCATTAATCACTCGATAAACCGAGTTCTCATTCCCGGGAATCAACGAAGAGGCCAAAATTACCGTGTCGCCCGCTCCGACCTTTATTCGATGATCGCCATTTGCCATTCTTGATAATGCGGCCAGCGGTTCGCCCTGCGAACCAGTACAAATCAAAACAATTCCATCTCCCGCATCATCTATCTCATCTATATCCAGCAAAGTGTTAGGTGGAATGTGTAGATAACCCATCTCAGATGCCAGATTCATATTGCGCACCATGGATCGGCCAACAAAGGCAACCTTGCGACCATGTGTGTAAGCAATATCTATTACCTGTTGGATTCGATGAACATGTGATGCAAATGAAGCAACAATCACTCTTCTCTTTGTTGACTCAATAACTCGATCAAGGACCGGCATGATTTCCCGCTCTGAAGTTGTAAAGCCGGGAATATCTGCGTTAGTTGAATCAACCATGAAAAGATCAACACCAGATTCGCCCAATGTGGCAAAACGCGCTAGGTCAGTAGTGCGACCATCCAAAGGAAGTTGGTCCATTTTGAAATCACCGGTGTGAAGCACGACGCCTGCAGGGGTTTTGATTGCAACCGCTAAAGCATCTGGAATTGAGTGATTAACCGCGATGAACTCCAGCTCGAAATCTCCAACTTTTCGTCGCTGTCCCTCTCTAACTTCAATTGTTATTGGAGAGATGCGGTGCTCTTTAAGTTTTCCTTTTGAAAAGGCCAGGGTTAGAGCTGACCCAATAACTGGAATGTTTTCCCGCTCACGCAACAAATAACCAAGGGCGCTTATGTGATCCTCATGTCCGTGGGTTAGAAAAACCGCTTCAACATCATTTAATCTCTCGCGGATATAGGAGAAATCCGGCAAAATTAAATCAACGCCAGGCTGATTCTCTTCAGGAAACAAAACACCGCAGTCGACAATGAGTAGCCGGCCGGCATATTCAAATACCGTCATATTTCGGCCTACTTCGCCCAATCCACCAAGCGCAACTATGCGCAGAGTTTGTGGGGAAAGTTTTGGGGGCAACCCGAGATCGGGGTGCGGATGATTCATTAGCTTACTTTCACGCCGCCGGCGCGCAGATCCTCACGCAATTGAGATATTTGTGCTGAGGTGGCATCAACGAGTGGCAATCTAACCTTTCCGCCTGGCAAACCCATCAAATTCAATGCCGCTTTGGTGAGAATGGCGCCTTGGGTACGGAATGTTCCGGTGTAAACCGGCAATAACTTCTGATGTATTTCTAGCGCACGAGCTGTGTTGCCTGAAAACCAGACATCAAGGAGCTCACGTAAATCTCTTCCGACTGTATGTCCACAAACCGAAACAAATCCGACTGCGCCAACCGAAAGCAATGGAAGATTCAAAATGTCATCTCCAGAGTAAACCGGAATTCCAGATCGCTTGATCACCCATGAAGTCGATGCCACATCTCCTTTGGCATCTTTCAAGGCAACGATGTTGGGGTGCTCTGCGAGTTGCACAATTGTGTCTGGCTCGATTTGAACACCGGTTCTTCCTGGAATGTCATAAAGCATTACTGGAACTTCGGTGGCATCTGCCATAGCTTTGAAATGTGCAGCGATTCCCGCCTGAGGTGGTTTGTTGTAATAAGGGGTAACAACTAGCAAACCATCTGCTCCAGCGGCGGCGGCCATCTTGGCCTGCTCCACCGAGTGAGAGGTTTCATTATTGCCCGCTCCAGCAACAATCTTGGCTCGTGAGCCAGCAACTTTTTTTACAACTTTAATGATCTCAACTTTTTCTTCATCGCTAGTCGTTGGCGCCTCGCCGGTTGTGCCATTCAAAACAATGCCATCATGGCCAGATTGAATTAAATGCTCCGCTAACTTTTCAACGCCATCCCAATCAATTGAGAGATCATCTTTAAAGGGGGTCACCATTGCGGTAAGTAGGCGCCCGAAAGGCGGGTGAATCGACATGGTGAAAGGTTACTCCTGTTAAGGGGCTACCCGTCCTGACTTCTCAAAAGCCGCGTAGGTAAGTGGCATTAAGCGGGCAAAATGCTCCTCCATCTTTTCCGCCACCATCTCTATCTCCCTTTGAGGGTAGCTTGGAAAATGTGATCCCTCTCTGCTGGTGCGCAGAGACAAGAAGTTCATCAAGGCGCGAGCATTCATAGTCACATACATTGAGGAGTAAAGAGCAACGGGCAAAACAGCTCGAGCTACCTCACGAGCAACTCCAGCATCCAACATCTTCTTGTAATTTGCATATGCAACGGTGTAGCTCTCCTTCATCGCTGCAACAGAGATTTGGAACTGCTCATCAGTGCCATCAACAAATACATAATGTCCGGTTTTGCCAGTTTGAACCAACTTACGTTCCTTATTTGGTACATAAAACACCGGGCTCAATTCGCGATATCGACCACTCTCTTCATTGTAGGAAGCGATGCGATGACGCATGAACTCACGGAAGACAAATATTGGTGCGCTAACAAAAAAAGTCATCGATGTATGCTCGAATGGCGAACCATGCCTCTCTCGGGCAAGGTAGTTAATTAGACCTGCTGAACGTGCGGGATCTGCGTTGATCTCATCTAGAGAGTTCTCTCCCGCCGTTGAAACTCGTGCTGCCCAAATAACATCAGCATCATTAGCGCTAGCCTTTACAAGTTCAACGGTTACATCGTCGCGGAAGACAATCTCAGGATGGTTTTGTTCGCTCACGTGCGTGACCTTATCTACTACCTGGCCCAGGGTCAGGAATTTCTAAGGCACAATTAGAGCGTGTCACTTAGCGCAGCTCCCTTCGATAAGCGTGTGGTGTTGCGCGACTCACTGGCGGTGGCGATACCAGTAGGTACATATGGAGCGGCTTTTGGCGCAGCGGCAATCGGATCGGGATTCTCCGTCCTGCAAACCTGCCTTCTCTCGCTTCTGCTCTTCTCCGGCGCCTCCCAGTTCGCTGTTGTTGGAGTGATGGGCGCAGGTGGCTCACCCTTGAGCGCGATTGCTACTGGATCTCTTCTTGGATTGCGTAACGGTCTTTATGGATTGCGCATGGCACCGATTTTGTCTCTGCGCGGCGTAAGAAAATTCATTGGTGCGCAACTAACAATTGATGAGTCAACGGGAGTAGCTCTCAACCAGGAAAGTAGAGGTTTGTCTGCTAGTCGATATGGCTTCTGGGCTACCGGTATTGGAGTTTATTTCTTCTGGAATCTATTCACATTAATTGGTGCACTTGGTGCCAACAGTATTGGCGATCCTTCAGCTTGGGGACTTGATGCGGCGGTGCCCGCTGCGTTTCTTGGTTTGGTTTGGCCCCGTTTAGTCGATACAAAAAGCAAGATTGTTGGCGTTACAGCCGCGTTGTTGGCGTTGATGTTAATTCCAGTGGCGCCGGCTGGAGTTCCGATCATTGCAACAGCTTTGCTCGCAATCGCATTTGGGTGGCGAAAGTAATGAGCACCTTATGGATTGCCACAATCGTTACCTCTCTGCTCTGCTTTCTTTTGAAGTTTATTGGCTACTCATTACCAGAATCCCTCTTGAATAAGCCGCGAGTTCAACGCATCAATTTGCTCATTCCTATAGCGTTATTGAGCGCGTTAGTCGCAGTTCAAAGTTTTGGCTCAGATAACTCTGTGGTGATTGACCACCGCTTCGCAGGTGTTGCTGCTGCGGCTGTTGCACTGAGGTTCGGTGCTAACTTTCCTACGATGATGCTTTTAGCAGCCGTTGTCTCTGCGGTCATTTACCGCATTTAGACTTACAAATCGTTAGAGTTCTTCAAGACTCTCTGGCTATCCTTTATAGGTGAGTCACAGTGGCATTTCAGAAAGTGAAGCTCAATCAATACTGACCCGAGAGGGAGAAAACTTAATACCTTCTGAAGCACCAAAAACCTTTGTGAAGCAAATAATGTTAATTCTCAGTGAGCCGATGCTCATACTTCTCATCGCCGCAGGAGTCATTAACTTTCTTCTAGCTGAGGTCCTAGATGCTTTGATGTTAATGGTTACGGTCTTTATAGTGCTAGGCATTTCTATCTATCAATCAAGACGTTCTGAAAAGGCGTTGCAGGCTCTTAAAGAGTTATCGGCGCCAACGGTAAAGGTGCTGCGAGATGGAGTGGAGAAAAGGATATCCAGCAAGAGATTAGTAGTTGGTGACTTGATGTTGTTATCTGAAGGTGATCGGGTGTGCGCTGACGCAACAATCATCTCTGGGACATCTTTAGCAGCTGATGAATCAACGGTCACCGGAGAATCAGTTCCCGTTGATAAAAACGAAGGCGAGTTGCTGCTCTCAGGAACTTTGATTACCCGGGGACATGGCACAGCAGAGGTAAGTGCAACAGGAATTCGATCTCAATTGGGAGCAATAGGTAGATCCCTTCAGGAGATAACGACCAACAGATCTCGATTGCAGAAAGATGTAGATCAGTTAGTTCGAGTTATCGGAGTCCTGGGTATTTTCACAGTGATAGCAGTAGTAACAATTTATGGCAGCACCCGGAACAACTGGTTAGAAGGTGGATTAGCGGGAATCGCAGCGGCTATGGCGTTGATACCAGAAGAGTTTCCCGTGATTCTCACACTTTTTATGGCGATTGGGGCATGGCGTATTTCTAAAGAGAAGGTAATAACCCGCCAACCCTCCTCTATTGAATCCCTTGGTTCTATCTCGGTGCTTTGTGTAGATAAAACCGGAACCATTACTGAGAATCACATGACGGTCAAGGAGATCTCCGGCGTGAACAACCGTTCATTTCTGACAGTCGATATGGATCTAAGCGCTCTCTCTTCGGATTTATCCGAACTCGTACAGATTGCTGCTTTGGCCTGTCCGGTACGGGGTTATGACCCAATGGATATTGCTTTTCTTGAGCTTTCAAAAAGGCTAAAGATTTCAAACTCTGCGGACTCTCTGATGGAGTATCCAGTTGAAAGAACTCGCTTGGCCTATATTCACATCTGGAAACAAGAAGCCCAAATCTTGTATGCAGCCAAGGGTGCTCCAGAAACCATCATAAAGCTCTGTCAATTAGATGATTCGGCGGCGACGGAGATTACGGCGGCGGTACATGAGGCAGCAAGAAAAGGGTTTCGAGTCATTGCAGTCGCAAAGCATGTTGCTTCTCGTATCCATGACATCTCAACTAACTTAGAGAGTTTAAAGTTCGAGTATTTGGGGCTGGCCTTGCTACAAGATCCCATAAGGCCTGGCGTTAAGGAATCTGTTGCCGAGTGCAAGGGTGCTGGCATAAAGACCATAATGATTACTGGTGACCATCCAAACACAGCTGCAGCCATCGCTCATGAAATTGGCTTAGATGGCTTACATCTAATAGTTACCGGAAATCAATTAGATGAAATGGATGATGAAACTCTGGCATCACAAATCACGGAGGTGTCTGTATTTGCTCGGGTAAAACCTGAGCACAAACTACGCATCGTTAGAGCCCTGCAAACATCTGGTCATGTAGTCGGCATGACCGGAGATGGCGTAAATGATGCTCCTGCTCTAACGGCGGCCGATATCGGAATTGCTATGGGAGGACGTGGAACTGATGTTGCTCGTGAGGCGGCGGCGCTAATCATCACTGATGACAATTACAACTCAATTGTGCGAGGAATCAAACGAGGTCGTGCGACCTACGCTAATCTGCAAAAAGCCATGACCTACGTCATCGCCATTCATATTCCAATCTTTGGACTGGCGCTCTTGCCGATTTTCTCTACCAGTTGGCCACTTATCTTGTTGCCTGGATTAGTGGCTTTTCATGAGGTAATCATCGATCCGGCTTGCTCTGTAGTTTTTGAAGAGGAAAGTCCAGATCCAAACATTATGAGAGAAATGCCCCGGAAGCCTGATAGCAAACTCTTTTCAAAGCAGGAAATCTGGCTGGCCGCCTCGCAAGGAATAACTACCTTTATCGCTCTTCTCTCTCTTTTTCTTTACCTAACACTCTCTGGTCGCTCGGAGCAAGAGGTTAGATCCATGATCTTTGGCGCCTTAATGATTTCCAACATATTCCTTATTCTGACCAATCGTTCTCGGAGCTTGACGATTCTGCAGACCTTTAAAAACAGAAACAATCGCGCCGTGCCGTGGATATTGATACTGGCTCTCGGAGTTTTGTTCTCTTTGATTTTGCTTCCACCTTTGCGCACTCTCTTTGATTTGGGGGCAATCGGTATCTCTGATTGGCTATTAATGCTTACGGCTAGTGTTTCAGGATTGTTCTGGTATGAAGTATTGAAGATATCTAAAGCAAAAAGCGTGGCAGGTCTTTAACAGGACTTTTCTAATCGGCTACAAACCCTTTCTTTAGCATTGCTAACAAATGCAATCTCATGCATTTTCACTAAATAGAAAGGTTAAGAATGAAGAGTTTAATCTTCAAAACCGCTCAACTAACGATTTTGGCGGTTCTACTGTCTGCAGGTTCGACTGCTGCAGCTCCCAAGCCGAAAAGCAAATCAAGTACCCCAGTTGTAGTGACAGTTGTTCACGCAATTCCAACTGGATTTGGTGCAGATAAGGTAGATGTGTACGCAAATGGTGCACTACTGCTTAATGATGCGGTACCAGGGGCTATGAAGAGTTTCAGCATAGAACCAGGCTCGCAACAGATTGCAATCTACGCAGATGGTGTAACCCCAACATCAGATACCGCCTCTGTACTGTCCTTCCGTCCGGTTTATTTGGCTAAAGGGGTAGATGTCTCTTTTGTTGCCCATTTAGACTCAACTGGGAAGGCAACCCTAAGTCTGTTCAAAAACATGAACACTGAGCCTGGCAAAAAGAGATCTTGGTTGACCGTCAGACATGTGGCAGCGGCTCCGGCGGTTGATATAGCTGCCGATTCGGTAAGACTCTTCCGTTCACTCACCAACGGCAATGAACGTAAAGTCTCCTTACGGTACGGCACTTATCCCACTGAGGTGCGCTTGGCAGGTACTAGTACCGTTGCAATTCCAAGTGCAAACATCTCCATCAAAGACAATGTAAATCTAATTGTGTATGCATGGGGTTCGGCCAGCAAGGGCAATCTTGGGTACTTGATTCAAGAGGTTGCTACAAAGTAGAGCAACTACCCAACAAACCAGGGTTTGCTCTGCCGATCATGCCAGGTAGCGAGTTTGCGATAGTTTTTCTCAAACCACTGCCTGGCATTCATCGTTAACTGTTGATCGCTCATTGCAGATAGATTTAAATCCAGTCTCTCCAAAATTCGTTTCAGAAAATCTGGGTGATGTTTCTCCAGATAGGTATAAAACTTCTCGGCCGAGGAACCCTTTCCCGTGCCATGGCCAATCAGTAAGACAGCATCTGATTCACGAACTACGGCATAAACAGCCTCATAGAACTCTGGGTAGTAATGATCAGTGTCATGGCCATGATGAAACTGACCTGTTCTTTTGTGGCGATGATCAACCTCTACTGGCGCCTGGATTACCTCCGGTAAATCTTTGGGGGCAATTCCATGGCGCCAGATTTTTGCTTCATCGCGGTACATCGCCACTACGGCGAGCTTCTCTGGATTCGATACCGCTGATTGCATCTTTAGATTGTGGTTCCGTATTTGATATTGGAGCCATCAAGTTGGAGACGTAGTCGGCTACCTTTTAGAAGAGAGTTTGGTGCCTCGAACAAGGCATCTCCCCTCTCATCTAATGTAAGAGTTGCCAGGGTTTGATAGATCAATTTGCCGCGAACATAACTACGGAGCTGCAAATCAACCTGGGTATTGGCATATCCGGCTGGCAGATTCACAATTACTCCGTATTTATCTGTGTATGCCTTGTAAATCAGCCAATGACGGTTGGAGTTGGAGTTCAGTGCTGACAGAGTGGAGTCCTTTACAGAGATCATCAAGGTGTTAGAAAGTGCACTTAGGAAACGGATGGTGCCCTCTTTTGAAACCTGAATTAGACAATCTCCAGGTGTAAGACCAGTTACCGTTCCGAGATTGGTAACGGAGCAAACTCCAGAGTTGATGCTTCTAAAGGATGCCTCACCGATTCCGGAGCCACCCTTAATCCGTAGCTTGGTGCTTTGGCCGACATAGATGCTCTTTGTGAAGTGTGTCAGAAGCAGTTTGCTTTGTGGTTGAGCAAAAATGAATGAAGATAGCGATCTGGTGAAGATTGAATAGGTGCCATCGCTATTTACGTAATATCCATTTTGTAGACCGGAAACCAAGCCAGGTGCTTGTAGTCGAGTCAAGGTGTTTACTCGCAAACCAGACTCAATCAAGGATGGAGCTCCACCGATAAAGGGGGTCCAGTATCGAATCTCCATGACCTTGTTGAGGTCGGTTATGAATTGATCACTGGAAAGCAATCTCATGGTTACATCCAAGTCAATGATGCCTTGGGATACCTCAGCTGGAGTAGTCAAAGGTTTAACTGAAAGCTCCGCCGCAGAATCTGTTGTACCAGCAGGAACTGTTATGGAAACCAAAACGCTTCCCGTCAGAGAAGGTACATTGAAATTGAAGATTTGATCCTGATTTCCAAGATACGCAAAACTGGTTGGAGCGGTTGGATAAACAACGGTTGTAGTGGTTGTCGTTGTGGTTGATCCAGTGCTACCGCCAGTGGATTCGGCACCACCAGTTGATTGACTTCCTCCCGTATCAGATGTCTGAGTTGGAGTAGGTGTTGGAGTTGGAGTTGGAGTTGGAGTAGGTGTTGGAGTTGGAGTAGGTGTTGGAGTTGGAGTAGGTGTTGGAGTTGGAGTAGGTGTTGGAGTAGGTGTTGGAGTTGGAGTTGGAGTAGGTGTTGGAGTTGGAGTAGGTGTTGGAGTTGGAGTAGGTGTTGGAGTAGGTGTTGGAGTAGGTGTTGGAGTAG
>JACCEA010989877.1_pt1 | contig 19944 bp, 19 predicted proteins | sample 7449851 | NCBI WGS metagenome assembly JACCEA01 (sample SAMN15323453, study PRJNA562643) | freshwater metagenome | isolation source: river surface water | place: USA:Blue River Watershed | collected 2017-08-18
GCGCGGGTGCTTCAGTGGCCATGGCCTGCGACATTGCCATCGCCTCACCGCAAGCCAGCTTCATTCAGGCCTTCAGCAAAATTGGCCTCATTCCCGATGCCGGCAGCAGCTGGTTGTTGGTCGAGCGTTTGGGCATGCCCCGCGCTTTGGCGCTGGCCATGACTGGCGATAAATTGGGTGCGCAACAAGCCAAAGATTGGGGCATGATTTGGGATGTTTCTGACGACTGCGTGGCTGCTGCCATGGCCATGGCCGAGAGATTGGCCAGCATGCCCACCAAGGCCTTGGTGACCACACGCAAACTCATGATGGGCGCACACACACGCAGCTTGTCAGAGCAACTGGACCAAGAGCGCGACGCGCAATCGGCCATGGGCAAAACACACGATTACTTCGAAGGCGTTAAAGCCTTTTTGGAAAAACGACCCGCTGTTTTTAAAGGCGAATGAACATGAACGCACAGACTAGCGGCAGTTCCTCTGCGCCATCACAATCGTCACAAGCGGCCATCGACTTGGCGCGCCAAGTAGGCGAGTCGATGTTTGCAGTGGACACCGCCTCCAAAGACACCATGGGTATGGAATTGTTATCCTGTGAACCCGGACGCGCTGTGATTCGCATGACGGTCAAAGAACTGCATTTGAATGGTCACAAAATTTGCCACGGTGGTTTTATTTTTACGCTGGCCGATTCCACCTTTGCGTTTGCATGCAATAGCTACAACAAGGCGGCTGTGGCTGCGGGTTGTAGCATCGAGTTTTTAAAGCCTGGCCAATTGGGCGATGTCCTCACTTGTGTGGGCCAGGAGCAAACCATGAGTGGTCGCCATGGCATCTATGACATGAAAGTGACCAATCAAAAGGGCGAAGTGATTGCCATGTTCAGAGGCAAGAGCGCACAAATTCAAGGCACCGTCATTCCGGAATAAGTTGGAGCGATACGCATGAGTCAAGCATCCCATTTGGCCTTAGAGCCCATCGAAAAAGCCAGCATCGATGAGTTGCGATCATTGCAACTCAAGCGCTTGAAGTCGACACTGCAACACGCTTACGACAACTCGCCGGTTTACAAAGCCAAGTTTGACAAAGCAGGCGTACATCCCAGCGACTGTCAGTCCTTGTCGGATTTGTCCAAGTTTCCTTTCACCACCAAAGCCGATTTGCGCGACAGCTATCCCTATGGCATGTTTGCAGTACCAAGATCTGGTTGTTCCCGCATTCATGCGTCTAGCGGTACCACAGGCAAACCCACCGTGGTGGGCTACACCCAACGCGACATTGACATGTGGGCCACTGTGGTGGCGCGAAGCATTCGCGCAGGGGGCGCCAAACCGGGCGACATGGTGCATGTGAGTTATGGCTATGGCTTGTTCACTGGCGGTTTAGGGGCGCATTACGGTGCTGAAAAATTGGGTCTGACAGTGGTTCCTTTTGGTGGCGGTCAAACCGAGCGCCAAGTGCAACTGATCCAAGACTTCAAACCCGACATCATCATGGTCACACCCAGCTACATGTTGGCCATTGCCGATGAGTTTGAACGACAAGGCATTGACCCTCGCAGCAGTTCATTGCGGATTGGTATTTTTGGTGCCGAGCCTTGGACCAATGACATGCGCACTGCCATTGAGCAACGCATGGGCATTGATGCCGTTGACATTTATGGTTTGTCAGAAGTGATTGGTCCTGGGGTGGCCAGTGAGTGCATTGAAACCAAAGATGGCCCCACCATTTGGGAAGATCATTTCTATCCAGAAATTATCAATCCCGAAACAGGCGAGCCCGTGGCCGATGGCGAAATGGGTGAGTTGGTTTTCACCAGTTTGACCAAAGAAGCGCTGCCCATCATTCGCTATCGCACACGCGATTTATCGCGCTTGTTGCCAGGGACGGCACGCACCATGCGCCGCATGGAAAAAATCACAGGTCGCAGCGATGACATGATGATCATTCGTGGCGTGAATGTGTTCCCCTCACAAATTGAAGAATTGATTTTGAAGCGGCCTGAACTGGCGCCGCACTACCAATGTGTGCTGACGCGTGAAGGCCCAATGGACAACCTCAAAGTGGCTGTCGAAACCAGGCCAGGTTTGAAGCCCGATGGCGTTGAAGCTCGTGCCGCTGCCAAAATGCTTCAGCACGACATCAAGGTTTACATTGGCTCTAGCGTAGAAATTGATTTGCGACCTGAAGGCGGCGTGGAGCGCAGTCAGGGCAAGGCCAAGCGTGTGCTTGACCTGCGAGCTAAATAATTATTTGGCTTAGCGCTGCGTTCCATCCAACCACGAGCTGGTGCGGGAAGCTGTCGCGCCTTGGGTGGGCGTTGCACTGAGACGCCAAGTGAAAACATCACTCGGAATGGTCAAGTTCAGTTCAAAAACTTTTTGATCACGGCTCACGGTGGCTTTGGCTTTTTTCTCATTGCCCAAGAGCAAGTTTAAATCTTCCAGTTTTTTCAAACGCCAGGTAGGTGATTTGGCTTTGCTGCTGGCGACAGCCCACCATTCATCGCCAGCGGCCATGCCGGCTTTCTCTGCAGCACCCCCACGAAGAACCGCCTTAATTTGAACAAGGCCTTGGGCTTCAGCGACGCGCAATCCCAAACGTTGGGCCATTTGCGGTGGATCTTCGTGAACCAACACACCATGCGACGACAACAATGTTTTGAGCGGCAGGTCTTGCGTGCCATGCACCCAAGCTTTTATTTCTTTCTTCCAACTGCGACCGGTTTGGGCTTCAAGCTCGGCCAACAAATCGGCTTCACTCATGGGCCCGCCTTTAGAGCGTTGCCACAGTCCGCGCATGACCTTGTCTAAATTGGCATTGCCTTCTGCGCGCATGGTGAGGTCGAGGCACAAGGCAACCAAGGCACCTTTGGTGTAGTAACTGATGGTGGCATTGGGCGTGTTTTCGTCTTGCCGGTAATACTTCACCCACGCATCAAAACTGGCTTGGGCCACAGACTGAATTTGGCGGCCAGGTGCTTGCAAAACCAAGTTGATGGTTTTGTTCAGCAACTTGAAATAGGTGGTGTCATCAATCAGTTTGGCTCTGCGAAGCAGCAAGTCATCGTAGTAGCTGGTGAAGCCCTCAAAAAACCACAGCATTTGGGTGTAGTTTTCTTGGGTGTAGTCATAGCGCTTGAACTCTGAGGGGCGCAATTGCTTGACGTTCCATGTGTGAAAGTACTCATGGCTGATTAAGCCTAGCAAGGTGACATAAGCCTCCGGCATTTTTTTCATGCCCAGGCTGGGCAAGTCGCGGCGATTGCAAATGAGGGCGGTTGAGTTTCGGTGCTCTAGGCCACCATAGCCTTCCTCAACCGCATTGAGCATGAACACATAGCGTTTGTAAGGGGCTTGCGATTTGGGTCTTTTGTCGTGCCAAAAATTGATTTCGGTTTCGCAAATCTTTTGCGTATCAGCCAAAAGTCGGCTGCCATCAAAGGAAGGCAGTGCACCCGCCACCACAAACTCATGGGGAATGCCGCAGGCCGTAAATTGACCGCGCCAGAAGTTGCCCATCTCAAAAGGGCAGTCGACCAACTCGTCGTAATTGGCTGCCAAATAGTCGCCAAAGCCTTGCTTGTTGACTTTGACGGGCGCCAATCCGGTGGCCACAGACCATTGGCTGTCTTTGAGGGGTGCGAGTGTGAGTGCGTGTGGCACCTCTTCTTGGCCATGCACCCGCAAGCAAAGGCTGGTGCCGTTGAAAAAACCACGTTGCATGTCGAGCCATGCGGTTCGCACCGAATTGTCAAAGGCATAGACCTCGTAGCTCAGATGAAGCGCTTGCTCAGCCTTTGATTCAATTTGCCATTGGCTTTTGTTGACCTGATGAATGGCCACGGACTTGCCACCTTGTTTGGCTTTCAGATTTTGTAAATTTTTTGCAAACTCACGCACCAAATAACTGCCAGGAATCCAAACAGGCAAGGACACCACCTGACCCGCTTGGGGTTTTTCAATGTGCAAACTGATTTGGAAAAGATGCGCGTGTTGATGGGTGGCATCGACAATGTAATGAACGTCAGGTTTCATAAAAAAAGTGTCTGAATTAAGTGGCAGCCGCACCCAAGAGGCAGCTGAGCGCGGCGACCACTGTCAAGTGCCATCGCATCGGTAACCATTCGCCTATGCCGGCTTCTGGGTAGGTCTTGCGATCGACTGCGTAGCAAAGAAACAAGATCGCGGCCAACAGGGGCAAGCCAGCATAAGCTGGCATGGTGATGGCAATCCAAGCCAACAGAGATGGCACTACGCCCCAGCCAAAATTAAACAAGGGGGCGTTGTGCATGCGCGATACATTTCTAAATCCGATGCCCCAATGAATGCCCCCTAGAAATGACACGATGCTGGCGCCGTAGCCCGCCATGGCCAGTGCCACAAAGGGGTGCAAATCTGGGTCGACCAACCACAACAAAACCGCCAGCCCCACAAAGGGCGTCAGCCCTGCATAGGCCAATAGCTTGACCTGCTTGCGCGTTTGATCAGCATGAACACTCATGGTTTGACGCCGTTCAATAAGGTTTCAATTTGCGCTGCGTCGATAGCACCAGGAACGCGCGTGCCATCTGCCACAAACAGTGTGGGCGTGCCGTTGATGCGACTCTTCTTGCCAAACTCCACAATGGCATCGATGTTGTGATTGTCACAAGCGACTGTTGGCGGCACGACGCCTTGCAGCATCCAATCGTTCCATGTTTTGACCCGATCTTTTGCGCAAGCGATGTTGCGCGACTTGGTCTTGGAGTCTTCGCCTAAGACAGGGTACAAGAGGTGATAGATGGTGACGTTGTCAATTTTTTGCAGGTCTCTTTCAAAGCGTTTGCAGTAACCACAATTGGGGTCGGCAAAGACCACCAGTTTGCGTTTGCCGTTGCCTTTGACTTGTGTGAAGGCAAACTTAAGCGGAATACTGTCAAAGGCCACAGCCGACAATTTATCGGTACGCTCTTCGGTCAAGTTGCGCTTTTGTTTGGTGTCAATGAGCACACCTTGAATTAAAAATTCGCCTTTGGCGTCGGTGTAGAAAAGTTCGTTGCCCTGCACTCGGACTTCAAACAAACCAGGCATGGGTGTTTTACTGATCTCTTCAATTTTGGGCAGCGAGGGCAAGCGCTCGGCTAGATTTTTTTTCAAGTTGGCATCTTGTGCCCAAAGTTGATAACTGCTCAACAACATCAGGGTGGCCATGAGGGCATGTATCAAACGCATGGAGTGCTTGTCCTAGAAATCTAAATTGAATTTTATTTGTGAGCTTGCATGGCTTGGCGGGCCATCCACTTTTTGACGGGAACCAGTTGGTTGAAGCCTGTCATGCCCCAATTGCGAATTTTTTGAATGGGCAATGCGGGCTGCGCAAACAAAACCTGCAAGCCATCGGTGACGCAACCCATGGCCCACACCTCGGATTGCCTTGCGCGTTCGTACCGTCGCAGCAACTTGAGGTCGCTCAATGGCCGCCAAAATTCTTTGGCCTGAATGACGCGTGCCAATTCCTGAATGTCACCCAAGCCGATGTTCAAGCCTTGCCCCGCCAAGGGGTGAAGGGTGTGCGCAGCATCACCTGCCAACGCAAAAGCTTGCGCAGGCTGGGCACCGGAAGCGGATGGCATGTGGCCCGTCCATTTGCTTGCGCGGGCCAACTGCAGAGGCCAAACCGCGCGGTCGCTGGTGAGTTGGATGCTGCCAGCAATGCCCTGACTGGCGTTTAAAAGCTGCTGACAAAATTGATCTGCTTCAGCATGCAAAAGCGCTTGCGCACGAGAGGGGGTGAGGGACCACACAATGGCCCACTCGTGGCTGTCTTCACCGCCAATGGGAAGAAACGCCAGAATTTCTGGGCCATGGCTATTTTGAAACCACTGCCTGGCCACTTGGCCGTGTGGCATGGCGGTTTGAATGCGGCAGGCCAACGCATGCTGCGCATAGTGTTTCACATCGAAATGCACATCAAGCTCGGCGCGTGTTTGGCTGGCGCGACCTTCACAAATGACGGTTAAAGGGGCGCTGACGGGTTCGTTGCGTTCTTCAATTAGTGGTTGATACCCAACGGCTGCGGCCAGATTTTTTTCTAAGCTGGGTACATCCACCATCCAATTCAGTGCTTCAACGCCTTGTTGGCTGGCATCGAAATCGAGGTCGCCGCCTTGGTCACCTTCAATGTGCATTTTGAGAATGGGTGTGCAAGCAACGCCTTCTGGCCAACACCTCAAGTCGGTTAGCAATTGTTTGGAAGCCAAGTTGAGCGAGTAGGCGCGCACATCACTGTGGCCCGCTGTCTGACTGGCAGTTTGATGAATCAAAGCCACTCGCAATCGCTGAGCCGCTAACAAGAGCGCAAGGCTGCGGCCCACAATGCCAGCACCGCGAATGCAAACGTCAAAGCGGGTGTCGGATGGCTTGGCGAAAGAGGCGGAGGCGGCAGAAGGGGCAGGAGTTGAAACCATGGTTGTCATTGTAGAAGGCGTTCAGCTTGTCTGCCCCCAAGTCAGTTGAATGCCATGTTCTTTCGCGAGCTTTGTAATGTCTTCGGGTGTGTCCATGTCAATGCAGTAATGAACATTGGTGCTGGGCCACATCAGCACATGTTGCGGATTTTGTTGGCGCCATTCTTTGCCACCCCAATCCGGATTTGGCAACAGGGACTGCATGACGCGCTCTGACAACATGACGGGGTTGCCTGGCTGACCCTTGACGGTGGGTTGCAACATGTGTGTGCCCGCGGGGGCTTGTTTGACAGCCGCAATTAAATCTATCAAGTCGGCTGCTTCTACAAGGGGTTGATCGGCCAAGGCCACCATGAGCCATTCTGGATTGAGCGTTTGAGCCTTGGCCAACCCTAAATGCAGGGAGCTGTTTTGCCCAGCTTCAGGCGAGGGGTTGACGACAGCATGAAGCTGCATGGGGGGGCGGTTTGAGGGGCCAGAAAGGTCTAAGTTAGCGGCTTGCAGGGCTTGTTGCATGATTTGCGCATGGTGACCCAAAACCAACACAGTATGGTCGATGCCAGCCCGCGCCAACTGTTGCAAAAGCCTGGCCAAAAGCGTTTGGCCCTCCCTTTGGAGCAAGCTTTTAGGCCTGCCGCCCATGCGCGAGGCCGTGCCAGCTGCCAAGACCACCGCCACCACACTCAGGCGTGGACAGGGGGTGTTGAGGGTGCAAGAAGCCTGTTTGACTGTCATGGTGAGAAATTAGACCACGCGCACCCTTTAAAATCACGGATTATTCGCAGAATCCAAGAAAGTCTTCCATGAGCCTCAAATGTGGCATTGTGGGCCTGCCCAACGTTGGCAAGTCCACCCTTTTCAACGCCCTGACCAAAGCGGGCATTGCGGCCGAAAACTATCCTTTTTGTACCATCGAGCCCAACACCGGCGTGGTGGAAGTGCCCGATCCGCGCTTACAAGAGTTGGCCGCCATCATTAGCCCAGAGCGAATCGTGCCGGCCATTGTGGAGTTTGTGGACATTGCAGGCTTGGTTGCCGGTGCCAGCACAGGCGAAGGTCTGGGCAACAAATTTTTAGCGCACATTCGCGAGACCGATGCCACCATCAATGTGGTGCGCTGCTTTGAAGACGACAACGTCATCCATGTGGCGGGCCGTGTCGATCCCATCTCCGACATTGAGGTGATCCAGACCGAGCTTTGCCTGGCCGATTTAACAGCCGTAGAAAAAGGCTTGCACCGCGTGCAAAAAACGGCACGATCAGGCGACAAAGAGTCCATCAAGTTGGTGGCCATTCTAGAAAAATGCCAAGCCGCATTGAACGAAGGCAAGCCTGTTCGCACCATTGAATTCAGCAAAGAAGAGCGGCCATTACTGAACCAATTTTTCTTGATCACAGCCAAGCCCGCCATGTTTGTGGCCAACGTGGCTGAAGATGGTTTTGAGAACAACCCTCTGCTCGATAAATTGAAAGCGTATGCGGCAGCCCAAAACGCGCCTGTCGTGGCCATCTGCGCCAAGTTGGAAGCAGAAATGTCCGAGATGTCGGACGAAGACCGCCAGATGTTCTTAGAAGAATTGGGTCAATCTGAGCCTGGCTTGAACCGTCTGATTCGTTCGGCCTATGCGCTGTTGGGTTTGCAAACCTATTTCACCGCGGGCGTGAAAGAAGTTCGTGCTTGGACCATCCATGTTGGTGATACAGGACCTCAAGCGGCTGGCGTGATTCACACAGACTTTGAAAAAGGCTACATCCGTGCGCAAACAATTTCGTACGATGACTACATTGCCTACAAGGGCGAACAGGGCGCCAAAGACGCTGGCAAGATGCGCGCTGAAGGCAAGGAATACGTCGTCAAAGACGGCGATGTGATGAACTTCTTGTTCAGCAGTTAATGGCTCGATGGACGCTTGTCCATCTGCACTTCTTCCAGTGCTAAATTTTCAAGCACTTTCAAAAGCACTTTGCGGGTGGTGGCCAAATCATCGTCGGACACACCTTGCATGGCAACATGATTGACATCGACAGCCAAGGGCACCAAAACTTTCTTTAAAGCTTTGCCCTTGGGTGTGAGGTGCACGTACATGTTTTTGCGGTTGTCAGGCTTTTGAGTCCGAGTGACGTAGCCCAACTCTTCCATGGCTTTGATGGCGCTGAAGGTGGTGGGTTCCATCACACCGGCCAAATCGCTCAGTTCTTTTTGTGTCAGGCCATCGGAAGACCAAAGAATTCGCAAAAAAGTCCAATGACCAAATGGCACATTGTGCTTTTGCAATCTCACTTGAAGCCGTTTGCTGAAGGCGCGGCCGGTGTCTCTGACCAAGTGCGCAAGCCGATCATCGGGCACTGATTCATGCCAATGCTTCAAAATGGTTTGCGTATTGCCCGGAATTTCAGTGGCCATGTGGCACTCCAACTTGGTGTTGCATGTAAACGGCTTGTTGACTTTTTGCGGCCTTCAAAATACCCAAGCAAACTTCGGTACTGGCGCGCGACCATTCACCGTTGTGAATCAGAGGGTTTGCATGCCTGAGGGCTTCAAACAATTCGTCAATGACCTCTTTTCGCGGGTAGGCTGGCGCTGACAATTCGTCGAAGGAGACTGTGTCGGGGCCATACACCCAAATGCCGTGGGGCGTTAAGCGAATGTCGCCACTGTCGCAACTCACCACCACAGGACCGAAGTGCTGAAATGCATGGGCGTTCATGGCTGCCGGAGCATATTGAGGGCCGCCATAATTGCGTGCGGCTTTGAGTTCGGATTCTTGTTCTGGACTTTGCGCAGATGCCAATCTTTTTCTAGCTTGGCCATAACGCTGCGCACTTTCTGATGCTGGCTTGGCGTTGCCGATTTCACCCACATGGTCCATCCAGATGTCGCTGTCAAAATGACCATGCCCGTTGTAGGTCACATTGGCAAAAGCGCCATTTTCAAACGACAACAAAGCGCTGTAGGCCCCCTCGGTGGGGCGCGTGGCATCCCACTGGCCGGTGCAGGCTTGGACGCTGGCCACTTTGCCGCCACCCAATAAGCGCACCACATCAATTTGATGGGCGGCCTGACTGTGAATGACACCGCCGCCCAAGGCTGTATTGAGTTCTTCGGGTCGCCTAGGCCGATATAAGAAGTCGGTGTAGTTGAGTGCCGTGATCATGCGCACCTGGCCCAACTGGCCTGATGCAATGAGATGGCGTGCACGCAAAACTGGCGCATTGAAACTGTGGCTGTGGCCCACCATGAGTTGGACGCCAGCTTGCTGGCACGCAGTCATCATGCGGGTGCATTCTTCCAAAGAAATGGCCATGGGTTTTTCGACCCAAACATGCTTGCCGTGTTGCGCGGCCAGTTCCACATGCGCGGCATGAAATTGATGCGGTGTGGCGATGTAGACCACTTCAACTTCTTTGAGGGCACACAATTCGGCCACACTTTCAACTGTCACTGCTTGAAAATCTTTTTCAAATTGTGCTTTGGCACAGGCAATGGGATCGGTGGCCGCGACCAATTGAACACGGGGATCCTGCATAAAGGTCGGGAGCATCAAAGTGAATGCGCGGCCCAAGCCTGCAACGCCAATCTTGAGTGGGGAAATGGAGGCTTGCGTCATGTCGTGGGCTAGGGATTGGGCTGGTGCTTTTGCTTTTGCTTAGAGATCAATCTCAATCACATCATTGGCTTGGCTGGCGCGTGAAACGCACACCATGATGTGACTGCGCTTGTCTGAATCGGACAAAACAAAATCGCGGTGCTCAACTTGCCCAGCCACCAAAGTTGTTTTGCAACTGCCACAGGTGCCACTTTCACACGAACTGGGAATGCAGTGGCCTGCTTTACGAAGCGCTTCCAGAATGCTTTCGTTCTGTGCAACAGGTAGAAGCGTTTGTGACTTAGACAGCTTGATTTGGAAAGGGCTGTTGATGGCGTGTTGCGCAGCATTGACGCCAAAGCTTTCAAAATGCACGCGGCCCTGTGGCCAATGGCCGCTCATATCTTTCACCGCATCCATGAGGCCTTGGGGGCCACAACAATAAATGTGGGCTTGGCTTGGTTTTTCTAGCAAGGGCCAAAAGTCCAGGCCTGCATCGGGATTGCCGCCATCGAAATGAAAACTGACTTCGCCTGCATTTTGGAGCGTTTGCAACTCTGGCATGAAGGCTGCACCTTCAGCATCACGAGCGCAATAGTAAAAACGGAAACGTCCTTGACCGCCGGTTTCCTGAAGCTTGGCCATTTGTCTTGCCATGGACAGCAAAGGCGTGACGCCAATGCCGCCTGCAATGAAGATCACTTCGTGCGAGGGGTCAAGCAGTTCGAAATCGTTCTTCGGCGCACTGGCGGGCAACAACTGGCCCACCTGAACTTGTTCAATCATGCTGCGGGACCCGCCGCGACCGTTGTGCTCTAACTTGATGGCAATCTCGCAAAAACTGATTTCTGAGGGGTCGTTGCAGAGTGAGTAATTGCGGCGCTGTCCGGCAGGTGTTTGAACCGTGATGTGCGCGCCTGCTTTGAATGCAGGCAAGCTTTGCCCTTCGGGGTGAACCAAGCGAAAAGACCAAATGTCTTTGGCCACTTGGCGTTTGTCTTGAACAAGCAACGCCGTTAAATCTGAATCAAGCACTTGCGTCATTTGATGAGGGGTTGGTTAAAAACCAATGTGAAAACAAATTTAAAAAAAGGTCTTGTCAGTATGAAACTTGACACAGATCATGTTTTATATTATCTTAGATACCTAAGAATAAATGCGCAACCTTCAAAAAATAACCCCTTTGTGTGAATGTCTCAGAGAATTTAAGAATCATGATAACCCCAGAAGAAAATGACTTGTTGTGTCGCGTCGAAGGCAATGCGCCCATGGGGCAACTCATGCGCCGACAGTGGATTGCCATTTGTTTGATCGAAGAGGTTTCTGAGCCCGATGGGGCCCCCATCAAGGCGCGCATCTTAGGTGAAGACCTGGTTGTTTTCAGGGACACCAAAGGCCGCGTGGGCGTGATGGACGAATACTGCCCACACCGCAAAGCTTCTTTGGTGTATGGCCGCAACGAAGATTGTGGTTTACGTTGTCTGTACCACGGTTGGAAGATGGATGTGGCTGGCAATGTGGTCGACATGTCCTCCGAGCCCGCAGGCAGTGGCTTGGTTGAAAAAGTCAAACACCGCGCTTTCCCAACAAAAGAATGGGGCGGTTTTGTCTGGGCTTACATGGGCCCCCCCGAACATCAACCCGAGTTCACCCCGCCCCCTTGGGCCCCCAATGCTGAGACCCGTTTGGCTGTGGCAAAAATCATCGTGCCATGCAATTGGGCGCAAATTTTGGAAGGGCAGATCGATTCAGCGCACAGCTCCAGTTTGCATTCATCCGACATGGTGCCCGCGCGTGTGGATGGCGCTAAAGCCACCGACACCCAATGGCTGCGTCCTTCAACCGACAAATCACCACGCATGCAAGTGGAGCGCACACCCTATGGCTTCAGGTATGCGGCCATTCGTCGACCCATTAAAGATGCGCAAACTCACGATTACATTCGAAGCACGGTGTTTGTTGCGCCTGCTTCAGCGCTCATTCCGCCCAATGACCAGTACAACGTGGCCAACATGAATGTGCCCATCGACGATCACCATACGGCCTTCCATTTCATGGCCTGGGGCAATCCCGATACAACGCCTGATCATGAAACATGGCGCGGTTTTTTACATGCCCAAGTCGGCCCTGATTTGGATGCGCAATTCAATCCCAAGCGGACCCATGAAAATCGCTTTGGTCAGGACCGTCAAGCCATGAAGGCTGGCAATTTCACTGGCATTCAAGGCATTCCAAATCAAGACATGGCCATGTGGGTTTCCATGGGGCCCATTGTGGACAGAACCCACGATCGCTTGGGCGCCTCCGATTTGGCCATTGTGGAATTCAGACAGAGAATGTTGCAGGCGGTTCGCAGTTTCATGGCGGGCGAGACCCCGATTGGCACAGGCGACATGCGCATTCCCGTGCAGGTTTGCGCATATCAATCTATCATCCCCAAAACCACAGACTGGCGCGAATTTGATGCGCAGCCTGTCTGATCAATTTACCACTGGAGACACCTCAATGAAACGTCGCGAACTGTTGGCTGCCTCGGCAGCGCCTATTTTGGCTAGCCTGCAAATGCCGGCTTGGAGCCAGGCCAGTTTTAACTTCACCAAAGCTGTGAAGTTCATCGTCCCTTACGCACCTGGTGGCTTGCCTGATACGGTGGCCCGTGTTTTTGCACTGCGCATTGGTGAGCGCATTGGCCAAGGCGTGGTCATTGAAAATAAGCCCGGTGGTAATGGCGTGGTGGCAGCGCAAGCGTTGGCCAGCAGTCCCAATGATGGGCATACATTTTTGGTGACCGATGGCTCGATGTTTTCGATCAACCCGCTCATTTATAAAAGTTTGTCCTACGATTTGAAGCGTGACTTTGCGCCGGTGTCTTTGTTGGCCCGTTCGCCTTTGTATTTGGCCGTTCACCCCAAAGTGCCGGTCAACACACTGCAAGAGTTTGTGCAGTATGTCAAAGCCAGACCCGACCAATTGAACTACGGCTCGTCTGGCATTGGCAGCAGTCACCACCTCACCATGGAAGCCATCAAGGCTGCCTTGGGCATCGATATCAGGCACGTGCCTTTCAAAGGTTCTGGCCAATCTGTGCCTGCATTGATCGGTGGTCAGGTGGAATGCTTGTTTTCTGCTTTGCCCTCCTTGGCGGGCTTTGCGAAAAACAATCAGGTCAAAATTTTGGCCAGCAATGCGGGCCAACGCTCTTCCTTGATGCCTCAAGTCCCAAGCATTTCAGAAATTATTCCTGGCTTTGATTTTGCGGTGATCATTGGCGCACTTGCGCCTGCCAATGCACCTGCAGGCGCCATTGCACGTCTCAGTGCAGAAGCCGCAGCTGTTAAAAGTCATCCCGAATTGTTGGCCACCATGGGCACGGCAGGCATTGACGCAGTGGGCAGTTCCCCCGCAGACTACGCTAAAGCCATTCAGTCTGAAAACGAACGCTTGGCCAAAGCGGTGGCGCTGGCTGGTTTGAAACCAGAATAATAGAACGACACCATGGCCAAACTGCCTCTCAGCTTTGCTTGTTGGAATTACGACCGCACCCGCGCATTGATGGACGGCAGCGTTCAAGTCGATGGCATTGATCTCAATTATTTGAACTTGCCTGTGGAAGAAACTTTCTTCCGCATGGCACGTTTCCGTGAGTTCGATGTCTGTGAAATGTCCTTGTCGTCGTATTGTGTTTCCTTGCACAAACCCGACCGGCCGTTCATTGCCATTCCTATTTTTCCTTCACGGTTTTTCAGGCACTCTTGCATCTACATCAATGCCAACTCAGGCATTCAAGAGCCCAAAGATTTGATTGGCAAACGCATTGCCAGCCCAGAGTATCAAATGACTGCGCCGGTTTGGATCAGGGGTATCTTGCAAGATCACTATGGTGTGCCTGTTGACGCCCAACCTTATTTGTTTGGTGGTGAAGAAGAACCAGGCCGCATTGAAAAGCAAAAGCTGAATCTGCCAGCCAACATTCAAGTGAACCCCATTGGGCCGCATCAAACTTTGTCGCAGATGCTGCACGAGGGTGAGCTGGATGCGCTCTACACCGCGCGCATGCCTTCGTCGTTTTTAAAGGGCGATGGCAAGGTCAAACGCTTGTTTGAAAACTATGTGGACATTGAGCGTGCGTATTACCGCCAAACCAAAATTTTCCCCATCATGCATACCGTGGTCATTCGGCGCGAAGTCTACGAAGCCAACCGGTGGATTGCACAGTCATTGACCAAAGCCTTCATGGAAGCGCAGCGCAAAACCTATGAAGATCTTTACGAAACAGCCGCACTCAAAGCCATGTTGCCTTGGCTGACAGCGCACGTGGAAGATGCACGCAAAGAGTTTGGTAACGATTGGTGGTCCTACGGTTTAGAAAAAAATGTGGAGGTGCTTGAAACTTTCACACGCTATCACCACGAACAAGGCCTCTCACCCCGGAAACTCAGTCCACAAGAATTGTTTGCACCTGAGTCCCTCGAGGCTTTCAAAATTTAATTTTTCAGAAAAGAGCCGCTCATGGAATTTTCCTTCAGCCCCGACGGGGTGCTGATCATTGCGGCTTGTGCTCTGGCCATCCTGTTGGGCGGTCTTGTCAAAGGAACGTTGGGTGTTGGCTTGCCTTTGTTCGCTGTGCCCTTGATGTCACTCATGATTGGCAGCACCCATGCCATTGCTTTGGTGGCGGTACCCGTTTTGGTCTCTAACATTTGGCAAGCTTGGCAAGAGGGCAGTTGGACAGCCAGCCTGAAGCGTTTTTGGCCGCTCATGGTGTCCCAAAGCATCATGACGGTGCTGGCGGTTTACTTCACGCTGTCTTTCAGCGTCAAACAACTCAATATGCTGGTGGCCTTCGCCGTGGTGTTGGCGGTGGTCATCATGTTGTTCAAGCCCAGCTTCAACATTCCGCCTCACCGAGAAAAAATGATGGGCAGTTTGGTCGGTGGGCTCTCTGGTATGTTGGGCGGCGTGTCTTCTTTGATGGGACCCATTTTGATCAGTTACACCATGTCTTTGAAAATGCAAAGAGATGAATTTGTGGGTGCCATCAGTGTGATCTATTTGATGGCCGCCTTGCCTTTGTATGTGGCCATGTTCAGTTTTGGCCGCATGGAAACCATCGACTTGGGCTACTCGGTGCTGGCACTGATTCCCATGGCCATCGGCCTTAAAACGGGCCAGAAACTGAGGCATCGTTTGAGTGAGGAAGCCTTTCGAAAAGTACTTTTGGCGTTCCTCATTTTTGTCGCTACTTTGTTGGTGCTTCGTTAAGCTTGCATCCAACTGTTGGTGTCTTTAAAACACCCACATGAGCAAAGAAGTCATCAACACATAGCGCATTAATTTGCCAATGGCCATGTAAATGGCGCAGGGTAATAGTGGCATTTTGAGCCAACCCGCCACAGCACACAAAGGGTCGCCGACGCCAGGCAGCCAAGACAACAGGCATGCCTTGGGTCCCAAGCGTTCTAACCATTGAAGCGCGCGCGAGTTCATTTTGTCACTCAAACTGGCTTGTGCGTCAGGTTGGTGTTTTCTTTTGCGTACCAAATCGACCGCATGGTGCGTGCCATAACCCATCCACCAACTCACAACGCCGCCCAAGGTGTTGCCAATGGTGGCCACAAAAATAGCCGCCCAAAATAAATCGGGATTGAGTTTGACCAGGCCAAAGACCGCAGGCTCAGAACCTAGCGGCAGCAAGGTGGCGGAAACAAATGCAACGACAAACACAGTTGACAAACCGTGCTCTGGCAATGCCAACCAAGACAGAATTTGGGTGATGTAAGGGGTGAGCCAAGCTTCCATTTGTGCCAGAGTGTAGCCAAAGGTTACTATTTTGTAATTTCTTTGAAAATAATTCCCCTGCCTAAAAATGAAGCAATTACAATCGTGCCTCCTTTTTAAGCAGTCCGACTGTTCCTCTTTATTTTTTGTCCATGCAAATCGGACCTCACGTCTTACCCAACAATGTCTTTGTGGCGCCCATGGCGGGTGTCACAGATCGACCATTTCGCCAACTGTGCAGACAGTTTGGTGCGGGTTATGCCGTGAGTGAAATGGTGACTTCAAGAAAAGATTTGTGGAAGAGTCTCAAGACATCTCGCCGCGCCAACCATGATGGCGAACCTGGCCCCATCGCAGTGCAAATTGCAGGGACCGATGCCGCCATGATGGCTGAAGCTGCGGCCTACAACATCGATCAAGGCGCACAAATCATTGACATCAACATGGGCTGCCCTGCCAAGAAGGTTTGTAACAAATGGGCAGGCTCGGCCTTGATGCAGAACGAATCTTTGGCCATTGAAATTGCCCAAGCGGTGGTGGCCACTTGCAGCCCTCGGGGCGTGCCAGTCACCTTGAAAATGCGCACGGGTTGGTGTGACACCGAAAAAAATGCCGTGGTGTTGGCCAAGGCATTTGAAAATGTGGGTATCCAAATGGTGACTGTGCATGGCCGGACGCGTGAGCAGGGTTACAAAGGCTTTGCCGAATACGATACGGTGGCAGCGGTCAAGGCCGCCGTCAAAATTCCAGTGGTGGCCAATGGCGACATTGACTCGCCTGAAAAAGCATTGGAAGTTTTAAAGCTGACGGGTGCAGATGCGCTGATGGTGGGACGTGCTGCGCAAGGCCGGCCTTGGATCTTTCGTGAGATCGTACATTTTTTGGCCACTGGCGACCATCTGGCGTCCCCTTTGGTGGCAGAGGTTAAGCGTGCATTGCTTGACCACTTACAAGATCACTATGGCTTGTATGGTGAACTCACCGGTGTGCGTTCGGCTCGCAAGCACATTGGTTGGTATGTGCGCGGTTTGCCAGGTGGCGATGATTTTAGAGATCACATGAACACCTTGGAAACAGCCGAATCGCAGTCTTTGGCTGTGGCAGATTTTTTTGAAGCAATGGCATCGCGCATGGAGCGCATGCCGAAAGCTGTTTCGGGTCAGTCGCCTGAAATGGTTTTGGAGACAATGGAATGAGCAAGAAGAAAATTGACGAATGCATCCGTGAAAGCTTGAACACTTACTTTCACGACATGAAGGGGGTCGAACCCCACGGCATGTACGACATGCTTTTGAGTGCCGTTGAAAAACCCTTGTTAGAAGTGGTCATGCAACACGCCGACCAAAACCAATCGCGCGCTGCGGAGTGGCTCGGCTTGAACCGAAACACCTTGCGCAAAAAACTTTTAGACCACAAACTTTTGAAGTAATTAAATGAAAGCACTGATTTCTGTCTCTGACAAAACTGGCATCGTCGAACTGGCCAAGGCATTGCATGCTTTGAAAGTTGAATTGGTCTCGACCGGCGGTACCGCCAAGCTGCTGGCTGAACAAGGCCTGCCTGTGACAGAGGTTGCACAAGTGACTGAGTTTCCAGAAATGCTGGACGGTCGCGTCAAAACATTGCATCCCAAAGTGCATGGCGGTTTGTTGGCGCGCCGAGATGTGCCCGAGCACATGGCCGCACTGAAAGAACACGGTATTCAAACCATCGATTTGCTCATCGTTAATTTGTACCCTTTCGAAGCGACGGTGGCCAAACCTGGCTGCACCTTAGAAGATGCCATTGAGAACATCGACATTGGTGGACCCGCCATGGTGCGAAGCGCTGCCAAAAATTGGAAAGATGTGGCAGTGTTGACCGACGCATCTCAATACGCTGGTGTCATCGAGGAACTCAAAACCCATGGCAAAGTGTCTGACAAGACACGCTTTGCTTTGTCGGTTGCGGCTTTCAATCGCATCAGCAATTACGATGCCGCCATCAGTGATTATTTGTCTTCCTACAATTTGGAAGACGGCACTCGCACAGAATACGCAGCACAGTCGAATGGCCGTTTTGTGAAGTTGCAAGACTTGCGTTACGGCGAGAATCCGCATCAAACCGCAGCCTTCTATCGCGATTTGTATCCCGCACCAGGCTCATTGGTCACGGCTGTGCAATTGCAGGGCAAAGAATTGTCTTACAACAACATTGCAGATGCCGATGCCGCTTGGGAATGCGTGAAGAGTTTTTCTGAGTCAGCTTGCGTGATTGTGAAGCACGCCAACCCTTGCGGTGTGGCCGTCGGGGCCAATGCGCTTGAGTCCTACAACAAAGCGTTCCAAACCGATCCCACTTCTGCGTTTGGCGGCATCATTGCGCTGAATCGCACGGTTGATGCTGCTGCTGCACAGCAAATTAGCAAGCAGTTTGTGGAGGTGTTGATGGCGCCTTCGTATTCGCCAGAAGCTTTGGAAATTTTCAAGGCCAAAGCCAATGTGCGTGTTTTGCAAATTGCCCTGCCTGAATTCAAAGTGGGTGGAACTGCATTTGAGCAAGGCCGCAACTCACACGATGTCAAGCGCGTAGGTTCTGGCCTGTTAATTCAAACGGCCGACAACCACGAGTTGCAATTGGCCGATCTCAAAGTGGTCACCAAAATTCAACCGACACCTGCGCAATTGCAAGACTTGTTGTTTGCATGGAAGGTGGCCAAGTACGTGAAGAGCAACGCCATTGTGTTTTGCGCCAATGGCATGACCATGGGCGTGGGCGCAGGACAAATGAGCCGCTTGGATTCAGCGCGCATTGCCAGCATCAAGGCCGGTCACGCTGGTTTGAGTTTGCAAAATACCGTGGTGGCCAGTGATGCGTTCTTCCCGTTCCGTGACGGCTTGGATGTGGTGGTGGACGCTGGCGCCAATTGCGTCATTCAGCCAGGTGGCTCAATGCGCGATGCCGAAGTCATTGCCGCGGCCGATGAACGTGGCGTGGCCATGGTGTTCTCGGGCGTGCGGCATTTCCGTCACTGATTAGAGAGTTTTGAAAATCTCGCGCGCAGCATTGACCGTATCGGCAATGTCTTGCGCGGTGTGAGCACCGCTGACAAAACCGGCTTCATAGAGCGCAGGCGCAATGTACACACCACGGTCTAGCAAGCCGTGGAACAAGGTGTTGAACTTGTTGCCATCGGTTTTCATGACTTGCGGATAGTTGCTGGGCAAAGTGGGCAACAAGAAGAAGCCAAACATACCGCCTTCGCAATCGCCTGCAAACGGCACGCCTTCTGCCGCCGCAGCAGCCGACAGACCCTCGACCAATGAGCGTGTGGTGGCGCTGAGGGCATCAAAGAATCCAGGTTTGCTAATTTCGGCCAAGGTGGCCAAGCCGCAAGCTGTTGCCACGGGGTTGCCACTTAATGTGCCAGCTTGGTAGACAGGACCTAAGGGTGCGAGTTGCTCCATGACGGCGCGCTTGCCACCGAATGCCGCCAATGGCATGCCGCCACCGATGACTTTGCCCATGACGGTCATGTCGGGCTCGAAACCAGGAATGCTTTTGGCATAGACACTTTGTGCGCTGCCCAAGGCGACGCGGCAGCCTGTCATGACTTCATCAAAGACCAACAAAGCACCATATTGACTGCAAAGCTCGCGGCAGCGTTTCATGAAAGGCACACTGGCACGCACAAAGTTCATGTTGCCAGCAATGGGTTCAATCATCAAACAGGCCAACTCATTGCCGTGAATTTTGAAAGCGTCTTCGAGTTGTTCGATGTTGTTGTACTCGAGCACCAAGGTGTGTTGCACCACTTCGGGTGGCACGCCCGCGCTGGTGGGGTTGCCAAAGGTGGCCAAGCCAGAGCCAGCCTTGACCAACAAGGCATCGGCATGGCCGTGATAGCAACCTTCAAATTTGATAATTTTGCTGCGGCCTGTTGCGCCGCGGGCCAAGCGCAATGCGCTCATGCCAGCTTCGGTGCCCGAACTGACCAAGCGCACCATGTCCATGGAGGGTACCAACTTGAGCAAGGCTTCAACCAGTTCGACTTCGCGCTCGGTTGGGGCACCAAATGAAAAGCCATCGAGGGCGGCTTTTTGTACGGCTTCTAGAACAGCAGGGTGACCGTGTCCCAAAATCATGGGGCCCC
>JACCEA011363575.1_pt1 | contig 19940 bp, 15 predicted proteins | sample 7449851 | NCBI WGS metagenome assembly JACCEA01 (sample SAMN15323453, study PRJNA562643) | freshwater metagenome | isolation source: river surface water | place: USA:Blue River Watershed | collected 2017-08-18
ATACATGTCGTGCAGTCCCCAAGGGTTGGGCTTCTTGATTCCTACCACCTGGGTAGTTTGGTTGCTGTTGCCTGCATACCAGGCATAGTCGCCTAAGGCAGCAGGAGCTGCGCCAAAGAAAAACCGATCCTCCGATCCCGCTCTTGCAGCATACTCCCACTCGGCTTCTGTGGGGAGGCGGTAGAAAATCCCGGTCTTCAGGTACAGCCAATGGCAGTATTGAAGGGCTCCATAATGGGTCATCCCCACGGCAGGCTTTCCTTCCTTACCCATGCCAAAGGTCATGTCTAGGTAGGGCAAACTCGGACGCGAAAGTGCATCTACCCGTGCGGGCACTCCTCCTTCGGTGATGGTTTGTTCGTATTGCTTGTCCAGAAAAAGTTCAAACGCATCCCAGGTCACTTCATGGGTCCCCATCCAGAAGGCATCGAGCTGTACCTGATGACGTGGCTGCTGATCTGTGAAGGCGGGGTCTGCTGATCCCATCCAAAAGCTGCCGGCAGGAATTGGGGTCATGTCAAAAGAAACCGATGTGCCTCCCAGGGTTTGGGTGTAAGGCTCAAATACAGGAGCTGGATTGAGTTGAAAACTCATCAAACTCACGAATAAAAGGCCAAGGATTTTTTTCATCAGGTCAGCGGGTACCACATCCCCATGAAAATACAAATTTTCTTGGAGTCAGTACCACGCATGTGATAAATGGTCACCCGTTTTTCTGAGCAGCTTAAAAAATCGAAACGGCAACCCGCCTACAGGAGGTAAAAAATAAAGGAGGAAGAATCAAAGCCGCTTGACCACCTCTTTTTTGGGTAGACGCAAGGCCCACATTCCCCGCAGGTCTCCCAGCGCATAGCCGGTAGCAGGATCCTGAGGATATAGCTGCTTGAGTTTGGCGGCGGTTTCGGGCGTGATGTCCTTTTTTGGGTCGCCATGGCAACTTAAGCAAAGAGCATTGGCCATCAGGATGGGCTTGGTGTAGAGCAGAACTTCTCCCCCCTCGATTTTTTGGATACTCGGATCACTGGAAATGTTGTTTTCCGCATTGTATGCATAGGCGTCCAAAAGCGGGAGTTCCTGTGCATTGGGGGCATCTGCAGGATTTCTGGGTTGGGACGATACCCGGCGAAGGGTAACTGCATGTTTGGCTTCCAAAGATTTCAGGAGAGGCAAGGCATTGACCTTGCAAAAATCAATCGCCCCTGAAGGTCCATTGGCTGTAATTGCCGCTTGCAATTGAGCGGTCAATTGGGCTTGTGCTTCCTGAGTAATGGAATCCCCCCAGACCATAGCCTCCTCCAAAATAGACACCTCAGTAATTCGTTTCACATCATTGTTGAGTTGCACTTCATCAAAGGCTTCCTTAGACACCCGCTCCTGCGGACCGCAGGAAAATAGGAGAATTAGTGGGAGGAGGATGAGGTTTTTCATGAGGTACGAAATACGAAGTACGAAATACGGGATTAAAACTAATGTCGAATGCCGAACTCCGATTGAAGAATGTTGAAGTAGGAATTCGAGTTGTACAATGTACCAGGTACGAAAGCAAGTGTGAGGTACCAAATACGAAATACGGAATGAAAATTAATATCGAATGTCGAACGTTAAATGAAGAATGTCGAAGTAGGGATTCGAATTAGGCCTATAATTCTGCTACTTAAGGATCTTGGTACATTGTACTTCGTACTTGGTACAAAGTTGTACTTGATACTTGATACTTGATACTTTTTTATCTCGCCTCTTGCTTCTAAATTCTATTCCTCCCCCCTCACTCGTACGTACTGAAAGATATCGCCCAGAGTTCCCCGCTTGATATATCCTTTTTTCAAGATGGCTTCAGGGATGTAGCCCGCTTTCTCAAGCACATTCATGGATTCCCCATTGAAGTCATAGACTTGTGCAAAAATGCGCTGGATATCAAACTTGTCAAAAATATAGTCGGTATAGAGCTTCACTGCTTCGGTAGCAATGCCTTTTCCCCAAAAAGGTTCGCCTACCCAAAAGCCCAACTCCATGTTGGACCGCAGTTCGTCTTTTCCCCGTTCTGCACCGATGGCACCCGCTAGTCTACCTTCAAATTCAATGGCAAAGTTTTGTGCGGGATTGAACTTTTGATTGTGTTCAATCCAATGTCTAGCATCATGAATTGTATAGGGATGCGGATAGCTATCCCGAAGGTTCATGGCAATTTTTGGATTGTTGGCAATGGGGTACAGTTGATGAAAATGAGATTCATTCCAGGTCACCAAGTGGATCTCTCTTTCTCCTTCGATAAGCATGAGGGGTGTAGGTTAACTCGTTGTGCGTGATTTTTCGAATATACGGCCTTCTAGGCTTCTTTACAAGGCAGTAAGAATCAGTCTATGCCTCCCGCTTGCATTTTTTCTAAATTTTCTGCCATGCGTAGGGCAGAGATAAACTCCTCAATCTTCCCATCCATCACCTCGGGAAGGTTGTACACCGTTTTGTTGATTCGGTGGTCAGTCACGCGGGACTGTGGATAGTTGTAGGTACGGATCTTGTCGGAGCGATCTCCACTGCCCACCATAGACTTCCGCTGCGCTCCTACGGCCTCATTGTGCTTGGCCAGCTCAATTTCATAAAGTCTGGAGCGAAGTACTTTGAGCGCCTTTTCGAAGTTTTTGATTTGAGACTTTTCATCCTGACAGGTCACCACTAGCCCACTGGGATTGTGCGTCAAGCGTACGGCGGAATAGGTCGTGTTGACGGACTGCCCCCCAGGTCCTGAGGAGCAATAGGTATCCTTACGGATATCGTTCATGTCTAGGTGTACTTCTACCTCGTCCATTTCAGGAAGGACTGCCACGGACGCAGCAGAAGTATGGACGCGGCCTTGGGATTCGGTAGCGGGCACGCGCTGTACGCGATGCACACCAGATTCGTACTTGAGCATGCCGTACACATCTGCTCCGGAGACGGTGGCAATGATTTCTTTGTAGCCTCCTGCTGATCCAAAGGTCAAATCCAAGACGGTCAGCTTCCAATTCTGCATTTCGCAGAAGCGCTCGTACATTCGGAAGAGATCTCCTGCAAAAATGGCTGCTTCATCCCCACCCGTTCCGCCTCTGATTTCCAGGATACAATCCTTGGAATCGTTCGGATCTTTGGGGGTGAGGAGCTGCTTAAGTTCTTCTTCGAGGACGACTTTTTTCTCTCGCAACTCATCCAGTTCTGCCTTGGCCATTTCTCGAAACTCTGGATCTTTTTCCTTTTCTAGGATTTCCTTGGAGCTGTCGATATTTTGTAAGACTAAAGAATACGCATCTGCTACGCTGACGAGCTTTTCCAAGTCTTTGTATTCCTTGGTGAGCTTGGCATAGGAACTCATGTCTGCCATGGAATCGGGCATAATGATGAGTTGTCCTACTTCTTCAAATCGGTCTTTTAGGCTTTGTAATTTCTCGAGCATGGGGAGTAAAAATCCGGACAAAAGTACGGCTATATTCGGGGATGACCGCGAAAAACAGGAAGAAATTGCCTTACGCTATACCTTTTTATGCCTGAATTTTGTAATAGACATAGCGCTTATCTTCCTCCTTCTTCTCACGAACAATCAACTCTTTCCCCTTTTGAGCTAGGTACTGCTCGTTGATTTCATTAATCAAGCGGGCACGCTTCATGCGTCTCGAATCAAAATTTGCTTGATTGTCAATTCCTAACAACTCATCCAGGGTTTCTGTAGTCAAAAACTGTCCAGAATAGGGCAAAAGTAGTTGAAGCGCATCAGACTTTTTCGGGACCGAAGCTACCTTAGCTTGGTTCTTCATTTTTGGTAAGACCAGCTTTACTAGGACCAATCCCAAAACAATCGCTGCGAAGAATAGCAAATAGCTCCAAGTAGAATCCCCAAAAGCTGCCGATTCTTTCAAGCGAATGAAGCCTACCTCTTTGGACTTTATTCGGATTTCATTCAGATCCAGTGTTTTGAGTTGACCGCTCGGTGCAGGATAAGTGAGCACATTCCCTTCGATTTCAAGGTAAGGACCAATTCCCATATCGATGTTTTTCGAATCAAAGAAAAAAATCTTCCCCGTTTCCTTTTCGATCAGGTTCCAGCCTATATTTTTCAACCCATTGTAAGAAGCCCAAAACGCGTAATCTTGAGTTTGAAGAAAATATAGGCCACCTTTTTCAGCTAAATCCTTCAGATCCAACCCTTCTATAAGGATTTCAATTTCTTTCCACTCCTTGGTTTTCCAATCCAAAAAATAGCCTTGAGCGTTTTTCAAATCCAAGCCTTCTCGTTGATTAAACTCCTCTCCAAAAAGGGAATAAATCCCCTTAGAGTTTTGATATACTTGTGCCGAGAAGTAATTGGGGGGTTGGTTTTTGGTGACTACCAATTCCCAGGAGCCATGCAATTCGTCAAAGGCAAGTAGGTCGATGTGGTTGGTCCAAAAACCGTACCCTCCTAGCATGTAATGTGTATTGTCTCGAACAAAGGAATTGGTTCCACAGGTATACCCTCGATTCGAATACAAGTATTTGTTAACCAACTTGTCCCCTTGAATTTCATAGAGATCAAATGTGCAACGCACTTGAACAAAGTGCTTTTCACCCAACGCATAAAAAATGTAGTTGTAAGGAGACTTCTTGTAAATCTTATCCAAAGAATCAAGCACGGCTACGGGAACCTTTCCCTCTAAAAAATTAGATTGCCCACTGTTTTTCCAAAAATTTGTAGAAGTACTAAACCAGGTAAAATCAGCTGCACTACTGGCTGAGGTGACCAGCAAGGCAAATAATATGGGGATAACTAATCTTATTTTCATTATTCGTTCTATGAAAATCGCTTTCTAATCATGTTTACTGAAAAATGGTCATAAAAAAAGGAGGGGAAAACCGTGACTCCCCTCCAAAAAAAAATAAACAAAAAGCCTTATGACAACTTTGAACTAAACTACAGCGTCACAACGGAGTCTCTAAAACTTTTCGTGTTAATTAGGTGCTAATTGAATTGTTACGTATTGATACATAGTTTTAAAAAACTTTTTTAAACTGGCTTTTACCCACTATGTTCCTTTTTAATTTTATGGATTAGCCTCTAGAAAATATAGGCTATGCACTTAAAATCCCTCAGCAACTTTCTTGGTAAAGAATTAGAAAAAAGGATGTTCTAAATCAATTTCAATTTTTTGAGACACCTAAACAACCCCGTGTTTGGAAGGCTTAGTTAACTGGCTTAATTCGGGAATTGTGGATAAACCCTGTAGATCCATCTGAGAATTTCACCTGCGAATAGGTGTCTCCAGTTTCAAGGATTTCAAAGGTTTCATGCTCCAATACTTTCCGAACTACAGTCCCTCCTGGCGTTGCTCGCAAATTGGTATAGCCATCTGGATCATCAATCGAAAATAAAGACTGGACCTCTGCCTCAGAATCAAGCACCTGCTCCTCCATCAATTCCGTCGCCTCTTCTTGCACTACGGCCTTCTTTTCACAGGTAGTAGAGAAAGAATACATTTCGTCATCCAAATTTCGTTCCACTGAAGCCGCTATATCCAAGGCATTTTCAGGGAGGGAAGGAATAGGTTTTAAGGATTGCATTTCCGTTAAGTTGGAAGGAGTAAAAGAACCGCCCTCCAACTTAAAGACCTGGACCTCTTTATTTTTCTTCAGTGCCTCTAGCTCTTGCAAGCTGGAGTAAGAGTCCATTCGATAAAACAACCACCTTGCAAGAGGATCGCTCGCATTGTAAAAATCCACCCGTTCATTGGTTCCCCCTTCCCAATTCAAATTGAATGGCTTAAAAATTCCCCAACTATTGACAGGATTATTCTCATAGCCCAGCATGACCTGCTGCTCAATTTCTCCTGAAGATGTGGTAGAAAACAGGCGCACCTCCTCAGAAAGCACTTCTAGGTTATCGTAAACCACCTCGGTATCATCTACTATTCGTCCATTTTGAATTGCAATGTCATTATCCAAGCGACCTTGTCGAAAATTAATTTTCCGATACAGAATCAACATGTAAATCGGCCGCTTTTCAATAAATGCGGATGGGATCTGAAGTTGTTGTGGATAATCTCGCCAAGTGAAATATCCGTTCTTTAAATTCTCTGGTGTTAAAATCTGATTCAAATCACAAGACTGATACAATTCCCATGGGATCTTTATCAAAAACCCAACTTGATCCTCCTCTAGCACAGCTAGATTCTGTTCCATCAGGTCTTCAATTTCAGCGGTCTCACTCGTTTGAAACGAGTTGCAGGAAGTAAAAAGTAGCGCTAAGGCCAAGGAATAGCCCCCGAGCATCTTGCTCAAGGTACTATGCTGTAATTTCACGTTCATTGTATGAAGGATCATTAATTCGCAGGGGCGATACGTGAGTTATGCAAAAATCCTGTGGTGCCATCCTTCAATTTGATTTTGGAGTAGGTCTCTCCCGCTTCCACTAATTCGAAGGTTTCATTTTCGTATACTTTTCGAAGGATGTTACCTCCTGGAGTAGCTCGCAAATTGGTATAGCCATCGGGATCCTGGATGGAATAAAGTTGCACAGCTTGTTTTTGAGGAGTCGCTGGAGCCGCTTCCGCTGCAGGTTCAGCGCTTGGCTCAGCATACGTACTTTCTTCCTCTTGCACTTCCTCATCCGATTGGCTAGCAGCAGGTGCTTCTTCCTCCGTTACTTCTTCAGTGGTCACCTCTTCTGGGTTATACTGAGTTTCATTCGATGTGCTGGCAAAGAATTCCTTCACAAAAAGGAGAAGAATCACAACCCCCAAAATCCCTACAATTTTTTTCAAATCTAATTTTTCAACTAGCTCACGGGCTTTCGCAGGGATTAAATCGCTTTTCTTTCGCATCACAAACTCATAGACTAAAGCAAGCAAGGTGATGGAAAAAAAGCTTTCTCCCACGGAACGCAATGCACTATCGTAGTTGTAAAAGTCTAGAAAACCAAAAACAAAGAGCAACACATAGACTACCACATGGGATAGGATTAGATTCTGAATCAAGGCAAACTTTCCTAGTTTGGCCAAATAATAAGGAGCAGCAACAAAGAATAGGACTCCCATTAAAAACCCTGAGAAGGAACCAAACCCTCCCATGTTTTGGCTACACCAAAACTCCAAGGCTAGAATGACCCCGCCTAACACGTATTCATTGCTAATGGATTCCAATAGGGTCATGTTGTCAATTTTTCCCCCTTTTTGGAATAATTCAGGTTTGAATTCCTTCACCAGCAACACGCCTAGAAGAAGCGTGGAAGCCAACATAAAGAGGTACACTCCAATCCCAGGATACAAACCAGCTTTTGAGGTTCCAAAAACTGAACTCGAGCTATGTTTTACCCCTGTGGTGACATACAGGATAACAAGCCCATTTAAAATATTTAATGCAATCGGTAAAAAGGCAAATTTGATTTCCTTGTGGAACATATAAATCGCCCCTGCCAAAAGAAGTAAAGCAAAAGATCCTTCACTAGAAAAAAGTCCAATGACAGATTGAGAGGAATCGGATCCCCCTCCTCCAAAATCACTGGAGATGGAAATGCTGGCGGAGGCAGTAAACCAGGTTAGAAAAAAGGATACAACCGTGATTCCGGCGAGGATATACACGGCAAGTTTAACTTGTTTCATAAACAGATGGGATTTGGGTTAGTGGTGGAATTACTGAATTCCTAAAACTAAAGAGGCAATCCCATCAGGAGATTAAAAAATAGGTGATTTGGGTTATTCACCTATTTGGAATAGGTACCAGTACCACAAAATAAGTGTGCTAGATTATTGAAAATAAGCACTTAGACCCTTGTTGGCTTCGGCATTCAAGGAATAACGAGATTGCCGCTTGTCCTCAGGAGACACGTGCCGCTCAATGGCTTTCTCAATCTTAAAGTAGAGCTGAATTTTTTGATTGAGCTTGGCGATGGTATTCAAACGAATCTTTCGTTGGTTTTCCAAGGTCTTGGTCGATAAGCCCAAAAGTTCATTCACCTCCACGGTAGAAAGGAAACTACCAGCAGGTAGGGCCAAGAACGCGTGAATGAGCACCTTTTCTTGGGCATCAAAGTTGAGTTGATTCGATTTTTTGAATCTTTTGCGTAATAATAATCCTGCAAGTAGGACTATCCCACTTGCAGCGGCGAGGACGAAATACCACGTATAAGCGGATTTCGGACTGTAAAAATGCCCTACAAAGGTTGCCTTTTCTTGAATTTCCGAAATGGAAAAGTTACTGACAGGTCCAGTTTCCAAGTCCCAATAACAGAAGACTTCGTTCCCAGAAACAAACCGAAATTCCCCGCCCTGAAATTGTTCTTTGGTACTTTGGTAGACAAAAACCTTATTTGCTACTGGATCAATGAGGTATACTTTTTCTCTGGAAAATTGAATGAAAAACTGTCCATTCCAAGCCAGTTCTCGGTTGGTGTCCTCAAAAAGGAGCGGGTTAATTTCCCCCAGCATTTCCCAGCTATTCGTTTTGAAATCATAGGCATAAACCTCTTTATTGATATCCAGCGGAACATTTTCCAGGAACTTTCCGAGTTCGGACCCTCCTGTAAAAAATTTATCCGCGGATTCGGAATAGCCCTGGTACCCATCAAAAATGGATTCAGGACCAGGGGTTTTGGGACGAACCGCCTGCCACTCGGCAGATTTTTCATCAAAATAGGTGATGGCTTGGCTGTAAGCCCAGAAGCCCACGCCCCCGACGCTGTAGATAATCCCATTTCGCTTGAAAAGAGTTGCTCCAAAATTATAGCCGGAATAGAACGTACGATCCATCCTACTCAGCTGTTTGAACCCTAGGTCTAACTCATAGACTTGTCCTGTTCCATCTACGGTAAGGATGATTTTGTTGAAATCTTCCCCAAAAAAATAGTGATTGGAAAGTGTAGGTGGAAGAAATGAAGCCAGATCTGGGGGCAATTGAATTTGGTCCTCGGATTGCCAGTTGCCCACCGCAACCTCCTTCAACACCTGCCCTGTTGTCACATCCAGACGAACACGTGCCTTGGATTGGCCATCAAACCAGGTAAAATACTTGCCTCCACCGTAAGCCACAGGAAGGACAAACAGACTTAAAAACAAGAATACCCCGTGTACGGCTGCTTTCATGGCGAGAATTTCGGCTAAAATAAATGAAAATCGCTTGAACTCCCCCGTACACCGCATCAATTCTACGGAAGGAAGAAATGAATTAGAACGAATAAGCTCGTTTACCGGTGAGCAAAGGAGCAAATAGGTAGGAACGAACTAGTTTACAGCAAACGTGGAACCATAAAAAACTTGAGGATTTACCGGGTTTTAAGAACAAGTCCATCTTCTACGCTGCCTTCAAAACAGAGTACAACATGACCCCTACGGAGTGGATGAAGAAGAATTTGTAGGGATTGTATTAAAAATCCCCTTTTAAACTAGACCTGTTTTGCTTCGTCTATTTTACGTATTCTTCTTCTAAAGATCCCCTAGAGTACCTAGTTTAAAAGACCAATTTAAAGTCCAAATCTTGATTTGACTGCGTTGAAATTGGTGCCTATTTCGGCTAAAGACAAAGCTCTGTTGTACATATTTACAATGGCATAGTCGCCATAAACCAAATCTGGCATATCCCAACGCTTGCCAATATTATATCCAAGATTAGAGGTGTCTGGATTATTCCCGATAGTACCAGTACCAATGACTTGTCCATTCTTGTAAATGGTGCTAGTAGTACCACTGTAAGTGGCTACAATATGAACCCAATTATTTAGATCACTCGTATTGGATGAAGTAGAGATGGTATTCCATCCTCCATTGTAATATCCAGCAGCATATTGGTGTGGGCTTGTTGGTGAAGTGTACCTATTGTAGGCAAGCACCATATTTATTTTGTCACTGCCATATTTTTCGGAAAATATACAAGGCGAGTAATTCGAAGTGGGTGTTGGCCCTGAGGTGCCTGCAATTTTTATCCATACCTCAAGGGTATAACTGGCAAGCCTTCCAAAAGAACTAGTTGTAGTGGCCCATCCGCCATCTAAAAACCGTAAAACACCACCATTTGAAGTTGTAAAACTGATAGTACCATTCAGACCAAAATTAGCAACAGAAGTTCCAATTACTAAATTAGTCCAATTGGAACCTATTCCCGGATAACTTGCAGGATTCGCCGCATCCAAATTTAAAATTAAACCTGCTTGCACGATTGCTGGTGCCTGAAAAGGCGGGGGAGGAGGCGCTTGGTAATTGTTATTCCCCCTGAAAAAGGATTCCTGTGCATGGGAAACCAAGGCAGAGGTTAGCAAAAGGAGGGTGATGAGGTTTTTCATAATTAGATTTTAGAAGGAGCGAATTGCAATTACTTTACGAGTCCAATCCCCATTAATCCATTCAACTGAACCATTAGAAAAATTCAAACATCTATATGGACTAGCTTGTGTCCATTTCATATAATCGGAGCTCATAAAAACATTAGGACTAATATTTGTTAGGGTCGCGATGGTTGAATTACTCCTTGCGTTGTAAAGAAGCGTTAATTCTTGGTAGGTAGGTATATACCAATCTGTATATAAATTACCAGATTTATCTGTGTTATGTTTTGATGGATTTTTCACATCACTATACATATATTCTGGAGTAGTTTCATAAATGTAGGTATCTACAATTAATCCATGATATCCTCCTGCAGTAACATAAAACACTATTCCTCCTCCATATACTTCCCCCACATAATGACCACCAGAACTTGAGCCCCCAGAAGGCGCTGAAGATGTCCAAGTGGTTCCATTGGAAGTTAAGACATTACCGCTTGCGCCCGGTGCTATTGCTTGCAAAGCACTGGTTCCGTTTCCAAGTAAAACATTGTTGGCAGTTAAAGTTGTGGCTCCCGTACCCCCATTCGCTACAGCCACAACTCCTGTTACGTTGGCCGCATTACCTGTCGTATTTTGATTCAACGTAGGAAAATTGGTTAAGCCAGCTGCGCTTCCAGTGGGAGCCAAATAATCGGTTCCTGCTACTAAGGGAGCTTGCACATTTGTCCCTATCACTAAACCTAAATTAGTTCTTGCATCAGCGGCATTTGTTGCACCCGTTCCGCCATTCGCAACAGCGATGGCCGTTCCACTCCATGTTCCACTTGAAATAGTTCCCACTGTTGTTAAGTTTGACAATGAAGTCAATGTCGTATTTGATGTTGCCGTTATGTTTCCAGCTGTTGTTGCTGAAGTAGCAGAGGTAGCCAAAGTTGCAGTTGCCGCGTTACCCGTGGTATTTTGATTCAAAGTTGGAAAATTGGTTAAGTTGGCCGCACTTCCTGTAGGAGTCAAATAATCCGTTCCAGCCACGGCAGCCGTCATTGCACCTGTTCCATTTCCTTTCACTAGGCCTGATAAGGTGGTCCCACCCGTTCCTCCGTTTGCAACGGCTAAAGTCCCGCTAACCCCTGAGGCTAGATTGGTAGGTCCAGAATTGGTAGTGCTGGCCGCACCATACCCTTGACCGATATTCCAATAAACGACAGTTCCATCGTAGTAAAAGTTCAAGATATCTTTGGAGCTCGCTGCCGTTGACAAAGCCACCGTGCTCGTAGAGGTCGATCCCAACACCTGATTGGTGGCCCCGGGAAGGGTAGGCAAGGTAAGCGTTCTGCCTCCCGTTCCGTCTTGAGTAAGGACCACGGTACCGTAAGAGCCCACTGGAGGAGCTGCAGTAAAGCTCAATGTACTGTTTTGCGTGAGCGTGATCGCCGCATTCAAGCCCAAAGCGGGGTTCCAATTGATGGTGGACCCAGAATAGGTCAAGGTTCGCGGAGCGGAAGCATAAGTTGGTGCGGTCACAGCGGTGGAACTAAGCGCTCCCGTGTTGATCGCAGCCGTAGTGACTGTCCCAGTAAACGTAGGGGATGCCAAAGGCGCTTTTAAGGCCAGTGTCGCAGTCATGTCGGACGTATTTGCTTTTAAGGCAAGACCTGAAGTCAGGTCCGAGGTACTTGCTTTGGTGGCTAGTGCTGAAGTAACATCTGCAGCATCCGCTTTTGAGGCTAGTGCAGCAGTCATGTCTGCCGTATTCACTTTTAAAGCAAGACCTGATGCCAGGTCCGAAGTGCTTGCTTTGGTGTTCAAAGCTGTCGTGACGTCAGCCGCATTCGCTTTTAAAGCAAGACCTGAAGTCAAGTCAGAAGTGCTTGCTTTGGTGTTTAAGGCTGCAGTTACATCCGCTACGTTTGCTTTTCGGGCCAAACTTGTGGTCACCTCAGCTGCATTCGCCTTCAAAGCCAAGCCAGGTACAGTAGGTGCATCTGCTGTGCCAGATAAATCACCTGCTAGTTGAATCTTCCCCTTGGTGCTGCCATCTGCATCAACAATGGTTGCTGAGGCGATCTGCGCATCCACGTAGGTTTTTACTGCATTTTGCGTGGGAAATAAGGTAGTACTGCTCCCCAATGGAGTATTCGCTTTGTTCGAAACATCTTCTTTTAATCCCAAAGATGCCGTGACATCTGCTGCATTCGCCTTGGTACCAAGTGCTGTGGTTACTTCTGCAGCATTCGCTTTAGTAGCCAAGGCCGTATTTACTTCATCTGCATTTGCTTTTGTTCCCAGGGCTGAAGTTACCTCAGCGGTATTCGCTTTGGACGCAAGTGCCGCGGTTACTTCATTCACATCGGCCTTTGTATCCAAGGCAGTTTGAGTTGCGGTAGAGACCGGCTTATTCGCATCTGCCGTGTTGTCCACATTGCCCAATCCCAGGTTGGTCCGTGCATTGGCTGCCGTTTTCGCTCCCGTTCCTCCTTCGCCGATGGTAAGCGTCCCCGACAATTTGCCGGCAGTGCCCGTCGTCTCTGCATAGAGCGAGTAGGGACTATAGGTCAGCACCTGCTCGGAGACCTTGGTGTAGGTTCCTCCCTGGTCAAAGCTTACCCATACCTGCATGCTCCTGGGGTTGTTGTCCCAAACTAGGCTAGCAAATGCCGCCTGAGACACCGAACCAATGAGTATATTGACTAGTCCGTAGCCATCCGTCTTGGCGACATGCACCTCCTCAAACTCCTGCACAAAGGTGGAGGAGAAGAGCTTAAACTTCAGGGATACATCTCCATTCACAAAGGGTTGGCCTTTGATGTCTTGACCCGGAATTTCAATCGGCTTGGGATCCAAGATGACTGCCTGATAGGAAATGCCCTTCTGGGCATAGCCCAATAGTGAACAAGTAAGGAATAACGCGAGGGAGAAAATTACTTTTTTCATAAACTTAATTAGTTGCTAAGCACAAGGCCAAGGCTGAACGTAGTGGGAATAAAGTTGACCGTTGAGGTGCCGGTCTTGTTGGGTTCGATGAATTGCTTGTAGCTGGTTAGGTATTGGTAGCTCACAAAGGTGCTCACCTGGGCATTGATCTGCTTGCGCAGCTCTAGGGACAAGCCGTACAGCGTGCGGATGGAGTTAAACTGATCGTCGTCTGCCAAGTTGATGTAGCGATTCAGCAGCATCTGGTTGCCATTGATCATCTTCACCGCTGACACGCGGCCCTTGACCACCACAGATAGGCTCTTGCCTAGCGGGATGCGAGGTCCTATCCCTGCTCCTAGTCCGATAAAGTCGGTATGGTAGCTCAGCGGAATGTTTTGCACGTCTCCCACCGTATTGAACTGGTTGTAGTTGATCCCCAAGTCGTAGTAGAAGTCATTGGAGATGGCAGCCTCGCGGTGTAGGCTCAGGTGCATTCCTGAAGCTGCCCGCAGGTTAGCCGGATTGGTAGAGGCTGAGTTCACAAACAGGTAGGAAGTCAGGTTGGACCCTACCGCTAGTTGGTAGCTTTGGGAGTAGGCCGGTAGGCTGAGTAGGATAAAGAAAAGGATACGTAGTAGCATGGCTTATCGCTTCTGGAGGTATTTGGTAAGGACTTGATTGGAGTAAATTAGGCGCAGCAGGTACTGCCCTGCAGGAAGGCGGTTGAAGTCCACTAGCTGGATCAGTGTTTGGTTGGCCGGAAGCTCTCCCGACCAGACTTTCTGTCCTAGGATGGAGTAGAGCTCCAAAGAGGCAGGGCTAGTAAACTTCTGGGAAAACTTCAGCGTTAGGTTTGCATGAAAGGGGTTGGGGTAGACCAGCCACTGCAGCTCAGGGATGATCTCCCTGGAAGGGCTGACACGAAGGGGCAGCGGCTGCACAAAGCCTTGGAACATCACCGGACCCGCAGCCGAAGTGGTGCCAATCACCACAGCCGATTGACCGATGGATTGGGGGTACAGCGAGGTGCCAAGCGAGCTAGAAAGTGTCGCAATTTTGACCGGGCGTTCTTGGGCAAAGACCGCCGTGCAAAGGCACAGTAGGAAGGATAGGAAGAGTAATCGGGGGTGCATGGATTTACCTATTGATGCGCATTTATTCGCATTTGGATGTAAATCAAGCCTTTCAACACATCAAAAAATGGATTTTAAGGCATATATTGGTTTAAAAAATAGTTTTTCGGACAGGTATCCGAATTGGCTAGTGTATGAAAAACTATTTTTCATACTAGGTTTGAAACCTATTAATTCGGCTCATGTTATTCCTTTCACTCCTACTTACCTTCATCGTGGCGGTCATTTTGCTGATCCATCACTGGTCTCAAAACAAGGGCATCGTTTATCTCGTGGTAACCATTATTTTTTATAGCCTTAGACAATTCATTTTTTTATTACTCAATAATGACGCACACGGGAAGCTCCTATCCATCCTGTTCCTCCATTTTGACCCTCTATTTTTCTTGATGGGGCCCTTCATCCTTTACTACCTCAAAAGTCTGATTCGGGGAAAACTTGTTGCCGATCGGTATTTGCTCCTCCACACCCTTCCTGCAGTACTGATCTTGATCAACCTACTTCCATATTATGCCACTCCTTTTGCCTCTAAAGTGATTGAAATGACTCCGGTACAAGGACTAGTACCATTCTTAAGTAAAGTTGCTGAACCCTACCTACTTTTCCCCTTGAAGTACCAGCGAACCATCATGGTGGTTTATAATTTGACTTATGTCATCGTGGCCTTTGGCCTCTTGCTGCGATTCAAAAGAAGTGGCACCACCTACATCAAAAAAAAGCTGTCGGCCCTAATCAACCGGATTTTATTGGTCTTGCCCGCAGTTATCCTTCCTTATCCGTTAATTGTCATCTATTCCACCTTGCAGACACCTGAAAAAGGGATATTGGTCTACCACAATACCTCGTTCACTTCCGGCGAGCCTTTGTTTTTTTTGACTTTGGTCCTACCACTGAGCTTCCTATTTGTCCCCAGCTGGTTGTATGGTGACCAGTCTATCACATCGACGGGAGATATCCTGATCCACAAAATCGTAAGCCTTTTTCGAAAAAAGAGTGTGGAAATAAATGAGGAAGCTAATTCTGAAAAATCGACCGATTTGGAACGAATTATTGCCTTTATCGAACAGGAAAAGCCCTTTATCCAGGATAGCTTTACGCTACACGACATCTCTCAAGAACTCAATATCCCTTATTTTCGAGTCATTAACTGCTTCAAAAAGGAGCTGAATACCTCTTTCCCCGTATACCGAAATAAACTACGCATCGCCCATGCCATCTCCCTACTGCGTGAAGGAGCTCACCTGACTACCTCCATCGAGGGCATCGCAGGAATGTCAGGATTCAAGAGCAAGTCCATTTTCTATACTGCTTTCAAGGAGGAGTATGGAATGACCCCTACCGAGTGGATGAAGAGGAATTTGTAGGTTGCGTTCCCTAAAAAGTCACAACCAATTTGGTAACCAAAGCCTATAAATAAAAAAGCGCCACTCCTTTCAAGAGTAGCGCCTTTAGATTCTTTTTACTAGAGACCTAAAATCGGGATGGATTATTCCACCGTCACCGACTTGGCCAGGTTTCTTGGCTGGTCCACATTACAGCCGCGCATTACTGCGATATGGTAAGAAAAGAGCTGCAAAGGCACTACCGCCACCAAAGGCGCAAAGGCCTCATGCGTAGCAGGGATTTCAATCACGTGATCAGCCAAAGCCTTCACTTGGGTATCTCCTTCCGTAACCACTGCCACAATCTTGCCCTTACGAGCTTTCACCTCCTGGATATTGCTCACTACCTTTTCGTAGGAACTGTCCTGAGTCGCAATAAAGATCACCGGCATCTCTTCGTCAATCAAGGCGATTGGGCCGTGCTTCATTTCTGCTGCTGGATACCCCTCCGCGTGGATGTAGGAAATCTCCTTCAACTTCAACGCACCTTCCAAGGCCACTGGGAAATTGTACCCTCTGCCCAAATACAGCATGTTGCGGGCATCTTTGTACTCCGCCGCAATCTGCTCAATCAGCGCATTGGATTGAAGTGCCTTTTCTACTTTAGATGGAATGGATTCTAGCTCATGCAAGAGCTGAATGTAGGTGCTTTCAGATAGCGTGCCACGCTGGTACCCTAGTTTGATGGCCATCATGGCCAAAACAGAGATTTGAGCAGTAAAGGCCTTCGTAGATGCCACGCCAATCTCTGGGCCTGCATGCGTGTAAGATCCGGCATGGGTCGTACGTGGAATGGAAGAACCCACCACATTACACACTCCAAAAATGGTCGCTCCACGTGATTTGGCTAGCTCAATAGCCGCCAAGGTATCGGCCGTTTCTCCAGATTGGGAGATAGCAATCACAAAATCTTTTTCATTTACCACGGGGTTACGGTAACGGAACTCCGAAGCATACTCCACTTCCACCGGAATACGGGCAAATTCTTCAAACAAATACTCGGCCACCAAGCCCGCATGCCAGGAGGTCCCGCAAGCGGTAATGATGATGCGCTCGGCATTCTGAAACTTGTTCATGTACTCTCGCAATCCCCCGAGGATCAATCTACCCGCCTTAGCATCTAGCCTTCCACGAAGACAATCTGCAATCGACTTAGGCTGCTCATAGATTTCCTTGAGCATAAAGTGCGGATACCCTCCCTTTTCGATCGCCTCCAACTCCATCTCCAACTGGTTGATGTAAGGATTCGTCTCGACGTTTTCGATAGTTTTGATCTGCAACTCTCCTCCACGGACCACGGCTATTTCGTAGTCATCCAAGTACACCACTTTATTGGTGTACTCAATAAATGGGGTGGCATCTGAGGCCAAGAAGAATTCGCCTTCACCTACACCTACAACCAAGGGAGAACCTTTTCGTGCAGCAATCAGCGTATTGGGTTCTTCCAAATTGATCAAGACGATGGCATAGGCTCCAACTACCTTGTGTAAGGCCAGTCTCAAGGCTTCTTCCAAGGTGCAGCCATTATGCTGGTAGATATCTTCGATAAACTTGACGAAGACCTCCGTATCGGTATCACTTTGGAAGGTATAGCCCTTCTTCAATAAATCGGTTTTGAGCACCTCGTAGTTTTCAATGATTCCATTGTGGATCATTGCAAAGCGCTCGGAAGAAGAATAGTGCGGGTGCGCATTGATATCGTTGGGTTCTCCATGCGTGGCCCAGCGGGTATGTCCGATGCCTACCTTGGCATGAAGGTCTCCACCTTCTGCCAGGTGATTTTCCAGCTCAGCGACCTTGCCTTTTTTCTTGTAAATACTCAGTCCATTTTGATCAATCAAGGCTACTCCCGCAGAGTCATAGCCTCTGTATTCAAGTCTTTTTAATCCCTTAAGGATGATAGGTAGCGCATCTTGCTGCCCTACATAAGCGACTATTCCGCACATAACTAAAAATTTATAAAAGTTGGTTTTGGTGAGACAAAGAAACAGGAATTGTGCCAAAAAAAATAATCCCCTTTTATAAATTCAAAAGGGGATTATCGGCCACTTTAGTGAATTTTTTAGGCTACTTGGTCTTGGAGTAAATCACGGTGATTTTCACCTTGTCCTTGTTGACTTTAAACTGTCGTAGCGAGCGCTTGAAATCATCCCCTGTGTTCGGAGTGATCGCATAAAGCAGCAAATCTTTGCGTTGCAACTCTTTTTTATAGAGTGCATTTAGGTAAGAGCTGATGCCCACACGCTGAGTTTTGGAGGTGGCATCGTAACTGAGAACCGCTGAAGAAGGGAAGAAATTATTCGGAACCTTGGTACCATCCTCTTGTTCAATGACTTGAAGCTGTCCATCGCCTTGTACATGAAGCTCGGCTTGGTTGATAGAGCTCAATAATACCCGATTTTGCGAGTCAATAAATTTCATCACCATGCCAGTGATCGGGGTTTGCCCTGCAACTTGCTCTTCAATAGGACCCAACTGCAGGGTGACCTGATTGAATACGACCCCAGACAAGGTGTCTAGGAACGCATCTAAAGGACGCGTATTCAATCGAAGTGCTAATCCAAGCCCTGATTTCATCCCCACCACATTGCCTGTCGAATAGGTTTTTTGGTAGTCTTTTACTACTTCTGTAGGTGTGCCTTGACGATCAGACTCGATTCCATTAAAACTGCGGGAAGAAAAAGTGGTGATGCTGTACTTCAGTGCAGTCGTATCTCCATTATTGTGGTAATAAAAGGTAATTCCTGTATTGCCTCCAAGAGAAAACCCTGCCGTAGTATTGTCTCCTGCTCTCGGTACAATCGCCACACCAGACATGTATTTTCTAAAATTGAAGAGGTTGTCAAACTCCAAGCCTCTTTTCAATTTGCCAAACATCTCGTCTGCTAATGCAGAATTCAAGGGAGCCTTAAGCAAGGTGTCTTTTTTATCATTGAAAGCTACTTCTATTTCGGCTATCGGGCTAGCCTTGTACGGCAGCTTGCTGAAATTGTAATAGAGCGTATCAAGCAAAGGCTGGGAAAGCAAGTGAACCGAATACTTTTTCTTTTTGTCCAAGTCGGTACCATTTACGCTTACTGTGGCCAAAGTAAAAAACACGGAATCCAAAATAGCTTCCGCTTTCGGACGTTCAGATCCTTGTTCAATATGCAAACGGGTGTAGGCAGTACTTCTTGTCTTACCAAAATACGGATCTTGCTCATCGCCCACAATGAGAATTCCTGCATTGGTGGTATTGAAGGAGTCCAGTAATACCACCTGAGCATCCAAAGGAATTTCTTTGTAGAACACACCAATCTGATTGTTCTCAGGAGCAAGTTCAAGACCGAGTGTAGCAGGATCACTACATCCTCCTAGAACCAAGAGTAAAAAAAACGCGAAAACGGAAAACTTAGCCCGCAAGGCTGGTATACATTCCATACAACTCTTCATGAGCTTGCTGCTCTTCTTCAAAACTAATTTCAAATTTCTGATTTTTTGAAAAATCTCCAATAAGTTGACTCAAGTCGGCAGAGACTTCAGAGCCTTGCACCACCCGGTCCGCATACGCAATACCCATCTTGATGAAGCCTGAAAAATCTTTGCTGTTCAAAGGTGCTAAAATAGTATCATCGATATCTACCATCTTAACCTTGTTTAACAAATCATCTCCAAAGGTATGGGAAAACCCATCCGTATAAATTCCAAATACAGACTTGGTCTCTTTAAACAAAGGCTCGTTTTTGTAGGTGGTCTTCAAGTACATGGGAATCAATGAAGTCATCCAATCATTGCAATGCACGATATCTGGAGCCCATCCCAATTTCTTAACAGTCTCAATTACGCCCTTACAAAAGAAGATAGCACGCTCGTCATTGTCGTCGTAAAAACGCTGCTGCTTATCGTGAAACACATACTTTCGCTGAAAATAATCCTCATTGTCAATGAAGTACACCTGAAGTTTGGCGTTGGGAATCGAGGCCACTTTGATGATCAAGGGCTTTTCTTCCTCACCTACGGCAATGTTGATTCCCGATAGACGTACCACCTCATGCAGTCTATTTTTTCGCTCATTGATCAACCCAAACCGAGGTACCAAAATACGGATCTCCATCCCTCGTTCCTGCATGGCTTGAGGGAGTGACCGTAAGAATGTAGCTACCTTGGATGTTTGTAAGAAAGGGTTGATTTCACTAGCAACGTAGAGAATACGTAGTTTGGACATGCTATGGGGATTTTAGTATCGTGATAAACAACGGGCACAAAGGTAAA
>JACCEA010992091.1_pt1 | contig 19924 bp, 16 predicted proteins | sample 7449851 | NCBI WGS metagenome assembly JACCEA01 (sample SAMN15323453, study PRJNA562643) | freshwater metagenome | isolation source: river surface water | place: USA:Blue River Watershed | collected 2017-08-18
CGGCGGCCATGTCCACGATCACGCTACCGGGCTTCATGCTTTGCACCATCTCGGCGGTGATCAGCTTGGGGGCCGGTTTGCCGGGGATCAGCGCAGTGGTGATGATGATGTCGCACTCTTTGGCCTGCTGCGCGTACATCTCGCGCTGCGCGGCCTGGAAGCCCTCGCTCATGACCTTGGCGTAACCGCCGCCGCCCGAGCCTTCTTCTTCGTAATCGACCTTCACAAATTCACCGCCGAGCGAGACCACCTGGTCGGCCACTTCGGCGCGGGTGTCGTTGGCGCGCACGATGGCACCCAGGCTGGCAGCGGCGCCAATGGCGGCCAAACCGGCCACACCGGCACCGGCAATAAAGACTTTGGCGGGGGGCACTTTGCCCGCGGCCGTGATCTGGCCGTTGAAGAAGCGGCCAAAAGCGTTGGCCGACTCGACCACCGCGCGGTAACCGCTGACGCCCGCCATGGAGGTCAGCGCATCCATCTTCTGGGCGCGGCTCAATGTGCGGGGCAGCGCGTCGATCGACAGCGCGGTGACCTTTTTGGCTGCCAGCTGCTGCATCAAATCGGGGTTCTGGGCGGGCCACAAAAAGCCGATCAGCGTCTGGCCTTCGTGCATCAGCGCCACTTCGTCAGGTGTGGGGGCACGCACTTTAAAGACGATGTCGCTGCCGCTCCACAGGGCCGCCGCGCTCGGCGCAATGGTGGCACCGGCTTCGACATAGGCCGCATCCGACAGGTCGGCGAGTTCGCCCGCGCCTTGTTCCACCACCACGGCAAAGCCGAGTTTGACCAGCTTGGTTACCGCATCGGGGACTGAGGCCACCCGCTTTTCACCGGGGAAAATCTCACGGGGTACGCCAATGCGCTGAGGCTTGGGGGCGTGATCGCCTGTTTGCATGAATGTCTCCTCACTCAATCCACAAAAAAAGTATGGCTAATGACACAGCTTAACCGAAGTCAATAAATACAAGCCCGAATCAAGTCCTTCACGATCTTGCTGGGACAATGTGGATCCAATAATATCAGTTGCAACTGATATAAAGAATCGAATCCGCCATTTGGGGCACCTTTTTGGTGCCAAAGTCACGCTCAGGCGTTTTCTTGCCAGTTGGCACAACGATAATCAGGGCATGGATACCCGCTGGAAACCCAATGTCACCGTGGCCGCCATCATCGAGCGTGATGGCCGCTACCTCTTGATCGAAGAACACACGCAGGAGGGTTTGCGCCTGAACAACCCGGCAGGCCACTTGGACCCGGGCGAATCACCCGCACAGGCCTGCGCCCGCGAAGCCCTGGAGGAAACGGCCCAGCCCTTCACACCCACCGCCTTGGTGGGGATTTACCTCTCACGCTTTCAGCGCCCGGCAACCGGCGAAGACATCACTTATGTGCGCATGGCTTTTTGCGGCGACATCGGTGAGTTGCAAACCCATCTGAGCCTGGACGAGGGCATCGTGCGCACGCTGTGGATGACGCCAGAGGAAGTGCGCGCTAGCGCCGAGCGCCACCGCAGTCCCCTGGTTTTGCGCTGCATCGAAGACCACCTGGCCGGGCAACGCTTTCCACTCGAGGTGATCCACACCGACCCGGCCGTGGCCAATTTGCCGCCCTTGTCGACATGAGCCCCGATCTGCCCACCGAGGCCCTGTGGCTGCTCACGGGCGCGGCCGCTTTCGCCGCGGGCGTGCTCAACGCCATCGCTGGGGGTGGCAGCTTCCTCACCTTTCCAGCCCTGGTGTTTGCCGGTGTTCCCCCCTTGGCCGCCAACGCCACCAGCGCCATGGCCGTCAGCCCGGGTTACCTGGGCAGCGTACTGGGCTTTCGATCGGAACTGCAAACCCTTCCCCGCACCCTTCTGCAACGGGAAGTGGCCATTGCTGCGGTGGGTGGTTTGATTGGCGCGGGCTTGCTCTTGGTCACGCCAGCACGGGTGTTCTCAGGCTTGGTGCCTTGGTTGCTGCTGCTGGCGACAGCCCTGTTTGCGGCCGGCCCCTGGCTCGCACGGCGCAATTCAGGTCAGGGCCATCCTGCCTGGCGGCTGCCGGGCCTGATGGGCGTGGCCATTTACGGCGGCTATTTCAACGGTGGCCTGGGCATTTTGTTGATGGCGCTGTACACCCTGACGGGTGAGAGCCGGCTGAACACGGTCAATGCGCTGAAAAATCTCAACTCGTTTGTGCTGTCCCTGTTGTCGGTGGCCGCCTTTGCGGTGGCCGGGGCCATTGTCTGGCCGCAGGCACTTTGGATGATGGCACTGGCCACAGCGGGCGGCTGGGCGGGTGCTCGACTGGCCAAGCGCTTGCCCGTGCGTTGGGTGCGCTGGCTGGTGATTGGCACGGGTTTGGTGATGAGCGGGGTGTTTTTCACGCGATCGGGCTGAGCCCGTCCTGCCCACCCCACTCAGCGGTTCGCAGCAGGCGCAGCCGAATCTTCAAAAAGCGCCGGGCCCCAGCCCAAATCTTTCGCCATCAACTGTGCCAGGCGCTGGTAACCGGGCACCGTGAAGTGGATCAGGTCCCGCGCCATCAGAGGCGGGTTTTGCCGGGCCCATCGGTACGCACTGCCCGCGCCCCCCATGGCCTCGAACATGCTCCAGGCATGGCAGCCATGGGACTGCGCCACCTGCTTTTGAATGCGGCCAATCTCATCGTGCACCCGGGTAAAACGCAGCACATCGGGGCCTGCTTTCTCAGTGCCTCGGGGCGAGGACTTGCCCCGCTTTTGGGAGCGCCGCAACAACACGCCCCGGTCACCCGGCGCTATCAGCAAGCAGGCCGTTTGCGGAAAAACCGCTCGCCACTGAGACACCGAGGCCTCCAGCATCTGACGATAAGACTGGGCACTGAAAGGCTGGACATTGCCCTCGTTGGTACCAAAAGCCAGGACCACCAGGTCATAAGGTGGCTCAGGCCACCATGGCATCAGTGACTCGGGCCGCACATGCCGCCAGCCGCCCACCGTGGCACCTGGATAGCCAAACACATCCATTTGCAATCGCACAGATGGGGCCACTGGCCACTCCAGACCCTGCAGGCGAAAGGGCCCTTGCACCACCCGCAAAGCCAAGGTGGAGATGGCCTCCTGGGCCGCCAACTCCAGCACGGCAGCCCCCTTTGGACCCTGCAAGCTGATGACTTGCTCGGAACCCGCATCCACCCGCAGCGCCAGCAAAATGGGGCGCTCGGTCTGCTGGTAAAGCAGGCGCACGCGGGCATGCTCGGCACGCCCGGCCGCGTTTCGCAGGTCCATAGACAACCCAGCCCCGTCCTGACGACTGATCATGTTGACCAGACCGGGGCCGGGGTGCGCCGCCCCGGCGCTTTGGGCATGGGCGGGCTCATATTGCCAATCGGGACTCACACAGGTTTTGCGCAGGGGCAAGCGAACGCCAGCACGTCCCAGACTGGCCGGCATGAATTGCGCACGCACTTGGTCGGGCGCAAGCCTCGACAAGCGCTGCAACTCCTGCGTGAAAAACCCAGCGGCCAAGTGGCTGTCGCTCCAAATGCCCACGCGCAACACCGAAGCGTTCGCGCGGGACCACAAAGATGCAGCGGCCGGCCCTGCCAAAGCGCCGGGCTCAGCTTTTCGGGATTCGGGCTTCAAAAAGGCCTTCACCTGCACATCGACCTCGGTCTGGTCGGGCCATTCGACCGGATCGGGATCGACCGCACGCGGGGGCTTGCTTGCCGGCGCAGGCAAACCGCATTGCAAATCCGGCACATCGAGCAATGCCTGCACCTGCATCAGGGTGATCGGCGCTGACCCAGCTTGAGCCTGGACCCCAGCGCAGCAACAAGCCAAAACCCCACAAAAAATCACTTGTCCAGGGGACATCCACTTCATGGCTGCAGGGCCTTCGCAATGTGATCCAGCAAAGCTTGGTTGATCATCCGCAGGCCTGAGGGCGCCAGGTGAATGCCGTCATCGGCACGCAAATTCACGCTTTGCCCATCCTCTTTGAGTTTGAATTTTTGGTAGGGCGTCGACAAAGTGCCGATCAAAGGCTCCGTGGCCAGGTAGTCCGTTCCCCATTGCGCGGCCCGCTCGTGAAAGATATGGTTTTGCAGGACCGCACCATCCCGTATCCGGCCGTCTTTCATGACGGGCAAACCCACCCAAATCACACGCACCTGGCGCTGCACAGCAGCAGACAACACTTCGTCCACCCGCAAAGCGTAATTCAAAGCCCAACCAGGAGAAGGAAACACATGGCGGCGACCGTCGGCCAGCATGTCCCAAGGGTCATTGGGCCCCAAAAAAATCACCACCAAGGTCAGATTTTGGGCATCCATTTCGTCGACCATGCGCACGGGCCAGTCGAAGTGTCGACGCACAGTCAGACCCGTACTTTGGCGGCTCAAGTCCTGCACTTGCCAATCGGGGTGCAAGCGCATGATGTCGCGCATGAACAAGGGGGCAATGCCCTGCATCATCGAGTCACCCGCCATCAAAATACGTTGGGGACCGGGCGCCAGCTTTTGCTGCGCCAAGGTGGGCACAAAATCCCCGGATCGCAAGGGCGGGGGCAGGTCCTTCAATTGTGGGGGCTCGGGTGTTCGCTTGGGCGGGGCTTGCACCTCTTGCACATCCGACGAAGATGGCCAATTCAAACGGAACAGCGGCCTGGTGCCGCCCGAGCGGATGCGATCATCCAGCCAACGTGAAGGTGCAAACAAGGCCTCGGCCACAGCAGACGGCAAGGCCGCCTCCAGACTGAAGTGGTAACGCGCACCCAGGTATTTCTCCAGGGAGGTCAACCAACTCACGCAGACCAGCAAGGCAATGCCCGGCAAAAGCCAGCTCAGTTGGCGTGCAGACAAATGACGACGCATATCAAAACCGGTAATAAATGAAACTGGGCACACCTTCAGGGGCCCCGTAAAGCCAAACACACCACAGCAAAGCCAGCAAAGCACCGCCCAACCCAGGGCCCAGACGCACCAGCCATGCCACACTCAGGCGCTGCCAGCGCAAGGCCCGAGGACTCAAGCCCCAAACCAAAGCCGCAATGCCCAACAAACCCCACCAAGGCATTTGCTCAGACTGCCAAAAACCAGCCGGACTGTGCCACAAACCTTGCAACATGATCAGCGCCTGGGGCACCGAATCGGCCCTGAAAAACACCCAGGTCACGGTGACAAAAACAAAGGTCAGGGTTTGCGCGGCCCAGCGCGGCCAAGCTGGCATGCCCCAGCGCTTGGCCATGTTTTGAACGACCACGCCCAGCCCGTGCAACAAACCCCACACCACAAAAGTCCAGTTGGCACCGTGCCACAAACCGCTGATCAGCATGCCTGTCAACACATTCAGCTGCGTGCGGCCCCAGCCCAATCGGTTACCGCCCAAGGGAATGTAAATGTAATCACGGATGAAGCTCGACAAGGACACATGCCAGCGCGTCCAGAAGTCAGACAGGTTGCGCGCCAAATAGGGCTGGCGAAAATTGACCGGCAAACGGTATCCCAGCAACAAAGCCAGACCCGTCACAACCAAGGTGTAGCCTGCAAAATCCAGAAAAATCTGCAAGCTGTAGCCCAGCATGGCCGCTGCCAGTGAAACACTGGCGTATTGGTCCGGGTACTTGTAAACCGGATCCACCACCTGCGCAGACAACCAAGACGCCAACACCACCTTTTGCAACAAGCCCAAAGTGATCAGATACAGGGCCAACCACGCACGGCGGGGACGCCCGACGCGCCGCGCAGCGTCAGTCTCGTCGGTCTGGGCAAAGAAGTGCTCGGCACGCCAGATGGGCCCGGCGAACAAAGTCGGCCAAAAGCTCAGGAACAGCAACACATCCGGCCAGGAGCGGGCCAAAGCAGGTGCACGCCCCACCATGACCAGGTAGCTCACCGCCTGAAAGGTGAAAAACGACACACCCACAGGGGCCACCCAATCGGCCACGGGCAACAAGGACACAAAACCTGTGAATTGCAAAAGGGCCTGAAAGGTCTCCCGCATGAACTCATAATATTTGAGGAAAACCAGAAAAGACCCTGCCAACCACAGGCCCAACACCCAAGGCAAACGGCCAGCCCCAGCCCTTTGCATCCAGCGGCCCAAAGCCCAAATCACCGTGCTGTAAGCCAACAAAACCCATGCAAAAACGGGCACCCAGCTGGCGTACAAACCATACGCGGAGACGATGAGCAAGCTGCGCTGCGCGCGTGGGTGCTCCGCCAAAGACCAGTAAATCGGCAAAAACACCAAACACAGAAGTGCGAACTCGGGCGAGACAAAACTCATGCAGAACCGTTCACTGTGTGGGCACCTTCACACCTGCGGCCACCTGATCGAGCAGCTCCTGCTCTGCCAGGACCTTGGCCAAATACCCCCCATCTTCCGTCAGCCCATAGCCGCCCAGGTAAAACTTGAGGCCCTCTTGCACCGAGCCGCCACGCAGTTTGATGGCATCGACCAGCACACTCACGCCCACGCGCAAATTGGAAATGGGGTCAAAGGCGGCCAGCTTACCGCCGTAGACTTCATATCGGTGGGCGTGGATCCCGGTGATGACCTGCATCAGGCCTTGTGCCCCCGCTTGGCTTTGGACATAAGGATGAAAGTTGGATTCGATGGCCATCACCGCCAAAATCAAATGCGGGGCCAGTTTGTGTTTTTTGCCCAGCACATAGGCTTCGGCCACCAAGGCGGCCAAGGGCTCGGGGGCCACTTTGTACTTGCGCCCCAACCAAACGGCCACGGCCGCCTGCTGCGCAGACAAATCTTCCAGATAAACCGCCGTGGCTCGCTCGGCCGTGTTTTCCGGCAGCCAGGACAACAAGACCTGGCGCTCACGCAACCAATCGAACAGCGTCCCCTCCGCTTGGTTCAACCATTGGGGGTGCCACCACAAAGCCAAAACAATGGCGGCCGCACCCAAGCCCACCATGGCCAAGCCACTGTGGGTCACGATGAACAGGCCTCGCGCGGTGTCGCGCAGGAAAGTTCGGATGGGGAGGCACCATGTGCAATGCAAGGTCATGAATGGGAACCAGATGGGCATTATAAATTTTCGCCAGCGGCCGACCGAGGCTTCGCGCACGGGATAATTCGGGCATGTCTCATCTTGCACGCGTGGTCGTCGGCTTGTCCGGCGGCGTCGATTCAGCCGTCACCGCCCATCTGCTCAAACAGCAGGGCCACGAGGTGATCGGCATCTTCATGAAAAACTGGGAAGACGACGACGACAGTGAATACTGCTCCTCCAATGTCGACTTCGTGGATGCTGCTGCCGTGGCCGATGTGCTGGGCATCGAGATTGAGCACGTCAATTTTGCAGCCGATTACAAAGACCGTGTTTTTTCGGAGTTTGTGCGCGAATACCAAGCTGGGCGCACACCCAATCCGGACATCCTGTGCAATGCCGAGATCAAGTTCAAGTCCTTTTTGGACCATGCGATGCGGGTGGGGGCCGAAAAAATTGCCACGGGCCACTATGCCCGGGTGCGGCAAAACACCGCCAGCGGTCTGTTCGAGTTGCTCAAAGGCCTGGACCCCAGCAAAGACCAAAGCTATTTTCTGCACCGCCTGAACCAGGCGCAGCTGTCCAAAACCCTGTTTCCGGTGGGTGAACTGCACAAAACCGAGGTGCGCCGCATTGCCGAAGAGATTGGCCTGCCCAACGCCAAAAAGAAAGACTCCACCGGCATCTGCTTCATCGGCGAGCGGCCTTTCCGAGAGTTCTTGAACCGCTACATCAGCAAAGAACCCGGCCCGATCAAAGACCCAACAGGCCGCACCATTGGCAAACATATGGGTCTGAGTTTTTACACCTTGGGCCAGCGCCAAGGGCTGGGCATTGGCGGCATCAAGGCCAAAGGCGCAGACATGAAAGCCTTGCAAGCACGCGGTTTGCGGGGCGCAGGTGAACACACGCCTTGGTTTGTGGCCCGCAAAGACATCCCGAACAACACCTTGTGGGTGGTGCAAGGCCACGACCACCCATGGCTGTTGTCGCCCCTGCTGCAAGCCACCGATGTGAGTTGGTGCGCGGGCCAGGCCCCAGCCCCCGGTGCCTATGCGGCCAAGACACGCTACCGGCAAGCCGATGCAAGTTGCAGTTTCCAGCCCCAGACGGTGTCAGAGGGTCAGGCAGGTTTTGCGCTCGACTTTGCAGAAGATCAGTGGGCCGTGACCCCAGGGCAGAGCGCCGTGCTGTACGACGGCGAGGTCTGCCTGGGTGGCGGGGTGATCCACTCGGCCATCACACGTACCGACTAAGCTCAACAGGCCTCACTCGCCACCCAGCCCCAAGCGGTTCGGTTGGCGCTTTTCGATGGCAAAGCGCAGCAAAGCGGCTGTGCGGAAAACACCGTGTGCAAACTTGCCGTAGGGCAGCGTCAAGAACAAGGCCATCACCGCGCCCAAGTGCAGCGCCAACATCAAAGGCATGGCCGCTGTTTGGCCCACCCACCACAAAAGCAAACCCGTCACGCTGACCAAGAACAACAAGGCGATGAAGCCGCGGTCCATGGGCCTTTGCGCCGCGTCGCCGTGGTCTGGGTGGCGGCGCAAGTTCAAGCGCCACAAACCGGCGGTGCCCACCGTCAAGCTGACACCACCGATGACGCCCAGCAACTTGGGCAAGGTCGTCAAATCGTAAGGCGCGGGCCAGCCCAGCACATAGTGGTAGAGCGTGGCCACGCTGGTGGCGGCAAAGCACAACATGAAGCCGTAAAACGTCAGGTGGTGGTAGCGCCTGCGGGCGTGTGTCCATGCATCGTCTTCGTTGTGGCAGCCTTCGCCGTGCCCGCCGTCCAAATACTTCAATTTCAGCGCAGCGTGGGCGGCCTCGGCAGCGGCTGGGGGCGTCAAATCGGCCCCACTGGTGGCAGGCGTCACGTCACGCCAAAAGCGCCGAACACCCAGCGCCAGCGCCAAGACAGCAAACAAGAAGATGGGTGCGAACAAACTCACCATCAGGTTGTGCGGGAACACCGCGTAAAAGCCCCCAGCCACAGGGGTTGACCACAGCGTGCCTTGGCGCAGCATGGCCAGCGCCAAAAACAGCGCCAAGCCCAAAGCAAGCGCGACCGACAAGGTCAGGCCATTGCGTTGATAAAGGCTGCCCAAAGCGGGCGGCCAAGCGTAGTCGGCATAGGTCTGCCCGCGCACCTGGGCCATGGCCTTGGGCACGTTGATGGCAAAGTCGTGCGGCGGCGCGTACTGGCAAGCGTGCAGACACGCACCGCAGTTGTGGCACAGGTTGGCCATGTAATGGATGTCGGCTTTGCCAAACTCCAAGCGCCGGGTCATGGCCGGGAACACCGCACAAAAGCCTTCGCAGTAGCGGCAGCCATTACAAATTTGCATTTGCCGCGCCACTTCGGCCTCGGGGGCAGTCATCTCGCCACGCGCCAATGCGCGTGCATCTTGGGTCAGGGCTTCAAGCGTTTGCATGAGAAGCTCCTTGTTGTTGTGCATGGACGGCTTTGGCCGCCTGCTCGCCTGCGATCCGACCAAAGGCCGTACCAATCGTCATGCCCACCCCAGCGGTGTAGCCCTTGCCCAGCACATTGCCCGCCATCATTTCGCCCGCCACAAACAGGTTGGGGCTGGGCTGGTCATTGAATCGCACAGCGGTGGTGTCATCGGTTTTGAGGCCCAGATATGTGAAAGTGACGCCAGGCCGCACGGCATAGGCGTAATAGGGCGCGGTGTCCAGCGGACGCGCCCAATGGGTTTTGGCCGGACTCACGCCCTCGGTGTGGCAATCGTCCAGCGCCGTGTGATCAAAAGTGCCCTCACGGCAGGCCGCGTTGTAGTCGTTCAGGGTTTGCATGAAGGTCGCTTCATCCAGGCCCAGCTTGCGGGCCAACTCAGGCAGGCTGTCCGCCTGCGTGCCTTCAAACACGGGCGGCATGAAACGGCCCACGGCTTTGGCGTCGATGATGGAATACGCCACCTGCCCCGGCTGCTGCGCCACCAAACGGCCCCAGATCGCGTAGCGCTTGGGCCAAAAATCTTCACCTTCGTCGTAAAAGCGCCGCGCCTCGCGGTTGACCACCACGCCCAAAGACACGCAGTCGATGCGGGTGCAAATACCACCGTCGTACAGCGGTGCACGGGCGTCGATGGCCACCATGTGGGCTTGGGTCGGGTCGCCAATGCGGTCTGCCCCCTGCTCCAGCATGTGCTTGAGCAACACGCCTTGGTTGAAGCGCGTGCCGCGAATCAAGAACTGATCCGCTGGGTATTCACCACGCTCGTTTTGACCCCAGGCTTCGCGCAGCCACTCGCGGTTGGACTCAAAACCGCCTGCCGCCAGCACGCAAGTGCGGGCCTCGATGCGTTCACGCCGCACGCTGCCGTCGGGCAGCTTGTGCATGACCGATGCGGCCACAAAACGGCCCTCGTCCAATTCAACGGTGTCGACTTCGGCGTTGTAGTGGATCTGCACGCCCAGCTTTTCGGCGCTGCGGTAATACGCGTTGACCAGCGCCTTGCCCCCGCCCATGAAAAACGCGTTCGTGCGGGCCGTGTGCAAAGCGCCCGACAGCGATGGCTGAAAGCGCACGCCGTGCTTGACCATCCAAGGCCGGCATGTGGCCGAATGGCGAATCGCCAAACGGGCCAGGTGCTCGTCGGTCAAGCCGCCCGTGACCTTGAGCAGGTCTTGCCAAAACTCTTCTTCTGGGTAGGCGTCAACCAGCACGTCTTGGGGTGCATCGTGCATGCAGCGCAAATTGCGGGTGTGGCCCGAATTGCCGCCGCGCCACTCGCGCGGGGCAGACTCCAGCAGCATCACACTGCACCCCGCTTCGCGGGCCATCAAGGCCGCGCACAGGGCAGCGTTGCCGCCGCCGATCACCAAAACATCTAAGCTCACGTGGAAAGTCCTCCGGTCAATCTTGTCAGTATGGTCGATGATCGATTGAACGACAAATGAAAAAATAAAGCTGATTATTACGAAAAACGCAACAATAGCCAATCCAATGCTTCAGACCCCCTCAAGGGCGGAAACCCGCCTGGGCCATCGACAGCACGATGTCATTGAAGGCCTGAGCACCTGGCGAAAGCGTCACGCCCTTCTTGCGCACCAGCACAATTTTTCGGCGCACCACAGGCGATTTGAGCGCTATGCGCAGCACCCCCGGACGGTCACCGTCGGCACACGTGGTCGCGGGCATGATGGCGCAACCCACACCCGCCGTCACCAGATTGAGCGCGGTCGCATGGTGCTGAACTTCGTAATGCCCCTGAAGCTCGATGCCTTTTTTGGCCAGTTGGTAATTCATGACAATGCGGGTGCCTGTGAAGCTGCTGACCACGATCAGGTCATCCACATTCATGTCGGCCCAGGTCAGTGAGGACCTGTTGCTCAAAGGATGTTCGCTGCGGCAATAAAACATCAGGGGATCATCGAAGAGCATTGTCTCCTCCAGATCAGGATGTTTGGTGCCTTGTACCGTCACCCCCAGCTCAGCCTGCTGGCCCAAAACGGCCTCGCGTATTTCGTAAGCACTGGCATCGACCAACTTGACGCGATTGGCTGGAAACCGATCTCGGTACTGGCGTATCCAGAGCGGCAACACCGAGGTCGCCAAGGTGGGCACACACGCCAAGGTGAAATGGCCTTTTCCCGTTTGTGAAGCATCCTTCAGTTGCGTGAAGGTGCTGGCCATGTCCATGACCAGGGACCTGGCCTTGGGCAGCAAGTCTCGTCCCACGGGTGTCAACGCCATGTGGCGCGTGGTGCGGTCCATCAGCTTGAGGTCGAGGTAGTTCTCCAGCTTCTGGATTCGACGGGTCAAAGCAGCCTGAGTCAGGCCGAGTTTGTCAGCGGCCTTGTTGAAGGCCCCCAACTCCGCAACGGTGACAAAGGCCTGCAAGCCATCGAAATCGATTTTCATAAGCGTGACGGATCAAATGGGCTGTATTGTGGTCCGAAACGCTTTTGAGCCGGCAGGCATACCCCTTGGACACCACCCAAGAGGCCCTTACACCAATTCAGCTGGCTCAGTCAATCGAAACTCATGTGTCACTTTGGCCCAGTGCTGCAATTGAGATTTGACATGCCACCCCAGTTGTTGTGGCGAGCTGGGTTGAACCTGCACACCATCGTCCAGCAAGCGTGCCACGGTTTCAGGGTCGACCAATACCTTGTTCAAGGCCGTGTTCAAGCTGCCCACCACCGCAGACGGCGTACCCGCGGGTGCAAACAGACCGTACCACTGGGTCAAGTCCAACTCGTTCAGACCCAGCTCGGCGAAGGTGGGCAGCTCTGGCCACGAGGGCAAGCGATCCTGCCCTGCCACCGCAAGAGCCACCAGTTTGCCCGATTTGAGGTAGGGTAAAGCACTGAACAAGCTGGGCACCATCCACTGCGCCTGACCCCGCATCAACGCGTTCAAAGCGGGCGCTGCACCCGAATGTGTGACGCCTTCTGCAGCCACACCATGGCGTTTGAGCAGGATTTCGGCCGCCAGATGCGGCACCGTGCCTTCGCCAGCCGAGGCATAGTTCATGACCTCGGGTCGACTGCGCAACTGTTCCAGCAAGTCTTTGGCTGTTCTCAGCCCCTGCCCAGCTCGCACCACCAGCACACTGGGCGAGTGGCCAATTAAACCGACAGGCACAAAGTCCGCTTGCGGGTCATAACGCACGTCTTGCATGACCGGAGTGATACCGTGGGTCGCGATGTAGCCAAACATCAAGGTGTAGCCATCCGGGCGAGCCGCGGCCACATATTCTGCTGCCACACTGCCATTGGCACCCGCACGGTTGTCCACCTCGATCGACTGGCCGAGCTGAGGCCCAAGCTTGCGCGAGAGTACCCGCGCCATGGTGTCATTGCCACCACCCGCACTGGTGGGCACGATGATGGTGATGGGCTCGCTGGGGTAAGCATCCTGCGCGACCGCAGAATCTGCCTGCTCTGGCGGAAAAACATAATCGGGCAAATGCAACTGGCCTTGCATGATCTTGCGTGCTGTGCGGACCAGGGCGGCTTTTTGCACCACCGCATCATGGCCCTCACCCGCCACTTCCACATCGATGTCGATCTGACCTTGAGGGTGCACCACCGACAACAAGTGACGTCCACTGGCGCGCAACAGGCCTGAGGCCACGGTTCCAGGCAACGCAAATGCGGTGCTCACGCCAATCGCACCCGTCACCGCGTGCGAAGAATGGCAACGATGCGGCGTGAAATAGCGCGACACAATGCTGTCCTGACTGTCTCCAGGGCTGACGATGACCGGTTTGGGCACCACACTGCTCGACACATCACCCAGCCCCATGCGGCGACCCGCCTCCAGACGCATGACCTCGATCTTTTCCAACAAAGCGGCGTTGGCGTCGAGTTCTGCAGGACGTTCACGGCCCGTGAGCCCCAACTCGCTCGCCCGCAGAATCATCAGTGGCATGGCTGCATCAATGCAAGTGACCGTGACGCCTTCAATGCTTTCGGTGCGCTGGCCTGTGGGAAACAAATGGCCGGTGACCGCGCCCCATGCGTCCAAAAAGTTCAATAAAACCGGAGCTGCCGTCCCCGCCACACCATCAATTCGCGCAGAACCTTCATAGGTCACCAGCCCCCCCGGGGTCTGCACCGTCGCCTCAATCTTGGCACCGGTGTTGACGTTGTGAATGCGCACGGTGGTGGTCCCATCTTGCGCCTCAATCAAACCTTGCTCGATGGCAAAAGGGGCCACACCGGAGAGCATGTTGCCGCAGTTGGGCCGTGTATCGACCGATTGATGGCCCACACCCACTTGGGCAAACAAATAATCCAAATCACAATCCGGCAAGGTGGACAGAGAAACAATCGCCACCTTGCTGTTGAGCGTGCTGTTGCCACCCAATCCGTCCAGCTGCAATGGGTCCGATGCGCCAATCGCACCAATCAAAGCTTGATCACGCGCGGCCGGATCCAATGGCAACCAGTCCTTGAGGAAAAATGGTCCACGGGATGTGCCAGCTCGCATCAAGACACAAGGAATTTGACGATTCACTTTGGACATTTCAGTCAGCCTGCAATTTGGCACGCTGCACAACTTGACGCCACTTCACCAAATCTTTGCGAACCATGTCGCCCAGTTGTTCCGGTGTACTGGTTTCAACATCGGCACCATGGCCTTCAATTCGTTTGATGATCTCTGGGTCATTGAGCACCTTGTTCAAGGCCTGATTGAGTTTGCTCACGACATCTTTCGGTGTTTTGGCAGGCGCAAAAATCGCGTACCACTGATCCACCTCAACGCCATCAACGCCCAGTTCTTTCAAGGTCGGCACGTCCGGCAACACAGCCGAGCGTTTGTTGCCCGCAATGGCCAAGGCTTGCAAGCGACCCGACTTCACAAAAGGCACGCCTGTGAACAAACTGGGAAACATGACGTGTGTTTGTCCGCCAATGGTGTCATTGACTGCCGGTGCAGAACCTTTGTAAGGCACATGGAGCAAGGACGTTTGTGTCGACATTTTGAAAAGTTCAGCGGCAAAATGGGGTGCGGTGCCGTTGCCTGCCGATGCCACACTGTACTGGTCCGGTTTTTCTTTCAAGACGCGCACAAGGTCTTTGACATCCTTGACCTTCAACGATGGATTGACCACCATCAGAGTCGGTGAATAACCCACCAAACCCACAGGCTCAAAGTCTCTGACCGGGTCATAACGCAATTTTTGCAATGCCGGGTTCATGGCGTGTGTCGCGATGTAGCCGAACATCAAGGTGTTGCCATCGGGTGCAGCTTTGGCCACGAATTCCGAGGCCAAAGCGCCATTTGCACCCGCTTTGTTGTCCACAATCACTGAACGATTGAGCAAAGTGCCCAGCTTCTGACCGATGGTGCGCGCCATCGCATCGTTGCCACCACCCGCAGCCGTTGGCACCACAATGGTCAGTGGCTTTTCATTGGAAGCGAGCAAGGGCAAAGCAAAACATCCAGCAAGGCCAAAAATAATAAAAGATTTTCTGATCATGGTTCACTTTCAATAAAGCGATCAAAGGCATTCCTCAGCCCCCAATCTTGGAATGACGACGGCATTTAAGGACTCAACAAACAAGCGAAAAAAGAATCCTTGATTCGCCAGATGGCGATTCAAGGATTCAAGCTTGGAGAAACTGATTCAACTCATGAAGCAAGCGTCAAAAGGTGTGCTTGATGCCAGCAGCAAAGCCGGTCGCTGATGGCTTGTTGCTCGCGCCCTGGTAGTTGTTTTTCCAGCTGGTGCGATCCGCTTCCAGGTACACCAATGAACGCTTGCTCAGTGCGTACTCTGCAAAAGCCACCATCCGATTGAAGCCATCGTCCGCACTGCCTGTGCGCGAACGGTCGACCTTGTAGTAGGCAGCCACCAGGCTCAGCTGGGTGGAAACCGGGAATTGCGCACCCAATCCCAGTGTCGAGTTTTCCGTCACCGCCGTGGCCGATGTTTGGGCCTCATTGACACCGTAGGTGACGAACAGTTTCCCCTTGCCCAGATTACTGCTCAGACCCGCCAGGTAGGCTTTCAAATCGAGGTCTTTAGCTGTGCTGAAGTTGCCATAAGCCAGCGAGGCCGTGTAGCCACCTTGTTGGTAGTGCAGGCTCAGGCCCGAAGAAGACAATGCACCCGAAGAGCCGGCCTGCTCACCCAATCCATGCATGGCACGCACGGTCAATGCATCAAATCTGCCTGTGTATTTGATGGAATTGTCCAGCCGGTAGGAGCCCGAGCCAGAACCCGAAGGACCATATTCCACACCCAATCTGTGTGCACTCAATGCCGCCACTTGGATGTTGGGGTTGAATCCAGCAAAGCGATTGCCCAGAGGATCTGTTCCGGACAAGGCATCGGCCAAGACTGTTGTTTGGCGGCCTAGGCCCAAAGAGCCCCAGTTGCCCTGCAGACCCACCCATGAAGCGCGGTCAAAAAATTTGGAATTGGGCATGCCCGTGTCCAAGTTCCAGCCGGACTCCAGATTAAACACGGCCTTCAAACCACCGCCCAAATCTTCCACACCCCGAAATCCCAGACGGCTGGTGGTGTTGATGCCACTGCCCACGGAATTGGTGTTGCCACTGGAAGCGGCATTGGCTGCATCCAACCCCGATGCATGACGCATCCCCAAATCGGCCACACCGTACATGGTGACCGAACTCTGGGCTTGTGCAGCGCCCGCCGCACAAACCAAACTGATCGCGAATAGTTTTTTCTTAGACTGAATGAAGTGCATGCTTGAATCTCCTATGGCTGTTGAATAAACCGATTTGACTTGCCTCATTGGACGAGCAAAGCTTTATCTGCCTGCATCATCTTGCAACGGCATATTTTCGTAAATTGCAACTTTTGATACGATTGATGCATGGCACGCATCAATTTTGACCTTCAACAACTTCAAGCCTTTGTCGCGGTGGCAGAGCGTGGAAGTTTCCGTGCAGCCGCGGAACACATTCATCTGTCACCCCCAGCTTTGAGCCGGCGAATTGAACGTCTTGAAAGCATCATCGGGATCAAGTTGTTCAATCGAACCACTCGAGAAGTGGAATTGACCAGTCTGGGACGCGTTTTTTTGGAACGTGCACGTTCCGCAGTTGATGACCTTGAGTCAGCGATGCTGGGCATCTCGGATATCGCCACAACACGCAGTGGGCGTGTGACTGTGGCTTGTGTCCCCTCTGCTGCGCTGTACTTTCTCCCCACAGTGATCAGCAGTTTTTCTCAGCGCTACCCCTCGATCCGTATCAGGGTCATCGACGAATCGATGAATCAGACATTGCAAAGTGTGCTGACCGGGGAGTCCGACTTTGGCATCGGTTTCATGAATACCTTGATGCCCGAGATCGCTTTCGAAGCCATTCACAACGATCCGTTTGTGATCGCGATGCGCTCCGACCACCGCCTTGTCTCACGCAAGGTCGTCCCCTGGAGCGAGCTGGAGTCGGAGCGATTGATCTCGGTTGCCAGGAGCAGCGGCAACCGCCAATTGCTGGATGACAGCATGTCCAAAGCAGGGCTGAATCCGTACTTTGCTTTCGAGGTCAGCCACATTGGCACTTTGCTGGGCATGGTGGAGGCTGGGCTCGGGCTTGCACCGGTCCCTCGCATGGCCCTGCCAGAGAATCACCCCAATGTGGTGGGGCGTCCTCTAACGCGACCGAGCATGGATCGCCAGCTGGGCTTACTGACCAAACAAGGCCAGACCCTGCGCCCCGCAGCGGCCATGTTTCATGAACATCTGTACGCGGCCCTGAAAAGCAATCGACTCAAGTCAAAACCACTGGCCCCAAAAGCTTGAAAGCGTGATGTTTCCGACAAGCCGCCCGGGATGGGTCTGGCGTCTTGCTGATAACTATCAAAATTGGTACTTGCGCAATCCGCCGTCCACCGGGATCACCGCACCGGTGATATAGCTGGCCAAAGGTGATGCCAAAAAGGTCACCAAATTGGCCATGTCCTCGGGCTCACCGTAGCGACCCATCGGGATCTCGTTATCGCACTGCCACTGGCGGTATTCCGGGGTGTAGTTGCGAAAGATCTGCTCTGAATGGATTCGACCTGGTGGCACACAGTTGACCGTCACACCGTGTTTTCCGACCATGCGCGACAAGCCTTTGGCCCAGCTGTGCATGCCAGCCTTGGCACAAAATGCACCGTTGGTGTGCTCGGGTTCGCTCTTTCCAGTGATGTTGATGATGCGACCCCAGTTGCGCGCAATCATCTGATCGATCAGGGCATCGGCCACTTGGCGTGGGCGGTGAAAATTCAAGGTGATGGCTTCTTGCCAAGCTTCTTCGCTCACATGCAGCTCTTTGAAGCTGCGCGAGCCCCCCGCGTTGTTGACCAAAATGTCCACGCTGCCCAAGCCCGCCAAGGCCGCATCGGCCAGACGCTTGGCGGCGTCTTCGTGGTACAGGTCCGATTCGATGACCACGGGAGCCTGGCCACCTGCTGCGACGATCTCATCGGCCAGCTCTTTGAGTTTGTCCACACGCCGCGCTGACACCGCCACGCGCACGCCCTCGGCAGCCAATGCCTTGGCAATACCCCGTCCGATGCCCACACTGGCACCCGTCACCAGCGCCGTTTTTCCAGTCAATTGAAGGTTCATTTTTCTTCCTTTTTTTCAGTCGCCACCCCCTGTGGCGGACTTTGTATTCAGCTCAGCACAGCGCCATTGAGGCACCTCGCCCGATCCAAGGCGCCCCAAACTAGTCGCGGTGAATTCGTGCGTGGATCTTTTGCACGGTTTTCCATGTTCCAAAAAGCACGAACGGGATAGACATACCCGCCAACACCTCTGGATTGAACGGTAAGCCCAATTTGTTCAAAGCTTTGGCTCCGTAAAACACCAAACTTACCACGTAATAACTGATCGCTGCGATCGACAGCCCCTCCACCGTGCTTTGCAAACGCAGCTGCAAAGCTTGGCCTTTGGTCAGTTTTTCAAGCAACATCTGGTTTTGCGCTTCTGTTGCGATGTCCACACGAGTGCGCAGCAAGGCGCTGGTGCGCGAGACCCGCTCGGCCAAAGAAGCCAGTCGCTTTTCGGTGGCTTGCACCGTGGCCATGGCGGGCGACAAACGCCTTTGCATGAACTCACCCAAAGTCTGGGTCCCCGAAATGGGTCGCTCACGCAATTCAACCAAACGCTGGCTCACCAAGGTGTCGTAGGCCCGCGTGGCCGAAAAGCGAAAGCCGTGCTCGGCGGTCGCCCGCTCAATGCTGGCGGCCAAGGCCACCAGCGAATCGAGCAGCGCCTGGTCGGTCTGACCTTTGCGCTCCAGAGATCCCGTGAGATCGGCCAACTGCGATTCGGCAGCAGACAACATGGCCGACAGGTTTTTGGCCACGGGCAAGCCGCGCAAAGCCATCAGACGGTAGGTTTCTACCTCGAGCACACGCTGAGAAATGCGGCCCGCACGCGCCTCGGTCGTGCCTTCTGGGGCCAGCACCAACATGCGCTCAAACCCATCGGGGCCAATGCGGAAATTCGTCAAGATGCATGAATGCGACATGCCCTCGGTGGTGTTGCCCATGCGCGAAGCCAAAACCGCGCCTTCGCCCAACCAAGTTTGTGCTGTCGAGATCAAGTCCCCTTGCTCGATATCGGCCTGGAGCATGCCCATGTGGATCGCCGCCATGGTTTGGCCAGGCAAGCCCCGCAGCCAGTCGGTCCCTGGCGCCACATGCGCCGCCAACTCGGGCAAGGCCTCCCCCCAACCCGCATGCGCTGGCAGCGTTTGCACAATGGAGTAACGCGTGAATTCGGTGTGGCGCTCCCATTTCACGGTGTAGTGGTCACAGCGCAGGCGCAAAAAATTACCCTGCATCCGTTCCAAGGTCAAATCGGCATGACCTGGCAAAAGCCGCAAATGCGCCAACTCCTGCTCTCGCGAGACCCCCTCATTGAGCACCGCCACGTAAACAATCAACGCGGGCAAGCGCACCCGGGCTGAAGGCCGGGCATGGACTTCGTTGTGCAGTTCACGCCGCTGGGCGTCCTCTGTTGGCAAAAATCGGGAGGTGATTTCGTTCATGGCCAATTTTCCAATCAAAAAACCCGTGACGCAGGCCACGGGTTGATGGACGCATCAGGGGCTTGAAAAGCGCATGCGTGTGAATCTCAGAACGGGATGTCGTCGTCCATGTCGTCAAAGTTGCTGGCCGCAGGCTTGGCTGCGGGTGCAGGTCGGCTGGCCGGTGCGGCAGCCGGACGCGCTGGCGCTGCTTGGCGAGGGGCATAACCACCACTTGCGCCACCGTCCTCAGACTGGCCACCCATGCCTTGGCGGCTGCCCAGCATCTGCATGCTGTCGGCACGGATGTCGGTGGCGAATTTTTCAACGCCGTTTTTGTCGGTGTATTTGCGGGTACGCAAGCTGCCCTCCACATACACCTGGCTGCCCTTGCGCAAGTACTGTCCTGCAATCTCGGCCAACTTGGCAAAAGAGCTGATGCTGTGCCACTCGGTAGCCTCGCGCATCTCGCC
>JACCEA010199405.1_pt1 | contig 19916 bp, 21 predicted proteins | sample 7449851 | NCBI WGS metagenome assembly JACCEA01 (sample SAMN15323453, study PRJNA562643) | freshwater metagenome | isolation source: river surface water | place: USA:Blue River Watershed | collected 2017-08-18
GTCATGAAGCTGCTGAAGTATTCGATCAGGGTGGGCACATCGAACACCATGTCCGAGGTGCTGCCGCTTTGCGTGACTTGGCCGTTGACGGTAGTTTGTAATTTCAGCGCCATCGGATTGGGCATGTCTGCTGCATCCACCAACCAGGGGCCAATCGGGGTGCAGGTGTCGCGGTTTTTCACGCGCAGGTTGGGGCGGTACCAGTTTTCCAGGTAGTCGCGGATGGCGTAGTCGTTGGCCACGGTGTAGCCGCCCACAAAGTCGTAAGCGTCGGCTTTTTTCACGCGGCGGGCGGTGCGGCCAATCACCACGGCCAGCTCGCAGTCGTAGTGCATGTAGGCCACCTCAGCCGGGCGCTTGGTGAACGCCTTGTGGCCGATCAGCGAGGCTTCGCCCTTCATGAAAGCCAACGGTTCTTCCGGGGCCTTGAAGGCGAGTTCTTTGGCGTGGTCGGCGTAGTTCAGGCCCAATGCAATCACGGTGCGCGGCTGTGGCACGGGGGCCAGTGGCGGCAGCCAGACCACCTCGTCAAAGCCCACGCGCTGCCCCTTGTGCGGGCCTTGGGTGATGAGCAACTGGCCGTCCGACTCCACCGCTTGCTGGATGGCGCCCGACCAGGCGATGCGGGCGTGCTTCATGCGGCACCTCCCACTTGCACAGTCACATTGACGAAGCCGGGGGCAGAAATTTCCACCCGATCGCCAGCTCTGGCACGCGGGCGTGTGCCATCGGCCAGGCAGTCGGTGCCGACCATCAGCACATCCCCCGCTTGCAAGGTCATGAATTCGCCCACATCGGCCAACAGACGTTCCACCGGCCGCACCATTTCAGACATGCGCACAGTCTGTACATGCTGCGTATTGACTTGCACCTCGATGCTCAGAGACGCCATGGTCACGGCAGCCCAAGGTACCGGTGGCGAGCCGCAGCCCAAATAACCGTCGCGGCAACGGAACTTGACGGGCGGTCGGTAATAACTCTCATGCGGTACGCACCAGTCATTGAGCAGGACGACGCTGTTCGGCTTGGCATGGGCACCCATCACCAAGCCGAGCGTGGCACCGATCTCCACCTCTTGAACACCGTCTTGCAGCGTCAAGCTGCCGCTTGGATTGAAGGTATTGGCCGATTTGATGTACAGCACGGGTGCAGTGGGTGGGCCTTTGTAGGGGCCCTGTGCCATGCGCGGGGCCCACAAGCCCCATTCGCGCTGAAAATTCAGCAGGCAACCATAAACAGTTCCCGTAGGTTGCCAATTTTTCATGGTGCAGCTTTCTTCTTCAAAGTGGGCTCTGGTGGCGCAGCCGTGCCTTCAGTTTCCAGAGCGATCAGACGGTCAAGCAGGGCATACAAATCCTGCAAGGCGGCTTTGCCCAGTTGCTCCTCCATCCAGGCGTAGTGGGCTTCGATGCTGTGTGACAAGGCCTGCACTTTGGCCAGACCCAGTGTCGTCGCCCGCACCACCGTCCTGCGCGCATCTTGTGGGCAACGCTGCCGTTGGATGAGTCCGTCACGCTCCATTCTGGTGAGCACTCCTGTGAGGCTGGGTCCGAGTAAAAATGCCTCTTTGGCCACACGCCCGGTTTCGACCCCTGCGCTGTCATGCGCGTGTTCACCCAGCACCCGCAACACCCGCCACTGTTGGTCGGACAGGCCATGCGATCGCAGGCTGGGCCGGGTGTGGCCCATGACCGATTCGCGCGCCTGCAAGAGCAGGCGCGGCAGGTTGCGGTGGATGAATGGGGTGGATTGCATTTATTTAACATGTTAATTGAATGGAGGGGTTTTGATCTACGTGTTTTCCCTTGTATTTCTAACGAGTCTCACGGCGTTTTGAACCCCAGATGATCGGTTTTCGGTCGGCAGCAACAGCCCATCCCCTGTTGCCACAGTGCCTTCAGCTGCGGTTTGTCAGCTGTCCCGACAGTGCTAACGGGCATAGCTGCGCCGTTTCAGAAGGTCACCGCCCAAAGTTGGGCGTGGGTGCTGGCGGGAAGCGGCACTGGCCTAGGGTGCACGCTCGGTTCATGCAGGGACGCAGGCGCTGAACCTTAGGGCGCGGCGGTCCGCAAAGGTCGGTCAGGGGCTTTTTGCCAGGTTTTTCTTGGACCCATTGCCGACCAGCGATGTCAGAAACCACTCGCTTGGCCACTTGGTCGGCGCACAGGCGGACGCTTGTGCAATGGCTGGACTGGTCAGCCAGACGCCATCAGGAAGCCAGTCACCAGGTCATTGAAGCGTCTGGGCCGTTCGTAATAAGCCAAGTGTCCCGATCCTTTGAATAACTCCAGCCGACCGCGTGGAAACAGGCCTGCCACTTCGGCCAGTTCGGTCGGTGAGAACAGAGGATCTTCCGTGCCGCCCACCATCAGCACCGGGAAATCCAAATCTGCTGCATCGGCGGCCGTCACCGGTCGGCTGTGAAACACCGGGAAGACGGACGGTGTTGGAGGTCCGCCCGCAGATGCCATGATCTCAGCGTACAAAAAAGTCAGCGCCGGAAAATCCAGATGCATGGCCTCGCCCACCGGTCCGTAGGGATGGTATGCCGCTGCAAATCGTTCTTTCTCACCCGGGCTTCGCACCTTGGGGACGCCAGGCGGCAGGGTCGACTCCTGAGCGCCCACCTGTTGATAGCGCGCTTGCATGCGTTCGCGCCGCAGGCGCCAACCTTCATCGACCAGGGGTGTCCGGGCGGTACCCGGGCCGCAGCAAAGCACCAGGCTTCGAACTTGTTGCGGATGATTGGCGGCAAAGTGCATGGCCACCGCCGTCCCCAGAGAGGCGCCGATAAGATGGACGGCCTCGTCAGCCAGCCCGACGTGCGCAAGCAGCGCCTGAAGGTCACGCACATGCGCATGCCCATCGCCTGGATCAAGGGTTTGCAGCGCACGGGATCGACCGTACCCTCGCAGGTCATAGATCAGGCAGCTGAAGCGGTAACGCAGTTCAGCCACCTGCTGCCACCACGACAGGTGGGTGCCACTGGCACCGTGAATCAAGACCAGCGGAGGCCCTTCTCCATGCAGCTCGTAGTAGATCTCGGCATCAGCAGTCTGCAGCAGGCTCATAGCTTGTCCTTTGGCCCCGTACCGAATGGCGCTTTCACCCGGGCCGTTAAAGTTTAATGCACACGTTTTTGAGCTCGGTGTAAAACTCCAGCGAATGGACCCCCCCTTCGCGCCCGATCCCGGACTGCTTTGAACCGCCAAAAGGTGTGCGAAGGTCACGCAAAAACCAGCTGTTGACCCAGCTGATCCCCACCTCCATGGCCTGGGCCACTCGGTGGGCCCGAGAGATGTCTCTCGTCCAGATGGCACAAGCCAGCCCATACTCGGTGTCATTGGCACGTCCGAGGACTTCTTCTTCGGTGTCAAAAGGGCTCACATGGCAGCAGGGGCCGAAGATTTCTTCTCGCATCACGCGGGCCGAGTCGCTCAGGCCGGTCCAAATGGTCGGTTCGATCCATGCGCCCGCCTGAAGTTCCTGCGGCATCTTGGGCACGCCTCCTCCCGTGACGACGCTGGCCCCTTCCGCTCGGGCCAGCTGGTAGTAGGACAGCACCTTTTGCCGATGCTCCTGGCTGATGAGCGGGCCCAGGCGAGTGGTCGGCTCGGCCGGCAGTCCGGGCTTGAGGGCCTGTGCGCCTTTGCTCAGCGCCTGCACAAAGCGCTCGAAGATTGGCCGTTCAACGAAAACTCGCTCGGTTCCCAAGCAGACCTGGCCGCAGTTGGCAAACGCAGAGCGCAAGGTGCCTTCGATGGCGGCCTCGAAGTCGCAATCGGCGAACACGATGGCCGAATTTTTTCCACCCATCTCGAGACTGACGGGCCGTGCGCCCCGTGCGGCCGCTTTCATGATCACTTCGCCAGTGCGGGTCTCGCCGGTGAAAGTGATCGCATCCACCCCGGGATGGGCGGTCAGGAACTCCCCAGCCGATTGGGGCCCCTTGCCATGCACGACGTTGTACACGCCGGCAGGTATGCCCGCCTCGTTCATCACTTCGCCCAGAAGGGTGGCCGTCTGAGGCGTCTCCTCGGAGGGTTTGACCACCACGGCGTTGCCGCAAGCCAAGGCTGGTCCCACTTTCCAGGTCATCAGCAGCAGCGGCAGATTCCAGGGGCAGATGACACCGACCACGCCCACGGGGCGGCGATAGCCGTAGTTGATGGCGCCGCGCCCGTCGGGCGTGGACATGTCGAAAAATTCGGTGCCCACATTTTTGACAACGTCGGCAAACACCTTGAAGTTGGCCGCGCCCCTGGGGATGTCGATGTGGCTGGCCAGGCTGTGGGGTTTGCCGGTATCGGCACACTCGGCCTCGAGAAATTCGTTAAATCGCCGGTTGATGCCGTCGGCCACGGCGTAAAGGCGGTCCACGCGGTCGGCCAGGCTCATCGTTCCCCAGGGTCCGCGCAGGGCGGCGCGGGCCGCTCTTACGGCGCGGTCTACTTCCTGCTCTCCGGCCTCGTGCACCAGAGCGATCGTGCTTGCGTCCAGCGGTGAGATCTTGGGAAAGGTCTGCTCGGAGCCGACGAAGGCGCCGTCGATGAAATGCTTGATTTGTTTCATGGTGTTTTCAAAGAGATCAACCTGACGCGAGTCGGCCTGGATCATTCGGCCATCGTGGCCAGAATATTGCGGCCCGTGCGCTCGATGTGATCAGCGAGCAAACTGCAAGCCCGGTCGGCATTTCGCTCGAGGGCGGCCTCGGCGATCAGGCGATGCTCGCTGGCAACGTCCCGGTCGACTTCGTGCCGGGCGAAAAAGATGCGGCGGTAACGGTCCTGGATCTTGTTGAGTTGCTGGCAGAACTGCAGCAGGATGGCGGACTGGCACGGCTCGGTCAGCGTCGTGTGAAAGGCCGTGTGCCAGGCTTCCCACTGCTCCGTTTCCTGTCCAGTGATCCGCTGGGACTCGAGCTTGGCAAGCCGGTGATGCGCCGCCAGAACCTGCGCCTCCCAGGCGTCGTTGCCCAGCGCGATGGCCAATCGCAGGGCCTGTGGTTCGAGGAGCACCCTCAGCCGGATGGTCTCCTCCAGTTCGGTCCGTGTGGCCGGGGCGACGCGGTAGCCCTTTTGGCTGTCTGCAATCATGAGTCCTTCACTGACCAGCCGCGTCACCGCCTCCCGGATCGGACTCCAACTCACGCCAAAGGCCTGACGTATGTCTTCCAGCCGGATTTTTGCGCCGGGCAGGTACCGACCCGCCAGCACATCCTCACGCAGCCGCTGCGCGATTGAAAGGGCGAGGGTCATACCCTCAGTGGTGCTGTCAGTGCTGTCGTGCAATCGAAATCTCCAGGCAGTTGTGGCTCGGTTGGACCACAACGCGTGTGGTTCACAGGCTGTTGTGGCTGCCGTCGCAATAAGGGACCTTGCCGCTGTACTTGCACCCGCACAGGAACGCGCTCTGGTCTTTTTGCTGCGTCCAGACCACCGGCTTCATGCCCGATTTGGTGGAAGTGTGCGAGCCGTCGCAGAAAGGCTGTTGCTTAGACAGGCCGCAGGAACACCAAGCATAGCGATATCCAGCCAGCAGTTCGACCTTGTAAGGCCCCTTCTGGGCAACGACGGGTTCTTCATTCATGTGGCTTCCTTTCAAATTATCGTTAAACCTGTTGACAAACGCTAAAGCACTTGCCTATAGTTATTTAATCCGATCAACGTTAAACCGTCAAGAGGTGACCCAATGAGATCTGCTGAAGAAGTCAATGCCAATGCCAACAAGGTGGCGTTCATGGACACGCGCACCATGGCATGGGAGGACACCGAGTGGCCCGGTGTTCAACGCAAGGTGCTCGAGTTTGTGAATCACCCCAAGATGGGTCGCGAGACCTCCATCCTCAAGCTCGCGGCCGGCGCTTCGCTGCCAACCACCACCTGGGCAGAGCGGCTGGACTTTTTTGTGATCGAGGGCGCCTGCAGCGATGAGCAAGGCAGCTATGGCAAGCACACCTTTGTGCGCCAGCCGCCTGGCACGACCCAAACCCTGCGCAGCGATGTAGGGTGCACGCTCTATGCCAAATGGCGTGTACCGATCCACAAGGATGTGGCCCGCATCGTGATCGACGCGATGACCGCCCAGTGGGGCGAATTTCCGCACCGCGGCGCTGACGTGCTCCACCTTTACCCGAACAAGGACGGCATTGAGACGGGTCGCATCGGGCATGTGCACACCCATCGCAAGTTGCCCTCGCACGATCACTCGATTGGCGAGGAGACGCTGGTGCTCGAGGGCGTCCTCAAAGACGAATTTGCCAGTTATGAAGCCGGAACCTGGTTTCGCATGCCTTGCGGCGTGGCGCACGCCCCCTACACCGAAGACCTGCGCTGCAAGATGCTCATTCGCGAAGGTGATCTGGTCTGGTGACCAGTGGCGCTGCGATCCGACAACCCTGACCAACCCAAGGAGACAAACCCATGAAATTCCCCTTTGCCACTGGTAAGCGCGCGCTGCTGCGCACCCTCACTGCCCTGACCATGGGGGCTGCTTTTGCACTGCCTTCGCAGGCCAGCGAATTCACGATGAAGATCGGTTTTGCCACCATGAACGACATCCAGCACCAGTGGGGCACCTGGATGAAGGAGTCGATCGAGGCTGGCTCCAAGGGGCGCATCACGGTGCAATTGTTCCCGCGCAATCAACTGGGCACCATCGCCAGCCAAATTGAAGGGCTGCAACTGGGCACTGTGGAGGCCTTCACAGCCCCAGCTGATTTTTTCGCCGGTATTGATCCGCGCTTCGGTACGTTCAGCATCCCGGTTTTGTTCAAGGACATGGTCCATGCTGAGAAGACCCTGCTGGACGCTGACATGAACCGGGAAATTCTCTCCCTGGGTGCCAATCGCAACATGCAGGTGATTTCCGTCTACACCTTTGCTTTCGCGAACTACTTTGGCAAGCAGCCGATCCGCTCGATTGACGATATCAAGGGCAAAAAGTTTCGTGTCAATGCCACGCCGGCCGAGCGCGCCAAGATGCGGCAACTCGGCGGCACAGCCGTGCCCATGGACCTGTCCGAGGTCATCCCTGGTTTGCAGCAGGGCGTGATTGACGGCACCCAAAGCGCGACGGCGGTTTATGTGAACCTCAAGTTCAATGAGATCAACAAGGCGCTCACCGAGTCCAATGACACCATGGTGGTGTCCGTGGGTGTGATCAGCCGGGCCTTCCTCAACCGCCTACCGCCGGACTTGCGCCAAATGGTGATCGAGGAGGGCAACAAGGTCCAGGCGCGCATGATGGTGCGTTCGCGCCAGATTGATGAAGAGTCACGCAAGCGCTGGTCGGACGTCGGTGGTGAATGGTTGCGTTTCTCGGCCGCCGACCAAGCGCGTTTGCGTACCCTGCTGGCCGGTATCGGCGAGGAAGTCACCAAGGACAACGCGCAAACCAATGCCTTCTACAAGCGGCTGCTGGCCACCAGTCAGAAGTACTGAGCGCAGTCTGACCCACCGATGAGTTCACAAAACCAGTCTGCACCGCCCGCCACGGGGCAGGACGATGCTTCCTCGCCGGGTCGGGAAGACCAGGGCTTGCGCCGGCTCTACGCCGTCCTTGGCGTGGTCATGCTCGGCGGGGTCGCGCTCAATTTGGCCAATGTGATTGGACGTTACGCCCTGGGCAAGCCCATTTTTTGGGCCGAGGAAGTGCTGGTGAGCATGGTCATCTGGGGCGTTTTTTTCGGCGCGGCCGTTGTTTCCTGGCGAGGCGACCATCTCAATATGGACCTCTTTTATGCGCGCTTGGGGCGGCGCATGCTGCTGGCGGTCAATCTGCTGATCGCTGCAGTCATGGTGGGGGTCTGCCTGTTCATCGCTTGGCAATCATTGACCATCGTGAAGATGTTCTATGAGACCGGTGCCGTCAGTGCCGGTGCTGAGATTCCAAAGGTGATTCCCCACGCCGCCTTGATGATTGGCTTTTTCCTCTCCGCACTGGCTGTGCTGGTGCGCTGGCGGCGCTGGCTGCTGGTGCGAAACGGGAGCAACGGATGACGATCCTGCTGGGTCTGATGCCCCTGGCCTTGCTGGCCTTGGGCTTTCCCTTTTTCCTGATTCTCCTGGCCTCGGCCACCGCTTACCTGCTGGTGTCGGGCTCGGTGCCGCCTACTGCACTGCATCAGGTGATGTTCAGCAGCATCGACAAGTTTGCCCTGCTGGCGGTGCCGTTTTTCATTTTCGCGGGTGATCTGATGGGCCGAGGCGGCGTGTCCCAGCGGCTGGTGCGCTGGGTCATGTCCATGCTGGGCAGCATGCGCGGCGGTCTACCGATGACAGCGCTGGGTACCACGGCGGTCTTCAGCGCAATCTCTGGTTCTACCGCAGCCACTGTGGCGGCGGTCGGCAGTTTGACTTATGACCGCATGCGGCAGGCCGGCTATTCGCCCCGCTTTGCTTCGGGACTGCTGGTCTCCAGCGCTGCGATTGACAACCTGATCCCTCCCTCAATCGGCTTTATTCTTTATGGCATCTCGGCCGAGACGTCCATCGTCAAGCTCTTTACAGCCGGCTTTGTGCCGGGCCTGGTCATGGCCGGCTTTCTGTCACTGACCATCTGGTGGTACGTGCGCAAAGGCATCGAGGGACGCGGCGCACCGTTCAGCTGGAGCGAATTCTGGGCAGCCACTCGCGACGGGATCTGGTCGATCGGTGCGCCGGTGGCCGTGCTGGGCGGCATCTATGCCGGCATCTTCTCACCCACAGAAGCGGCGGGCATTGCCTGCGTGTATGCCATGGTGGTGGTCGGCCTGGTCTACCGCGAGATGGGTTGGATGGACATCCTTGAATCGGCAGGACGCTCGCTGGTGCTGACAGCCCAGGTGTTCATCATCATTGCAGCGGCGGGGGTGTTCTCCTGGCTGCTGACCATCAATGGGGTGACCCAGGAGTTGGTACGCTGGGTTGCGGGCTTGGAAGTGGAGGCCTGGGCTTTCCTGCTGGTTGTGAACTTGTTTTTATTGGTGGTGGGGATGTTTCTCGACACCGCATCCTCCATTCTGGTGCTCACGCCACTGTTGGTGCCTGTCGCCAAGGAGTTAGGCATCGACCCGGTGCATTTTGGCGTGATCATGGTGATGAACCTGAGCCTGGGTACTTTCACCCCGCCTTTTGGCATCAACCTGTTCGTGGGGCAGGCCGTCTTCAAGCTGCCGTTGTCGGTGCTCTACCCCGGAGTGGTGCCTTTTATCATCTCCAGCCTGGGCGCTTTGGCGGTGGTGACCTATGTCCCCGTGCTCTCGCTTTACCTTTTGAGATTCCTATGACCCAGGACGCATCCCTCCAGGACGAGGACTACCGGCCGCTCAAACCCGTGTGTGCCTGCTGCCCTGTGGACATTCACGCCCATTGGTTTCCGCAGACCTGGCTCGATGAGCTGCACCGTCGCGGCATGGCGCATGGCTTGCAGTGGGAAGGGACGCCCCATGGCCCAAGGTTCTGGCACGGGCATCTGTCCACGGGCCCCGTGGGTGCTCGCTTTATCGACTTGCAGGCGCGGCTGGAAGCCATGAAAGAGCAAGGGGTCAGCGTCCAGGCCCTGTCTCTGTCGTAGCCCATGGTCTATTGGGCTGGACGTGAGGACGGTTACGCCCTGGCCAGCCTGTATAACGACTGCCTGGCGCAAGCGCATGAGGCCCACCCGGCGCATTTTTTCGGTTTGGCCACCCTGCCTCTGCAGGCTATGGATCTGTCCCTGCGTGAACTCGACAGGATTGCCACGCTGCCGGGCATGCGCGGTGTCTGTATTGCCACGCACGTGCTGGACAAAGACCTGTCCGATCCGTCCCTGTTTCCTTTGTATGAGCGCATGGAGGCCCTGGGTCTGCCCATGTTCTTGCACCCAACTTTCGTGCTGGCACCTGAGCGGCTGCAGGCCCACTATCTCACCAATTTGCTGGGCAATCCCTTCGAAACCGCGGTGGCTGCGGCTCACCTGATTTTCGGGCAGGTGCTCGACCGTTTCCCGAAGCTCGAAGTGGTACTGCCCCATGCCGGAGGGGCCTTTCCTTTCCTGGTGGGTCGCCTGCGGCGCGGCTGGGAAAAGCGCGCCGACCTGGGTCAGTTGTCCGCATCGCCCGAATCTTATTTGCGCCGCTTCCATTACGACACCATCGGCTACAGCGAATCGGTGCTGGCTTTCTTGCTGGAGCATGTGGGCAGCGACCGGATTTTGATGGGCAGCGATTACTGCTTCCCGATTGCCTACGAAAAGCCGGTGGAGATCGTCACCGCAATGCCCAATCTGCCTGAGGCGCAGCAGACGGCGATCCTGGAAGGCAATGCTCGGCGCCTGCTGGGTTTGCCGGTGCCAACGTCTTCGGACCTTTGACATGATTTTTTCGAGGTTTTTGGGTGTAAAAAAAGCGCGCCCAAAAATGTGTGAATAACTGCCCTGAATGGGGCGTTTGTGAGGATCTCTTATGATGATTTTTTGTCCATTTTTTACGCTGAGGACTTAAGCTATGCTGACAGAAGCCGAACGACTGCAGGCCGTTGAAACCCTGCTTCAGGCCCAGCGTGACTGCCGCCAGGCCAAGCTGCTGACCGACTCTTTCCCACACATTGAAATCGAGGATTCGTACGCGATTTCCACAGCGGTGATGCAGCGCAAAGTGGCGGCGGGGGCCAAACTGATCGGTCACAAGGTAGGACTGACCTCCAAGGCCATGCAGGCATCGTCCAAAATCAATGAGCCCGATTACGGCTACCTGCTCGACCACATGCTCATTGCCGAGGGGGCCAAGGTACCCCACGCCAGCTTCTGCCTCCCCAGGGTCGAAGTGGAGTTGGCTTTTGTACTGGGCCAACCGCTCAAAGGGCCGGGCGTGACCCTGATGGATGTGCTGCGCGCCACGGAATACGTGGTGCCGGCCTTGGAAATCGTCGATGCCCGTCTGGTTGACCCCCGCAAGATCCAGGATACGATTGCCGACAACGGCGCGGCCGCTGGCTTGGTGCTCGGTGGTCGTCCGGTCCGACCCATGGATGTCGATCTGCGCTGGGTAGGTGGCTTGATGTACCGCAATTCGGAAATTGAGGAAACGGGCGTGGCCGCTGGTGTTCTTGGCCACCCTGCCCTGGGTGTGGCCTGGCTGGCCAATAAGCTGGGTCAGCATGGCGTGGGGATGGAGGCAGGCCATATCGTGCTGGCGGGCTCCTTCACCCGCGTGGTTTACGCCAAGAAGGGGGACACCCTCTATGGCGACTTTGGCAATTTGGGCAGCGTCTGCGTCCAGTTTGTCTGAGTGGGCCGGCGATGGAACTGCCAATCAATCCGTTCAAGCAAGCCCTGCGCCGAGGCCAGCCACAGCTGGGCCTTTGGATGACACTGGCCAGCCATTACGGCACGGAAGCTGTGGCATCGGCGGGCTTTGACTGGCTGCTGCTCGACATGGAGCATTCGCCCAACGATTACGACGACATTCTGCGGCAGTTGCAGGTGTTGTCCGGCTATGGCAGCCATGCGGTGGTCCGGCCTCCATGGAATGATCCTCTGGCGTTCAAGCGCCTCCTGGACATCGGCGCACAGACCCTGCTGATTCCTTATGTCCAGAATGCCCAGGAAGCACAGGCTGCAGTGCGCGCCATGCGCTACCCTCCACGAGGCATTCGGGGCATGAGTGCCGTCACGCGGGCCACACGTTTCGGGCGCGTCCCCGACTACGCCCAGCGATGCGAGGATGAGTTGTGCCTGCTCGTACAGGTTGAAACCATCGATGCGCTCGGTCAGATTGAGGCCATTGCGGCCGTGGACGGCGTCGATGGCATCTTCATTGGCCCGGGCGACCTGGCGGCGAGCATGGGCATCGCCGGTCAGCTCAAGCACCCGCAATTGCTGGACCATATCGACAAAGCCATCGATCGCATTGTCGCCAGCGGCAAGGCCGCCGGCATCTTGACGGGCGATCGGGAATTGGCCCGCCGCTTTCTGCAGCGGGGCACCACCTTCACCGCGGTCGGTGTCGATGCGGCCTTGCTGGCCCGATCGGCCGATGAGCTGGTTCGAGCCTTCGGCGAGCGCTGACCTGCTCTGAGCCCGGTCCCGCATCCGCAGCACCGGCGGTCGCCTGATCACAAGCGCCCATGAGCCAAGCTGGATGGCGCTGGGTCCAGCAACCATGGCGTGTTTCGCCAAAAGATCAACCGCACCTCGCCTCCCGCATCGATGGCGATCCTTCAGACCGACCTTCCGGTCGATTTCAACGTTTGATGGCCAACAACGTTGTTGCCCCAACTCAGCGACCGTGCTCAGGATGAGGTAAAAATGTGGCGATGAACGTAATTTTTGAACAATTGGGGCTGTCCGCACCCATCATCCAAGCCCCCATGGCGGGGGCGCAAGACCACCGGCTCGCCGTGGCCGTGTGTGAAGCTGGCGGGCTGGGCTCCGTGCCGGCGGCCTTGCTGGACGTAGATGCCTTGCATGCGCAACTGAGCGCCTTGCGAGCGCTGACGGACCGCTCGTTCAATGTGAATTTTTTTTGCCACACAGCCCCCTTGTCCGACCCAGCGCACGAAGCCCGCTGGCACCACACCCTGGCCCCTTATTACCGCGAACTGGGTTTGGATGCAAACCGCATCCCATCGGGCCCAGGCCGCGTGCCCTTTGGCCACGACAGCGCCGATGTGCTCGAGGCCTTCAGACCAGCGGTGGTCAGTTTCCATTTCGGTCTGCCCGCACCGGAGTTGCTGGCGCGCGTCAAAGGCTGGGGCAGTCTGGTGCTGTCTTCGGCCACGACCGTGGCTGAAGCGCAGTGGCTGCAGGCGCAGGGCGTGGATGCCATCATTGCCCAAGGCCTGGAGGCGGGTGGGCACCGGGGCATGTTCCTGACGGACGACCTTAGCACACAGATCGGCACCTTCGCCCTGCTGCCCCAGATGGTGCAGGCCGTTCAAGTGCCGGTGATCGCTGCGGGCGGCATCGGTTCTGCCGATGGCGTGAAGGCCGCCAAGACGCTGGGGGCTGCAGGGGTGCAAATCGGCACCGCTTACCTGTGCAGCCACGAAGCCAGCACCAGCGCGCTGCACCGCGCCGCCCTGCAATCGCCCGCTGCCCAGCACACGGCCCTGACCACTTTGTTCAGCGGCCGCCCGGCGCGCGGCATCGTCAACCGCCTGATGCGGGAGTTGGGGCCGATGAACAGCGCGACACCGGCCTTCCCCTTGGCCACTGCGGGCATTGCCCCCTTGCGTGCCACCGCCGAAGCCCGGGGCAGCAGCGACTTCTCACCCCTTTGGGCCGGCCAGAACACCAGCGCTTGCCGCACACTGCCCGCTGCAGAGATCACGCGCGAATTTCTTCAGGCCTGGCTCGCTGACTGAGCCCGGTGCTCAGGCACACTTGCACCCCATGGCCAAAGACAAATCGATATTCACCTGCACCGAATGCGGCGGCACCAGCGCCCGCTGGATGGGCAAATGCCCCAGCTGCAACGCCTGGAACACCTTGATCGAAGCCTCGGCCGAACCCGCAGGCGGCAAAAACCGCTTTGGCTCGGTCCACGCCTCGCTGGCCCCCACGTCTGAAGTGCTGCCCTTGTCAGACATTGAAGCGGCCGACTTTGAGCGCCACCCCACCGGCATCGACGAACTCGACCGGGTGCTGGGCGGTGGCATGGTCGAAGGCGGCGTGGTGCTGATCGGCGGTGACCCGGGCATCGGCAAATCGACCTTGCTGTTGCAAGCGGTGGACGCCCTGCAGCGCAGCGGCATGAACACGCTGTATGTGACGGGCGAAGAAAGTGGCGCGCAAGTGGCCATGCGCTCGCGCAGGCTGGGGCTGCCCGACTCGCAGGTGCCGGTGCTGCCCGAAATCCAGCTTGAAAAGATCTTGCACACGCTGCAATCGCGCCAGCCGGGCATTGCCATCATCGATTCGATCCAGACGGTTTATTCGGACCAGCTGACCAGCGCCCCCGGCTCGGTGGCGCAGGTGCGCGAGTGCGCCGCGCACCTGACGCGCACCGCCAAGTCCACCGGTACCACCATTGTGCTGGTGGGGCATGTGACGAAAGAAGGCGCGCTGGCAGGCCCCCGCGTGCTGGAACACATGGTGGACACGGTGCTCTACTTTGAAGGCGACACGCATTCCAATTTCCGCCTGATCCGCGCCATCAAGAACCGCTTTGGCGCGGTCAACGAAATCGGCGTCTTCGCCATGACCGAAAAAGGCCTGAAGGGCGTGAGCAACCCCAGTGCCATCTTTTTGAGCCAGCATGCCGAGCCGGTTCCAGGCAGTTGCGTGATGGTCACGCTCGAAGGCTCGCGCCCCCTGTTGGTCGAAATTCAGGCCCTGGTGGACAGCGGCGGTCCCAGCCCCCGCCGCCTTTCGGTGGGTTTGGAGCGCGACCGCCTGGCCATGCTGCTGGCTGTGCTGCACCGCCATGCAGGCGTGGCCTGCATGGACCAGGACGTGTTTGTGAACGCGGTGGGCGGCGTGCACATCCGCGAACCGGCTGCCGACCTGGCGGTGATGCTGGCCATCACCAGCAGCCTGCGCGGCAAACCCCTGCCCAAAGGCTTCATCGCGTTTGGCGAAGTGGGCCTGGCCGGCGAAGTGCGACCCGCGCCGCGTGGGCAAGACCGCCTGAAAGAAGCGGCCAAGCTGGGCTTCAAGGTGGCGGTGGTGCCCAAAGCCAATGCCCCCAAGAAGAACGACAAGGCCTTTGAGGGCTTGACGATTTACCCCGTGGAGCGCATCGAAGAGGCCATGCAGGTGGTGCGTGGACTGGATTGATCCGTGGCCAGACAAGGCACAATCGGCCCCCATGAATTTCAACAAAATCATCGCGCCTCTGGCCATCGTCGTTTTCACCATTGGGGCTTGGCAAGCCTTTGAATGGGCGGGCATTGCTCTGGCGGCGGGTGGCGTGGTCATGTGGATCTTGCTGCATTTCACCCGCTTGCTGACCATCCTGAAAAAAGCCGCGGACAGCCCCATCGGCCATGTGGCCAGCGCTGTCATGCTCAATGCCAAGCTGCAAAAAGGCGTCACCTTGATGCATGTGATCGCCATGACCCGTTCTTTGGGCCAGCTTTTGACCGAAAAAGACGCCCAACCGGAGATTTACCGCTGGACCGACACCAGCCAATCCCATGTGACCTGCACCTTTGTGGGTGGCAAGTTGATTGAATGGGCTCTGGAGCGCCCTGAACAGGTCAACCCTTAAAATCTCGGTTTGCATTCACCCATGCCCCCCTTTACAAGGACACTTTCATGAGCGTTGTCATTCCCTCCATGTCCGACCGCGACGGCAAAATCTGGATGGACGGCCAGATGATCGACTGGCGCGATGCCAAGATCCATGTGCTGAGCCACACCTTGCATTACGGCTGCGGCGCTTTTGAAGGCGTGCGCGCCTACAAAACCGCACAAGGCACGGCCATTTTCCGTTTGGCTGAGCACACCGAGCGCCTGTTCAACAGCGCCAAAATTTTGCGCATGGCCATCCCCTTCAGCCAAGAGCAAGTCAATGAGGCCCAGCGCGCCGTGGTGCGTGAGAACCAGCTGGAAAGCGGCTACATCCGCCCCTTGACCTGGATTGGTGACAAAAAATTGGGCGTCAGCCCCAAAGGCAACACCATCCACCTGATGGTCGCGGCCTGGACCTGGGGTGCGTACCTCGGTGAAGAAGGCATGAAGCGCGGCATCCGCGTCAAAACTTCCAGCTACACCCGCCACCATGTCAACATCACCATGACGCAGGCCAAAGCGGTGAGCAACTACACCAACTCCATCCTGGCCAATATGGAAGCCACCGACGACGGCTACGACGAAGCCCTGTTGCTGGACTCTTCCGGCTTTGTGTCTGAAGGCGCGGGCGAAAACATTTTCGTGATCAAGAACGGGGTCATCTACACGCCCGACTTGTCGGCCGGCGCCTTGAACGGCATCACCCGCAACACCGTGTTCCACATCGCCAAGGATTTGGGGCTGGAGATCGTGCAAAAGCGCATCACCCGCGACGAGGTCTACATCGCTGACGAAGCCTTCTTCACCGGCACAGCCGCTGAGGTGACGCCGATTCGCGAACTCGACCGCATCGAATTGGGCAAGCCGGGTTATGTGGGAAGCCGCGGCCCGATCACCGAAAAAATTCAAGCTGCGTTCTTTGACATCGTCAACGGCCGCAACCCCAAATACGCCCACTGGCTGACTTTGGTCTGAGGACACCGAACATGAGCACCCAAGCTGTTGAACTGCTGGCCGCCGACTTGAACCCCCAAGGCGGCGTGTATTGCCCCAGCCCCAAGGCCGACATGAAAATCTGGAACAGTCACCCCAAGGTGTATCTGGACGTGGCCAAAACCGGTGAAGCCAAGTGCCCTTATTGCGGAACGGTTTACAAGCTGAAGGCAGGGGAGGTGGTGGGGCACCACCACTGAGCATGTTTCATGGTCTCTACCGAAGTCATCGTTACGACCTACAACAATCCTCAAGCTCTGCACTTCTCCCTTTTGGGTTTGGCTGGGCAAAGCCATCCAGCGTTTTCGGTCTGCATTGCAGATGACGGCTCAGGACCCGCCACCCAGGCGATCATCGAGCAATGGCACCACCGATGGGGTGATGCGCGTTTCAGGCATGTCTGGCACCCTGATAAGGGTTTTGCCAAGAACGAAATCCTGAACAAAGCCATTGCCTCTTCGACAGCCGACTACCTCATCTTCATCGATGGCGACTGCGTGGCTTCACCCGGCTATATCCAACGCCACATCGACTTGCGACAGCCGGGTCAGTTCGTCAGCGGCAGCCTGATCCGCATGCCACTGCAAGTCAACGAATTGCTCAACGACGAGTTGATCACCACACAAACCATTTTTCAAACCGATTGGCTCAAAGCCCACGGCTGCATACCCCGGCTGGGCTCTTGGCTGAAAACCGCCCACCTGCCACTGGTGGTGGCAGATTTTCTGGAACGGATTTCACCGGTGAAAAAAGTCTGGAACGGCTGCAACAGCGGCGGCTGGCGCAAGGACTTGCTCATGGTCAATGGGTTTGACGAAGCCATGAAGTACGGCGCCGAGGACGTGGAAATGGGCGTGCGCCTGAACAATGCCGGCATCATTGGCAGGCACAACCGCTACACGGCACCCCTGCTGCACATCGAACACTCGCGCGGCTACGCAGATCCCTTGGTGGCCGCCAACAACAAGCGCTACATGAAAACCGTGCGCCGATCAGGCAAAGCTTGGACAGCACAGGGCATTGTCAAAACCGACTCACCCACGGCCCACCTGAAGTGATGACCATGTCCGTTGACTCGCCTGACCCACCACGTTTGAGCATTGGCATCCTGACCAAAAACGAAGCCCAGCTCATCGGAGCTTGCATCGAAAGCGCCTCTTTCGCCGACGAAGTCATTGTGCTGGACAGCGGAAGCACCGACAAGACCTTGGACATTGCTCGCAGCCTGGGTGCAAAGACATTTGTCAGTGAAGACTGGCAAGGCTTCGCAGTCCAGCGTAACCGCCTGCTTGCGCACGTCCGTGGCCAATATATTTTTTTCCTGGATGCCGATGAAATCATCACGCCCGAATTGCGCGAAGAAATCATGGCATTGGTCCGCTCTGGCCAACAGGGTGTTTGGCGCGTTCGTTGGACCGTGGTTGCATTCGGACATGTTCTGCGTCATTTCAATTCCGACTCGAGCATGGAACGGCTGTTCACCACCGACTTGATTGACCACTATGAAGGGGTGGTGCACGAGGCCGCGGTGTTGAAAGCCGACAGGCCTGCCACAAGGGGGGCGTTGCGCCAAAGGTTGTTACACCACTCGCGACAAAGCATTCGGGCCAGCCTTGAAAAATTAACCCAGTACGCCATGCTGGGGGCCGCCAAGCGTCTTGCAGCAGGCAAGCGTGGCGGTGTACTTCGGGGCATGGCCTCAGCCACGGTGCTGTTCACCCGAACCTATTTTTTCCGCCGGGCTTTTCTGGACGGGGGCCCAGGATTCTTGTACTGCTATTTTGTGGCGCTGGAGTGCTTCTTCCGGTATGTCGCCTTGCATTACGATCGCGACCAATTAGAAAACTCCGTCAAGCGTTGAGCAGCCATGCACGTCCTGCTCGTCAACCAAGCGCCCATTCCGGCATTTGCCTATGGCGGAACAGAACGCGTCATCTGGGACTTGGGACGCGCACTCACTGAGCTTGGGCACCAAGTGACTTACCTGGTCCCGCAGGGGTCGAGCTGTCCCTTTGCCCATGTTTTGCCGATCGACCCCACTCAACCGATTGAAAGTCAGATCCCGCAGTGCGTGGATCTGGTCCATTTTCAATTCAAGCCAGAACATCCTGACCGCATCACAAAACCATGGCTGATGACCCAACACGGCAACTCCGATGTGGGTCAGATGCTCCCCCACAACACGGTCTTCGTTTCACACAATCACGCGCAACGCCATGGCAGCGATTGTTTTGTTCTCAATGGATTGGATTGGCGTACCTATGGGGCCGTCAATTTCAATGCGCCCCAGTCCTACTTTCACTTTTTAGGCAAAGCCGCCTGGCGAGTCAAAAATGTGCAGGGCGCGATCGATGTTGCCATCAAAGCAGGGAAAACGCTCAAAGTGCTCGGCGGTCATCGCTTGAACATCAAGCGCGGATTCCGCTTGACCCTTTCACCCCACATCCATTTTTATGGCATGGTGGGTGGCGACCAAAAGATAGACCTGCTCCAGCAGTCCAGTGGCTTGATTTTTCCGGTGCGTTGGCACGAGCCCTTTGGGCTGGCCGTGATCGAAAGTCTCTACTATGGTTGCCCCGTGTTTGCCACCCCCTATGGGTCATTGCCTGAACTGGTGGACCCGGAGAACGGGGTTCTTTGCACCAACATCCAAGAACTGGCGCATGCGGTGAGAGAGTTTGTTCCCAACCGTCACCGCAACCATGAGAAGGCGCGAGACCTGTTCAATGCCCAACGGATGGCGAAAGACTATTTGAATGTCTATCAAAAACTCATGAATGGCGACTCCTTGAATCAGGCAGCCCCCTTCATGCCAAACACAGCCGTCGCACTAGCCTGGTCTTGAAGGCCTGATCGACATCAAGGTCAATCCCACCACCACAGAGATCATGGTGGCGTAGTAGTTGTGGGCAAAGTTCACATTGCTCAAGCTGGCACTGGCGTGCATGAACACAACACCCGCCAGTGTCCAACCCGCAAATGGCTGCTGGCGGCATAACAACCAGACTGCCAACCCCCCCAATCCGAACAGATAAGTCAAGCCACTGGCCAGGCCCCAAATGCCGTTGTCCAGCATGTCGTGGAGGTACTGGTTGTGCACATGGCCCAGGCTCTGAACCAGCTCCGAGTCGGCCTCTTGTCCCCATTGGAGAATCAGGGCCCTGCGTCCTTCTTGTCCATAACCCCACAAGGGTTCGGCTTGAATGGCGGGCAGGGCACGCTCCCACATGTACAGACGCGCCCCCAAAGAAGTTTCACTCGCCGCTTCTAGGTTGGTCTGGCTGATTTGGTATTCCGTCACGGCTTGAACCAAAACCGCGGCGGGTCGTTGCCACAAACCTGTGGCGTAAAGCGACACGAGCAAAGTCAGGGTCACAAGCCCCAAAGTCGTCCAAGTGCGCGTCGTCGACAACCCCGCCGAGTGCCCACGCCACATCCAGTGAATGACCATGACGGCCCACCAAGCCAACACGCCAAATGCGCCACGACTCTGACTGGTCAATACAGCCAAGATGCCACAAACACCCCCCAAAAGCCAAAGCCACTTCTGCCAAGCCCATTGGGCGCGCCATAAGGCACTGTGCAACAACCAAATACTCAGCAGGGATACCCCGACGGCCCAGGCAATCGGGTGCGTCGTCAAATTCACTCGACCCACCGCCCAGACCTGCAACCAGGCCAGGAGGCAAGCTAGGGCAAAGCCATGCGTCACCCCATTCAAATGCACA
>JACCEA010433942.1_pt1 | contig 19915 bp, 22 predicted proteins | sample 7449851 | NCBI WGS metagenome assembly JACCEA01 (sample SAMN15323453, study PRJNA562643) | freshwater metagenome | isolation source: river surface water | place: USA:Blue River Watershed | collected 2017-08-18
AAAATGGGCGTGTGTTTCATATAATGTGTCTTATATGGGACAAATATAGACTATTTTGTCCTTTTTATGACACATTATGTAAATTTCAATACACTAAAGCCATATGATTAGTGTGGACCACACTAATTATAAGATCTATTTATATTGATAATCAGATAGTTGAGATATAATACGCACCATTTTACACACTAAATATTAAATCAATTTATAAATTATTGATTTTGACTCAAAATTATAAAATCAACAATAATATCATTAATTTAATTAAATAAATTATAATTTCGATTTGTGGAACAGATAAAAAACATTGGCACCCTTGATGCTCAACTACTAGCTGATTACATACTTCAGATGTATGGACCAATGTCACATCTAAAACTACAAAAACTACTTTATTATTGCGAAGGATACCATTTAGGCTATTTTAATTCTAGTTTAATTAAAGAAGAGTTCGAGGCATGGGTTCATGGTCCAGTTTGCAGATCAGTATATAATAATCTTAAAGGTGAGTCAGTGATATATGCAGATTTGGGATTTAATGGTACTAATGACCCACAATCAGAGGTTATAAATAAACTAAGCACAGATCAGTTTCAATTAATTAAAGATATATTAGAGGAATTATCTACTTGGACAGGATTAGAATTAGAGAATGCTACTCATAACGAAAAGCCATGGATTGAGGCAAGAAGTGGATATGGCCCCGCTGACAAATGTGAAAATATAATTTCTAAAATAACGATGCAAGTATATTTTAAAAATGATATTAATGCCTAAAAATTTTCAAAAAAAACAATCAAACTCAATTGTAAGAAAATCTATAGCATTAAAAAAAACATTAAGTAATCGTTCTAAAGAAAATTTAAAATTTTCATTCCAATATTTAGATACAACTCAAAAATTCGGTTCATCATTTAAAGATTGGCAAAAAGTTGGACTTCTTTCTAAAATGCTAGAGCTAATTCAGGGTTATTGTTGTAGGCCCGTTTTAGAACAAGTAGATGGACAAAAGTTCACTATTTATGGCGATTTCCCTTCTAGTGAAAAAACTCATTTTAAATTCCCTAAAATGGTTCCTGAAGATGCAAATTGGGGAAGAATTCATATAACTGGTCCTGCAGTTATAGTTGGACATGTTGTTGAAGATACTTTCTATGTTGTTTTTCTTGATAAGACGCATAAATTTTATTTAACTAAAAAAACTATCGAAAACTAAGACATTCCTCTCTCAGCCCAAATCTTCTCCAACTTATCAGCAAATTGATCCCCAGAAACCTTTATATAGCGCATAAAAGACTTGTGAGACTTATGTCCACTTATTGACATGATAATTAATGGTTCTGTCCCTTTTAAGTATTCATTCGAACAAAACGAGCGACGCGCAGTATGGGTCTGAAGATATAAATATTTCATGGCCACAAACTCTGTAAGCTCTCGTTTGTAAGTAACTTGTTTGGTGAAAGGGACGTGCAGACAAGGTAATTTCTCTCCTACAATCTTGATAATACGGTTAAACTCATTGTTTTCGGGTACTAGCGGCAGTAAATTGTCATATTTCTTGAGAATGGTATTTACTACAGGATGAATCGGGATAGTAACCTTACCTCCTGTTTTCTTCTGTACAAATTCTAAACGATTGTTTCTAATTGCAGAAGTATCTATTGTACTATAATCTGAAAAACGCATTCCAGTAAAACAACCTAGTACAAATACATCACGAACCTGTTCATGAATAGGATCATCAAACTCATTAATATCTAATAATTGTAATATCTCATCTTCGGTAAGATAGATACTATCTGTTTCCTCACGTCTTGTATCAAATTCCAACTCAACCATTTTAGCTGCTGTAATCTTCTTTTGTTTTACTGCATACTTAATAATCTGTAATAAATCCATCATACTTTTGGCATGAGTATTCATTGCTAGCTCCTCATCAATAATCAAAAAGTCGCTAAACTTATCAATGTCTGATTGGGAAAAATCTTTAAGTGTTAAAATGGTTTTATTATGAATTTGAAACTTTACCAACAATGATTGAGTTGTCTTATAAGAACTAATTGATGAAGGTTTAAGCTTTTGACGCTTAGGTGATAATCTAACACCAGTTTCACAATCTTGAACAAATTGATCAATAAATTCAATAAGTGAATCCTTTGGAGCAGCTGCTGCTTTACATATAAATATCTTCTTCTTCTCTTCACGTTGAACTAAAGCTTGTAATTTAGTCTGAAAGTCGTTAAAACTTAGCTTTGGTTTTCCGTTCTTATAACGGTCCAATAAAGTCAAAATGTCAATCTCTAATTCCTTAAGTCTTTGTATAAGAAGTGTTGTCGTTGTCTTACCAACATAAGATTTTACAAAACACTTCTTTTTATCCCAATGGCAGGTTTCAACACTTCTGCCTGTGTAAAGAAAGAGACTAACACCATTTACCGATATTTTAGCACGAATGCTACTAATTTTTTGCTTAGGTCTAGCTAATGAAAAAGATACTCCCATTTTAAAATTCGGTTTTAGATCTTAAAAAACTAATGATAGAACTTTTAAGAAAATGATACTTTCGGCCACTTTTTTGAGCTAATATTTTTCCTTCATATACAAGCTTGATCAATGTCTGCTCGCTAATCCCTAAGAAAGCAGCAGCTTGTTTTCTATCCCAAAGTTCATCTTTGAAGTCATCTCCTAATAATGGATTAGTAACCAATGTTTCTAATTCTTTTCTTACCACATTAGACATCATCAATTGAAGATCATCTAGTGATACTGTTACGATACGCGTTTGTAAAGTTTCCATTTTACGTTTGTTTAATTATTTAATATTAAAATCGATTATCTACTAAATTTAGAGATTATAAAGTTTTAACCTTTGAATTTTCATCATTAAAACACTTTTAATAATTTCTAATTCTTCATTTAAAAAACTATTCCAATCCCAGGTAATATTATCATGACAACATATTCGATCGTTCCAAAAGAATTTATCGATTTTGCCATTATATTCTACTTCCCAAGTCAACCACCATAACCTTGATTGAGTACAAGCTTTTTTACTTACTTGTTTAATTCTAATTTTATTTTTTTTCATATTAATTTTCTGTTTTACACATTTGTAATTAATTTATAAATTTTACAGTAAGGACTCAAACCTTACGATTGTCTGCCTTCAGATTACCGATCTAACAGCAGAACCTCAATAGGTCGGACGGAGTAGTCCTATCTAATATGGAGTTACTATTATTCATTCCATACTCCTGATCGGTTTTGAGTGCGTGTGTCACCTCGCCTTGTAAATTAATTATGCAGGTGTTACTGAACTAATGCCTACAAAATCACAATCCCAACATTTTCCATTTACTTTAACTTGAATTTTGTTTTCAGGTAATTCGATGGAATCATAAAGAGAATCATCTTCTACATCAAAATCATCGTCTACTTCAATTTTATCTGTGCAATTAATAATGTACTCATAAGAAACTCATACTTTTTTACTCATTTTTGATAATTTGTACTACACTTAAGTAGCGGTTTATAATTAAGATCATTGTATAAAGAATGAATAAGATATTTGATAATTTAAATTCTAGTATCAACTATTTATATTTCTATTTTCTTTTTAATAATTCTATCCAATGCTTCTTGATAGTTTTCAAATTCAAAAATTAATTCCCCATCCTCTGCATCCTCATCAATAATATAAATTTTTGCAGTTTGATCTTGAAATACTTTACACACACAAAGCGCTTGGCTGACATCAAAATAAACATACTCCAACATATATTTACCCTCAGAATTTTTATCAATTCCAACAGACATGACCATTCTTGAATTATCATTGAATAACTCATCATGAAGATTAATCATAAATTGAAGATGATTTACTTTGTTACTATTAACTGTATTCATAACATTTTTGTTTAGTATTTCTCCTATCCCTGAGTTTTGTTTTTAATAAAGATCCTAGTATAATGAATGAATAAAATATTTGATAAAACAAAATCTGGTACCAAATATTTCTATTTCCATATCTCTTTTTTTATAATTCTATAAATAACACTAGTGGATACTCCATATTCATTGGCTAGCTTCAACTTACCGTATACATGTGGTTGATATTTATTTCTAATTTCAGCAACCAACTGTTCATTCAGTTTGCATCGGCCATTTTCTCTTTTTTTATAGCCCCTTAATTGTGGCGGTTGTCTACCTGCATACTTTTGTTTATACTTTAAAGACAAATCTTCATATGAAGCCAACTGTTTGTCAGTTTTAAAGGCATAGCTAGATTGATCAATTGAATCAACTAATTTTTGTATTCTATCTCTATTCATAATTAATACGGTTTGATATAATCCATCATCCAAATATTCTCAAATCTATCTGGGTAGCTTACCATAATTTGAGCCAACTTTTCTATAGTTCTAATTGAATGCTCAGTTAGCAAAATCCAATTCATTTTCATAAAGTCCATTATTCTAAACTTCTCAGCATCACTAAAATTGAATCCATCTAAGCAAGTAGTGTTATAAACTACGTCTAATAACCAACCATAATGTTCGTCTGGTTTCAAAATGAAGTTCCCATTAATAACACGGTTGCGAATTGCATTTCTATGAGATAATATTACTGATCTTGAGCTTCCTTTAGTTCTAGCCTTTTTTAGTTTTTGATCATCTGGAAGTTCAATGTTACTCGCAAATATGAATCTGATATTATGTACAGGAACTCGAAATCCCATTCTTCCCTCTTGACTATAGTGACTAATTGCAGCAGTTTGTTCATCACTAAAGCCTGGCATTTGACTTAATAGAGATCTTTCATAATTAAACTCTCTATTTCCGTCTAACATTTGCTTTAATACATTACAAGAATTTGCATTTGCTAATAAATCGTCGCAATCATCAATACTTACAATTAAGTTCTCAAGATTTGGATTGTTAAAGTTAATACACGCCAATTTTACCCCTAATGCAAATGTCGAAGTGCTTCCTGTTATATTATAAAACGGAACTCCAGATTCTTCTAAATGTTTATTTACTGTGAAGCTTTTACCCATTCCAGCTTCTGATACCAAATACAAGCTTGAAAACTTATCTGTTGGATTAAACTGAGCTGTTACGTCAATCATTTCTATTAATCTTTTACGTTTTGCCTGACCTTTTTCCAAGCATTGTTCGTTTGAAATGTTTCTTAACATGGTTTTTATTTTTAAGCTGCGTTATTTAATTTATTACTAGTTTGATAAAATCTTTCTTGTACAGCATCCAAGCCCTCTCGATTAAATTGTTTGATTCCTGTTTTCAAATACTCGACACCAATACTGTAATACAATTTTGAAATTTCAGTCGTAAGTGCTTTTCGATTAAGCATTTCTGCCATTCTACCAACAGTTGATGCTCCACTGAACGGGTCAAAAACAACATCTGATTCATCTGTACACATCAAAATGGGTACTAGTGGTAGTAATTTGTACATTAAGGCTGGATGTCCATCATCAAAAATTTTATAAATTTCATGGTTCTTCCCAACTATTGTTTTTAATACATTATATACCGTTTGTTCCTCGATAAAATTCCAGAATGATCTGTATTGTTTATCTTCTGGCAAATCAATCTTTGAGTGACAGTTCTCTTTCTTAAAAGTGATGTTGTTATATTTAGCAAGTGTAGGATTAACAACAAACCATAAAATATATTCAGTACAATTAATTGGTCGCTTCTCATCATGCTCACGATGATAACCTGGATTAATCTTTTGCCAGATGATCGTTTCTTTATAAACAAGATTCGTATTCTTTAAAATATATTGTTTAACCAAATTTGGTATATCTAATCCCAAACCATTTACATACGTCTCACCTACATTAATTTGAACATTAGCACTTTGTTTAAGGGTCATTTCAAGTGCTTTAAATATTAATGAAATTCTTTCTGCGAATTCCTCTTTAGTTTCTTCTTGACCTACCTGACATTCTAAATCAGAATCATATTCTCTCAACTTGAAATATGGGATTGACGTAAATAAATGATCAACGAAATTTAAACACTCTGAAATTTCAGCAACCTTTGTACAATCCATTTGATATGCATAGCATTTATCAGGAATAATAAAAGTGCCATTATTATTTTCTAAATGAAATCTTTTCTGAATCAACTTATTTGCTTCTTTCACTGTAACATTACCTTTTTTTAATCTCTCTAGTTGACCGTAATTGTTTTCTTGATCAACTTGCAAATTATTTTTAAGAAATTCCACGCATGCGGAAAGAGGTTCATTATTTCCAATATGTGCTCTCATCAATAGATTCCCTTCTACATCATTCTTCATCACATACTCAAGATTTCGAATTGATTCCTCATCCTTGTACTTATTATTAAGCGCTTTAATAATCTCCTCGTGTCTTACATATGGAGTACCATTGTTTCTCTTACCTTGTTTTTTAGGAAACTTTTCAATTACAACTTGGATATCATTAATTTGGTCTTCCACTGTCTTGTCTCTGTGAATGTTTCTGGCAGTATACTCGAATAAATTTGCCTTAACATCTTCAACTACTACCTCTACTTCTGTAAATCCAAGTGCAGCCATGGCATCAATTCTTCTGTGGCCATGAATAATCTCATCATTACAGTTAATAACTGGTTTTTCTTTTAATCCTTCATTAAAGATGCTGTTCATTAAGTCATCCAATGATTGTGGTTTATAGTGTTTTGCTAATACCTCCACACTTTTTAAATCTTTGATGTTCTTTTTCATATTTTATTATTTTGATTTGTTATTCATTTTTTAAGACTAACATACTTGACAAAAAAAACTATTCTCCGTACTCGTCTTTATATGTCTGGATCATAATATCTTTTATTTTATTATCCGCTTCTGTTTTTGCGTTAATATCATCAATACCATGTACATAGTCTTCTGCCCTACCCAAGGATTTCGTGAATTTTCTAATTTTATTACCATCTTCATCATACCAAAATGATTTTGCTATTAAGTACGTGATTTTACTTTGAGTATGAACATTTGTTGCAATTTGTATACTAGGCTCTACTATCATCCTTAGCTTCATTATTTTTAAGATATACTCATCAATTTTAGAATCAACATGCTCATTAGTTTTAATTTCTTTTTTATTCTTAGCTACCTCAGTAAAATAAAACTCAAGAAATTCAGACTTTACATTTTCAAGTTTTTTATAATATAAACTACCAAGCAAATTATGATCAAAATTAAAACCATCATTAAAGATCCATTTTAGCATATTGACAGAAGACCTAGTTTTTACTACCTCTTTATGTTTTTCAAAATATTCATTAATCTTTGATTCTATTCTCATTTGATCATCTTTCTTATTCAAAGCCAAACCAAAAAAGAAATACATCTTGATTGCAGCAGCAACTGTTAAACTGGTATCAATTAGTATATGTTCCATTTTTATGATTTGTTACACAAAGATAAAGAATAACTTTTTGTTATTCCAATTTTTTGACCAACTATTTTTTAATTTTATTAAAATAAATTTTTATCTAACTGAATTATAAATTCAAAAATTAACATAAAGTATTATAAATCAAGTATTTGTTCGAATTTAATACCCGCAGGCTAGGCTGCGGGTATACCTCCAGGTATCCGTTCTTTGTATATAAATATATATGAATCCTCCTAGAGGGTATCCGTATCATCTTCAAAATTTCCAGAAAAAATCTGGCATAATCGAATTATTCCCCAAATTCAATAAAAAAATTTTGCGCATTTTTTGAAAATTCTCAAGTTCTAACTATTTACTATTATAAGAATAACAATTATTCTTATACAGGTACATGATTAGCAGTTACGGCGTTAATTAAAGTACATAAGATTTTCTCAAGCCCTCATTCAAGTATCTGCCGTAACCAGAGAACCAATGGGGGATTTTTATAAAATGCATTTCTCCTATTTTCAAAATGGAATTAAAGACACAAAACCATTAAAGACAATCAACATTGATCAGCTAGTCGAACTGATCAAAAACAATCCTAAAAAAGACATAATTAAAGATATCCTTCAATTAAGATCATCTGGAGACAAATACTATAAAGTATTAAAAGAAAAATTACCAAATATTACACCAAATTGTTCAGTGCATGCAAAAAAATTAAGTGGAGATAGTTTTAACGAAAATTTCATATCATTCAGTAACTATATATATTTTGATATAGATACTGATATAGAAAATTATAAGGACTATATAATTAACACATACGGCCATCTAATAACTCTAGTATGCAAATCATCTAGTGGTGGCGGTATTTCAATACTTATAAAAGTATCAAATCAATTAAGTCAAGAAAGTTTTAAAATAGCATGGTCCTATATAAGAAATACTTTTTTTAAAGAAGAACCCATAGATGAACAATGTTGTAATATAGGAAGAAGTTGGTTTATACCTTATGATGAAGAACTATATTACAATCCTTTGAATTCAATTGAAATTGATTTTAAAAATATAATACCAATTAAAAGTAAGAACGCAAATCAGTATATAAAGTCTCATACTTGTTATTCAGGTTATACACCGTTCTGCACCAATTTTAAAATACTAGATATTAAAGAAGTATATAAAAATTTAAAAATGCAATCAACTACAAAGGTAACTAATGAAATCCTAGACTTTAATCCTGTGTATGTTTGTAAAATTTTTATACCAAAAATAATACCTAATACTAAAAAGCATAAAACTTATAAAACTATTATTCATAATCTAGCTTATTTAAATCCAGGAGTTGATCCTATCTATATATTTTCCTTCATCTATTTTATTAACATACATTATGCAGAACCTAGTATGGAATACGAAAAACTCCTCAAATTCTTCCAATTTGTCTACGGACACATAATATCAACAGAAACAATTAAACCAACCTTAAAACTCAAAAGAATCCATTTTAACACTACTTGTGAGTATAATAGCGATACCAAAAATGCCATAGCTAATAAATTAAACGGTATATTCAAGAGAAAAGTCAAAATAGACCAAATATTAGACGCCAAAGAAGAACTTGAATCTTTAAAATTACCAATAACAACTAAAGCGGTGGCCAATTCAACCGGAATTAAACTTCGTTCTGTTCAACTATACTATAATTGTGAAAGAATTGATTTTGATAATGAACTACTTAAAATCAATATGGGAATATCCTAAAATTCAATTACCCTAGTGGGTACTACCCCTTTTTTGACTTATCTGGTGATTCCAGTGAAGTCCAAATTCGGGTACTAGTGACTGAATTTAACAATCTTAATTAACTTATCTGGTGATTTCAGAGAAGTTTGATCAGAACTAAAATATATGCTAAATTCATTATGTAAAATGATTTTATGCCTATTTCAATTACAAGCATTAGTATAAATAACCAAGAATTAATTGTTATTGAACCTAATAAATCAGTAAGTTGGTTTAGGTCATTTATGCATTATTGTATAGATAATAAAAGAGTACAAATATTAAATAATCATAGACTTGAAAAATATTTTAAATTATCAAGACATGATGTTTCGTTTGGAAGGACAATTCATTATAATAGAGTTGAAGGTTATGAAGAACTATTCTTTCATAATCAACTAGGTATAAAAAATATGATTAGAAGAATTTCAATAATTGCTCTGGATCTTAATTTAGAAGTTGAAATTCAAACAGCTGAAATTTGATGTTTTTTGTCGTAAAATATTGAGTGATTTATTATTGACTTACATTTCAATTTGTACATAAAATTGTTGATTTCGATATCAAAAACTAAAATCTATTAATATATTTTGTCGTAATCCTGATTGATGAAATATGATACCATTTATAAAATAGAGGCTGTTTTATAAAAAATTTAATTTTTCTTGATATTTATTATAAAAGAATATGAAACTAAAAAACATTAATGAAAGAAGTTCAATCAGGAAGCTTAAAATGATTATAACTGAATCTCAAATGCGCATGTTAGCAAAACATGTAATATTGGAACAAGAAGCAAAAAGAATAAGACCAACACATTTAGTTCAGGTAATTAAGTAAATGTAGATACTTGAATATCTGCCAGAAAATATTTAGGGACGATAAATTCATTACTACAATCACTTGGTTCAAATAGCATTGATATACAATCAATTATGTTTATGCCAGCAAATATTATGATTCTATAGAAATAGAAAACCCGCTTTTGGCGGGTTTAATTTTATAATATACATCTAATATTAATTAATGGCTCACTCCCTTTCGAAATAAAACATTTGTAAAGGTCTTTATAATAATCTCTAAATCCAAAAGCAAAGATTTTCTATATAAATACGCTTGTTCCAGCTTAACCTTTTCTTCAATAGAAATTTCATCTCTTCCATTAATTTGAGCCCAACCCGTAATACCTGGCTTTAATTTTGATACTCCTGTAGCTACTCTAAATTCCATTAAATCGACTTGGTTATATAAAGCTGGTCTTGGCCCTACAAAAACCATTTCTCCTTTTATTATATTAATTAAATTGGGTAATTCATCTAAGCTAGTTTTTCTAATAAACTTTCCAATTTTTAACAAATATTGATCGGGGTTTTCTAATAAATGAGTTGCCACATTAGGTGTATTCTTCTTCATACTACGAAATTTGTAGATGTTGAAGAAAGTATAATTAATTCCTACTCTTTTCTGGTTAAAAAATATAGGAATACCATCTTCTATAAAAATGGCAAGTGATACCAAAAGGAAGATGGGGGAAAAAAGTATTAAAAGTAAAAGGGCAAAAAGTCTACTTACCATTTGTATTAAAATAATTAAATGTTTTCAATAACCCATCTTTAGCAGATATAGGTAATGGTTTATTAATTGCTTTTATAATTTTAGTATTTGAAACGATATAGGTTTCGGTTAATTTATTTAATCTTTCGGAATTTAGTGGGAGTTTCAAAAAATCACCCATTTGGGATAAAATTTGAATTAAAAATTTAGGAACATTCCAAATTTTGTAATTTTTCTGTTGACTTTCTGCGATTAACTTAATAAGATCATTTGTTGCCATTGGCTCATCATCTGCAACATTATACAATCCTGAAGGTATTCTCTCATTTTTGATAAGTTCATTGATAATGAAACAAAGATTATCAATACTACAAAAAGATCTTTTGTTTTCAAAAGCACCCAATGGCCAAGGGAAACTTTTACTAACAATCTTATATAATAAATTCAAATTTCCTTTATTGCCAGGGCCATGAATCATACAAGGTCTTAAAATATAAAACCTTTTGTCTTTAGGAATTTCCCTACTTAGTATATATTTCTCTGCAAGTAATTTACTTTTTCCATAGTGTGTAATTGGATTGGGAGTTACTTCTTCTTTCAAAATCTCTTCAACACTATCTGCAACCGCTTTAACAGAACTTAAAGTAATAAATACTTTTGCATTTGATGATAGAAATACATCAAATAATTTTTTGGTATGTTCAGTATTAATTAGATAATAATCTTCACAGTTAGTTGAATTATTGGTATCATGAGCTTTACCAGCGAAATGTAAAAAACAATCAATATTATTAAAATTGCCTAAATATGCTTCAGGATTTCTCAGATTTAAAGAGTAAAAATCATATATATTTGAATAATTATTCAAAATATTTGTACCAACAAATCCAGTTCCACCAGTTAATAAAACTTTCAATCTAAATTTTTATAAATATCAAGATGTTTCTTTACAACATTATCAATACTGAATTCTAATAATGCTTTTTGTCTAGATGCTCTTCCCATTCTTATTATGTCATCTTTAGAATTAATAAGTTTTTCGACAGCTTCTGACAACTCAAGAGATGAACCAATAGAAACTTTATAGCCGTTTATGCCTTCATCTACACAATCTTTACACCCAATTGCATTAGTGGTAATGATTGCCCTTCCAATTGCACAAGCTTCAATTAACGATTTTGGCAAACCTTCCCTATATGATGGCAAAATTACTATATGAGATTCTTGATAAATTGGTATCATGTTTTTATTATGGCCTATCCATTTTACATAACTACCATCTTCCCAACTTTTTAAATAATCAATAGATACACCAGCCTTATTTTCAACATCTATCATTCCCGATAAAATAAATTCAATTCTAGAATAATACTTTTTTTTTAAAATTTCTGTTGCTTCTCTTAGCTCCTTAACACCTTTATCCCACAACATTCTAGTTGGAAATAAGATTTTAATTTTAGAAAAATCTGGAAATTCAGGGCAATTAAAATCAGTCAAATTAACACCTGAACCTTTAATAATATAAATGCTATTAAAATCATTAATTATGTTATGTTTTGTTAATTCTATTTTATCATCATTGTTTTGAAAAATTATTGATAACTTTTCGTTATAAAATCCAAATTTCATAATCTGTATCATCAAAAATTTTGTTACACTATTTTTTCTATTAATAAAGATATATCCTAGACCGCTAATCGCATTAATAACAGAATCTATTTTTAATAATTTAGCAACTAAAGATCCATAAATAACAGGCTTCAATGTAACATGATGAACAATATTTGGTTTAATATTAACATAAATCTTAAATAAATTAATTAATGTGCGTATCTCAATAAAAGGATTTTTTCCAGATCTAGAAATTTTTAAATTTATAAATTTTATGCCTTTTGATTCAATTTCTTTTTGACACCCTGTGTTCTCGGTTACCAAATAAACATCAAACCCATTTTTTATTGCCTCTTCAGCAATTAATAGCCGATGAGATAGAAAAAACCAATCTACATTTACTACAAAAATTAATTTTTTTTTTGACACTTGCACTTATAATGTTTTTTGATTTTGATACCAAAGTTGAAAAACAATTACATCCCACAGATGATATTGCCAATTTCTTTTTCCACTTAGGTGTTCATCCCATTTTGATTTAATTAAGTCTGCATTCAAAATTCCATCTTCTTTTATCTTATCATAAGATAGAATGTTTGCAGCCCAATCTTTTAGTGGGCCCCTCAACCATTTATCAAGTGGAATTCCAAATCCCATTTTAGGTCTATCAACTAAATTATCAGGGATGTAGGTCTTTAAAATATCTTTCAAAATAATTTTTGTTTTATTATTTTTTATTTTATACTCTAAAGGTATTTTCCAAGCAAATTCCACTATTTCGTGACTTAATAATGGCACTCTGGTTTCCAAAGAATTTGCCATTGCGGCTCTATCTACTTTAACAAGTATATCATCTGGTAAATATGACACAGTGTCTGTTGCCATCATTCTCTCAACATCATTTAAATTTTTGAACTTAACAGTATTATAGAATTGATTGTTATCAACACCTAAAACAATTCCTTCATTTATATCCCAATGTGAAACTAATTTATCATATAGTTGATATTTGTTTTCTGAATTTATAATATTTAAAAATTTATAAAATTTATCCCCAAAATTATTAATGTGTAATTTTCTAAAAGGTATAAATTTCAAAATGTTTTCCCAATTTTGAGGTGATAAAAGCGTACAAATTTTATATATGAATCTTCTTAGAAAAATTGGGATTATTTTGATTTTAGGCCAAATATTATTTGCTAAAATATATCTATTATATCCGGCAAATAATTCATCGCCTGCATCCCCAGATAAAGCAACAGTAACTTTAGATTTTGCCAGCCTTGAAACTAAATATGTTGGTATTTGTGATGAATCAGAAAATGGCTCATCATAAATTGTAGGTAAATGACGGATTAGACTAAAGGCTTCCTCTGAATCAACATATAGTTCAGTGTGATTTGTATTTAGATGATCTGCAATTTTTTTCGCAAATTCTGCTTCATTATATCCCTCTTCATTAAAACCTATTGTAAAAGTATTAATTGGAACTTTAGATTTTTTTTGCATTAATGAAACAATAAGAGACGAATCAATGCCACCAGATAAAAAAGCACCAATTGGAACATCTGAAATCATTTGTTGATTAACCGAATTCTCTATAAGACTATTTAATTTATCTTTTAATTCTTCATAATTTAAACTTAATTTATTTTTACTTGAATCAATTGAAATTTTTTCAAAATCCCAATAAATATGTTTATTAAATGAAAAATTATCAATATTAAATATTAAATAACTACCAGGTTCTAGTTTAAATATATTTTTATAAATCGAATATGGACATGGAATATAATTATATTTAAAAAATAAAGCCAAAGATTTTTTGTCAATTACATTTTCAAAATTAGGATGTTTATAAAATGATTTTAATTCGGAGGCAAATACAAAACAATCTTTTTGAAAACCATAATAAATGGGTTTTTCTCCTATCCTGTCACGAAATAAATATATTTCTTTATTTAATAAATCATAAACAACTATAGCAAACATGCCAATTAATAATTCTACCGAATTGACAATCCCACGTTTTTCAAATAACATTAAAATAGTTTCGGTATCAGAGTGGCCGTTCCAAGAAATGTTTCCAAAATCATTCTCTAGATTTCTTCTTAATTCAAGATGATTATAAATTTCACCATTAAATACAATTATATATTTATTCGTTTGGGAAACCATTGGTTGGTGTCCTGTACTAGATAAGTCTAAAATAGATAATCTTCTATGTGATAGTCCAACATTATAACTTTCATCATACCAAATACCAAAATCATCAGGGCCTCTATGTGAAATAGATTTACCCATATTAAGTAAAATTTCTTCGTAATTATTTACGGGTGTTTTTGAAATAAAACCAGCTAATCCACACATTTTAATGATTTTTTATATAAAAATAAATATTTATTAAAAATTACATCCATAGAAAAATTATTTATAATATGTTTTTTATTTTCTAATGTTACTATTTTCTTTATTTCACTTGCTTTATCTAGGTATTCAAGAATTTTATTAGATAACATTTTGTGATTTTCGAAGTCAACAAGAAATTTATTATTTTTTATTATAAATTCAGCATCACCACATCTAGTTGAAAACACTGGAACCTCCATTAATATTGCTTCAACAAGAACATTTGGAAAACCCTCTGATAAACTAGTTAAACAAAAGACATCCATTATAGAATAATATGGAATAACATCATTTTGATTTCCTATAAGCTTAAAGTAATTTGTTAAATTATTTCTCTTTAAAATGTTTGTCAATAATGTATTATTATCATCAAAATCTTTTCCTATCATTAAAAAAGTAAATGATTTTGACGAATTAGTAATTAGATCATTTGCTGTGTTAATAAAAGTTATATAATCTTTTATTGGATGAAATCTACCAACAAAACCTACTATTGTTGTACTAAAATCAATATTTAATTTTGATTTTAGTACAACATTTTTTTGGTCATAGATTTGAAAATCATCTATTTGAAATCCATTGTGAATAATTTTAATTTTACTCCCACAATATCCTTTATTTATATGCTCATCAGCAGCAGATTTTGCAACACATACTATATAAGTTGGAACTATGTAAGATAAATACGAACACAATTTCATTACTAACCAAGTTAAATTCGAATCACTTTTAGAAAATCTTGTTTGTCTTATATTCCAAATAACTTTTATTCTAAAAATTAGAGAAATAAAAGAAGCAAGTAAATCAGCATGATATAACCAACTTTGTATTATTGAATTTTTTTTATCCTTGTTTAAAAGAAATAGTAATTTTATAATTAACAAAAAATCATTTCTGATAGAATAGACCGGTATTCCTAGTTTTAATATTCTATCAGCTATTACACCATTTTTTTTTATAGATATTACATATTGGTTAAAAATTTCTTTTTTTTTGAATTCATTCACAAGACGAAATAATGACATTTCTGCGCCACCAATGTCTGTTGAAGTTATAATGTGTAAAATTGTCATTTAAAACTTATGAATCGTAGTAATTTTTGTAATAATTGAATTAAATAACCTTTGTTATTATGCTTTGAAATTTTTTGACACAATGTTCTAAACTATAATTTTTTTTAACAATCTCTCTAGCTTCTATACCAAAATGTAATAGACTAGTCCTTTTTGCATAAAAAAAATCAATATAATCAATCCAATCTTGTTGATTTTTTGCAAGATAACCAGAGTTAGTGTTTTTTAAAACTTCCTTATTCATCCCAATATCTGATGCAATAACTGGTATTCCACAAGACATGTATTGCAATAACTTATAAGAACATTTACCCTTTGACCAATCATTATCAACAAGTGGCATTAGACCAATATCAAAAGTGTTAATATCTTCAACATCGGTTTCTGAATTCCATTTTTTATTTATAATTCGATTTGATTGAAAATTTTTGAATTGAAATTCCTTATCACTAATAACTACAAAATATATATCGTTGAATTTATTAAATAAATATTTAAGTGGTAATTCTATTAATTCTAATTGACAGAAATTACTACTAGTGCCAATCCAGCCAATTATAAATTCAGAATTTATATTTTTTTTATTGATTATATATTTATTGGTATCAACAGGGGTTGGTATAACTGCAATATTTTTTGAATATTTTGAATAAAAGTTTGCTAGGTAGTTATTCCCGCATAGAATCAAATCTGCCTTTTTTGAGATTTTTTTTGCATAATAAATCCCTCTATTATTTAAAAAAATAGCGTCATCAACATCAAATACAATTGGATTATTCAAAAATAATTCATAAGTATACAAAGTGGAAATTAGTTCTCTTTGTAAAATTATTAAATCATAATTATATTGTTTGTATAAAATTTCAAATCGTTTAATTAAATTATGAAATACGAAACTAGTTTTAGTTATATTCAAATTTTTAGAATAAAAAGACCCTAAATCTGTATAAGATTCATCTATTTGAATATTATATTCTAAAGCAGGTTTAATATATTGTCTAATTCGAAATTTTGCGCTAGGAGTGTTTTCTCCACCTGTCAGTGCTAATGTTTTTATCAAGTTAGTTAATTAAAGATTTTTGATAAATACTATTTCGGCTGTTCAAAAATAGTTTTAATACCCAAAATAATAAGACATAAAAAATTGAAAATTTAATCAAAACGGAAATACCGGAAATAAATTGTTCTGCATGTATACTAAATATTATAGAAATAATCATAATAGGATAAAATATTGCGAATAATCTATTCCCGTTTTTACAAAGGATGTAAATAGTTTCGAATAATATACCATAAAAAAACATAAATAAAACTGTAAAAACAATCCCTAAAGAATCGTACAAGGAATAATAAATTGTATAAACGTTCGTGCTTATGTTACCGTTTGTTATATATTCAGAATTTCGTGAAAATACATTTATATTAATTCCTAACGACCTTAATAACTCAATAAAAGGTCGATAAATAGCTTGATTATTCCCGAAGTACAAGTGATTATTTATGTATGTATCAAATGCAATTGGGCCGCCAAAAAAATATATTTGTACAGTATTTGAAATTTCCAAAAATATATCATCTGAATTTTCAAATTTTATGAATGTATAATTAATTAAATAAACTAACAAAGCAAATAATAATGTTAGAAAAATTAAAATGCTAATTAAATATTTGAAGTTTATTCGTTTTTGTTTATAGGATAAAATGATAAAAACCACCAAAAATGATGTGATTAAAGACATTTTACTGCCATTCAATGAATTATAAATAATATTTAAGAGAAAAGATGATATTAAGATTTTTGAATTTTCTTTTGTAAGTTTTAACAAAACGAAAGCCGATAAGAAAATAAAATTTGTAAAAATTGGCAAATTATTGATTAAATCAAAGTTTGATCCATAACTAAGATCTTCAACTGTAGCCCTTCTAATATTGTTAAATCCGAATATGACATTGTTAAAAAAATCTTCAACACTATATTTATTAATTATATGAAAAAAATATACAGGAAGTAAAAGGGCTGAGAATAAAACTGAATATTTTAATATTATTTTATCATTTTGATTTTCAAAATTAGTAATATATGATTTGGAATTAAATAAAGAAGAGGTGAAAAAGGAACCAAAATTAAAAAATGTTGCACCAAGAAAAAAGATTAAAACTGCTGAAAAATGCAAATGTGGCAAATGGTTCCACATCAAAATATAAAATATAAAAATTAAGGCCCAAATTGATGTAAAATAAAAACTAGGAGAACTAGTGTTAGAATAATATTTTTTAATTAATAATAACTGAAATAGTAAAAGAATTACAACTACCAAATAAGATATAAATATCATTTAAAAAAAACGTTTTTATAACTTATTATTAAAGACATATAAAAATATTTAATGTAGTAGTTAGCCTTGAGAAAAAATGAATCACTTAAATTACACTTATGTTTATAATAAAGTTTAAACCCTTGTGGATTATTTAATCTTAATGTCCGAATGTTTTTTGATAAACTATTTTCAGTGTTTTCATAATATACTCTAAGTGCTATATTCAAACAGATTATATTTTTATTTTTTCCTAAATCATCCCATATATAACTTTCAGGTATAAATTTTTCACCTTTAAAAATTGGGTACTTATAATTAATTAATTTTTCTAATTTATGTATCCCCCACTTTTCTCCAAAATTTTTTTTTGAAGAAATCTCGGTCCAAGAAAATATTTCATTAGTATTTGGATATCTATCGCCTATAATTTCACCACTAGGTGAAGCGCACAAGCCAATTATACTTGTAATAATTGATTTTGTATTAAAATCTAATTGATTATAAGATGTTTTTAAATCTTTTAAAGAATTTGAAGTTAACGTATCATCACTATCAATTACACCAAAAAATAAACCATTAGCTTTATCAATAGCAAAATTAAAAGCGCTTGGCTTGCCTTTATTTTCTTGGTAAAAATATCTAATTTCAAAACCATTATTTAATTTAGATATGGTTTTAATATATATATCCGTCCCATCAAAAGATCCATCATCAACAATTAACCACTCAAAATCCTTGATTGAAAGATTTAACAAAGAGGTATATAATCTATTTAACTCTACTTTTCTATTATATGTTGGTGTAAATAATGTAAGAAAAGGTTTACTTTTTGAATTCAACATATGATCTTAATTTCATAATTGTATACCCAAATAAAGGAAAAATTAAATACTTCTTAAAATTTATTAAAATTATTTGGAAAGTATTGAGTTTAATTACATCTCTACTACCTTTTTCAAATTTCCCGAATAGTTTTGTTAAGTATTTTTTTGAACTATAATCCCACTTCCCCTTTTCAATTACATGTTTATATTTAATAACTGAATTAAATACTGTATAATGTATAATATCATTACGATGTAATTCTTCAAAGTCCCAAATATTATTGGAACTATCAACTGATTTGATTAAGTGATCTGTATTCCAGATTGCGATTTGTAAAGAAGAATAGTAAGGATGATTATCTGGAATTTTTAAATAATTAATGTTTTTTATTACAGATATTATTAATCCTACTAAAAAGGATTTAATTGATTGAGTTGGCGATTTCAACTTTAAGTATTGAATATCTTTTTTTAAAACTTCTTCGTACAATGAAATTATTTTATTTTCATCGACAGGCTTGCTTATAATAAAATCATCTAAAACAACTATTATATGCTCAAATTGATTATTTAAATTTTTTAACTTTTGTAGCTGGAGTAAAGTTTCGTTTTTCCAATCTGATTTTGGTGATGTAAGATATTGAAAATTGAATGTTTTTTTTAAATCGTTATTTTCAGTATTTGTTCCAACAAAAACTGAAAACTTATCTATATTTATATTATTCTTTAAAGATTGAAGGCAATAATATAATACATCGTGATTTTTATCACATGACATTATATAGATGGGAATACGTTGCATTATATTAATATTAATTAAAATCTAAAATATAAAGATCATTCCCCATTTCATTATTTCTATTTTGGCCTAAAAAATTAGATTTATAAATATAGTCGTTAATAAACGTGATTTCCAAAAGATTA